>ERZ773214.149-NODE-149-length-49745-cov-59.043389_pt1 | contig 49745 bp, 36 predicted proteins | sample MGYA00511238_ERZ773214 | MGnify/ENA primary metagenome ERZ773214 (study PRJEB29015, sample SAMEA2738157) | human oral metagenome | biome: human oral; feature: human-associated habitat; material: saliva | place: China | collected 2259 ... | reverse complement strand
ACATCAGGGTGCCCGAAGCGAAGCGAGGGCGGGTCCCCTGTAGGAACGAGGACGATAACCGCATTTCCGTGCGGAAGCCAATAAAGGCAGCGAGCCTAGTGGCCCGCCTCCTGCCAGGACTTACCCCAGCCGACCTGCACATCCAGAGGAACACGCAGGGAGGCGGCACCGCTCATCTCCTCGACCAGCACGCGTTCGGCGGCTTCACGCTCACCGGTGGCGACTTCGAGGATGATTTCGTCGTGCACCTGCAGCAGCATGCGGGTCTTCAGACCCTCTTCGCGCAGGCGGCGGTGAATGTTGATCATGGCGATCTTGATGATGTCCGCGGCGGTGCCCTGAATCGGGGCGTTGAGGGCGGCACGTTCGGCGGCTTCTCGGCGTACACGGTTGGGCGAGTCCAGGTCGGGCAGCACGCGGCGGCGACCGAAAATGGTTTCGGTGTAGCCGTCCTGGTGTGCCTGCTTGAGCACGCCGCGCAGGAATCGTCCCACGCGTCCGAAGCGTTTGAAGTAGTTGGTGCGCAGTTCGCCTGCCTCGTCGGAGCTGATGTTCAGCTGCTTGGCGAGGCCGAAGCGGGACAGGCCGTATGCCAGACCGTAGGACATGGCCTTGACCTTGGAACGCTGCTCGGGGGTGACGTCCTCGGGGGCGACGCCGAAGACTTCGGAGCCGACGTAGCGGTGCAGGTCCTCCCCCGCTTCGTAGGCTGCGATGAGCTTCTCGTCGGCAGCCAGGTGCACCATGATGCGCATTTCAATCTGCGAGTAGTCGGCGGTGAGCAGACCCTCGTACTCCACGCCGTCGATGGGCTCGGGAGCCACAATGAAGGCACCGCGGATGCGGCGGCCTTCTTCGGTGCGGATAGGGATGTTCTGCAGGTTCGGCGCAGTCGAGGAGAGTCGGCCGGTGGAGGCGGCACCCTGCTGGAAGGTGGTGTGTACGCGTCCGTCGTCGGCGGCTGCTTTCTGCAGGCCTTCGACGGTCTGGACGAGTTTGATGTTGTCGCGGTAGGCGGCGAGCGCACCGAGGAATGCGGCGCCGTCGGACTCCGGGGAGATTTTGGAGAGTAGTTCGGTGACGGATTCGGCGTCGGTGGAGTAGCCGGACTTGATTTTGCGGGTGCGCGGCAGGGCGAGCTTGTCGAAGAGCACGGTCTGCAGCTGTTTGACGGAGGCGAGGTTGAGGGGTTCTTCGCCGTCGTCGGTCTCGACGGTGTCGCCAATGATGGCGCGTGCGGCGTCCTGTGCTTGGGCTGCGCGTGCGGAGAAGGTGTCGTGCAGTTCGGTCAGGAGCGCGTCGGAGACGGCGATGCCTGCCTGCTCCATGTCTGCGAGGACGTAGAGTAGCGGCAGTTCGATTTCTTCGTAGACCTTCAGCTGGCCGTGCTCTTCCATTTCGTAGTGCAGCAGACGTGCGAGTTCGTGAATGATGCGGCTGATTTGCGTGAAGTAGCGCAGGTTGTCGACGGGTTCGGCTTCGCCGGGCAGACTGAAGAGGGAGGGTTCTGCCTCGTCTTCTTCGGGTTGGAAGACGAGCTGCGCGTAGGAGTCCTTGGGGATCCAGAGGTAGCGTTCGGCGAGGTCTTCCATGCGTTCGGAGAAGAGCTTGCGGGTTGCGGTGGGAATGAAGCCGCACATGTAGGAGGACAGGGCGGGGTCTTCGACGGCGCCGGCGAGTTCGTAGCCGTAGGCGCGCAGGAGTTTGCGCTGAACCTTGAGGTCCATGACGATTTTGCGGGCTGCTTCGTCGGAGAGCCAGGCGGCGAGGGCGGCGTCGAGTTCCGGGTCGATGGTGCGAGTGTCGATCCAGAGGCTGGTGCTCTTGCTGGTGAGGAGCACGCCGAGCAGTTCGGGGTTTTCTTCGGCGGCACGGATCTTGGTTTTGGTGACCTTGACGGCGGGTGCGTCGCCGATGGCGGGGCGTGCTACGGGCAGGTTGGTGACCGGGTAGAGGGTCACGGCACCTTCGAGGCGTTCGGGTACGGCGATGGGCGCGCCCTGTTCGTCGGTGCCGTAGTTTTCTTCGGCTGCGGCGGCGCAGAAGGCGCGGAATGCTGCTGCGTCTGCGTTTTTGGTGGGTGCGCTGGTGGCAATGGGTGCGTAGACGGGGCCGGTGGGTGCCTTCTTGGTGGCGCCTTCCTCCCCTGCTTCGGCGGCGGAACTTGCGGAACTTGCAGAGCCTGCGGAACCTGCGGCGCGCACGATGGGGCCGAGGGTGTCGGCGGCACGCTTGCGGATGGTGCGGAACTCTACCTCATCGAAGAAGGTGTTGAGTGCATCCAGGTCGGGGGTGAAGGCGGTGTCTTCGAGGGTGATGTCCAGGTCGAGGTCGTTGACGAGCTGGTTGAGGCGGCGGTTGCGCACTACGTTGTCGATGTTTTCGCGTAGTGCTTCGCCCTTCTTGCCGCCGATCTTGTCGCTGTTTTCGATGACGGCGTCGAGGGAGCCGTATTCGCCGAGCCACTTGGCGGCGAAGCCGGGGCCTACGCCGGGTACGCCGGGCAGGTTGTCCGCCTGTTCGCCGGTGAGGGCAGCAAGGTCGGGGTACATGTGCGGGGGTACCTTGGTTTTCTTTTCGACGGCGGCGGGGTCCATGCGCTGAATACCCTTGGAGGGGCCGGTGGTGACCGGGTAGAGCAGGGTGACGTCGTCGGTGACGAGCTGGAAGATGTCGCGGTCGCCGGAGAGTATGAGGACCTTGTAGCCGGCTTCGGTACCGCGGCGGGTGAGGGTTGCGACGATGTCGTCGGCTTCGTAGTTTTCGTAGGTGAGCGCGGGGATGTTGAGCGCGCCGAGCATCTTTTTGATGAGGTCGATCTGGCCGTTGAAGGCTTCGGGGATGGCATTGCGGCCACCCTTGTATTCGCCGTATTCGGCGGTGCGGAAGGTGCCGCCGGGCAGGTCGAAGGCTACGGCGATGTGGCTGGGCTGGTTGTCTTTGATGATGCTCAGCAGGGTGGAGAGGAAGGCGTGGACGGCTTCGGTGTGCTGGCCGTCGCTGCGCACGAAGATGTGCTGTCCGGTCTTTTCGGCCATAGTGTAGATGCCGAAGAAGGAGCGTAGGGCGAGGGAGTGTCCGTCAATGAGCAGGAGGGTTTTGTTCTCTGTAGTCACTCCTCTAGTGTATCGAGTCTGAGTTTTCTCGGTGACTGGCTTCGTGACAGAGGGTTTCGTGACGGGTGGTTTTGTGGCGGCTGCTGGTCAGTCCTGCTGGGAGGCGCCCGCACCGTATTGAGTGCCGGTGCTGTGCCATATAGCGGAATAACGGGGTGTGTGGAAAGAGTTTTACCTCATATATAGGCGCCGGTGGGGTGCGTTTGGCGAGTTTTCTTTCCAAAAACTGTGCCCCATACCACTATGTAAGGTGGATAATAATACAGTTTCCAGATAATATATAACCTTATTATCGCCTCCAGCGCAGGAAGCCCCCACACCCCGTGTATTCATAGGCAGAACTCTACCCAGAATTCACTGGCAGAATTCACCGACAGGATTCACCGGACCGTGAGGGCACCTCCCGCGCTTAACACAACGAACCCTTATTTAGGAAACTATGAAGGCACTCAAAAAACTTCCCCTTCTCGCGTGGATTATCATCGCGATTGCATCGGGTGTGCTTATCGGCATGCTGACCCCCGGAATGATTAGCGGCATCAATGACGCAACCGGCGCAGCCATCCCCACCGACTTCATTGTGCAGCTCTTCGTCTCCTTCTCCACCGTATTCAGTGCCTTCCTGAGCTTCGCGATTCCGCTGATTATTATCGGCTTCATCGTGCCCGGTATTGGTTCCCTCGCGCAGGGTGCAGGCAAGATGCTCGGAATCACCGTGGGTCTGGCGTACCTCTCCAGCATCCTTGCGGGCTTCCTGGCACTGACCTGCGCATTGCTGCTCTACCCCATCATCCTGAAGGGTCAGCAGCTGGCATCTTTCGATAACCCGGAGAACGCACTCTCCGCCGGTTACGTTTCCATTCAGTTGCCCCCGATTATGGGTGTGCTCAGCGCGCTGGTTCTCTCCTTCATCCTGGGTCTGGGCATTACCGCGCTGAAGACCCGTGCGATGCTGAACCTCTTCGAAGACTTCCAGGTCATCGTTGAGAAGATGCTCAGCTACGTGATTATCCCCCTGCTGCCCGTGCACATTGTGGGTGTGTTCGCGAACATGACCCTCGCCGGTCAGGTTGCCAAGATCCTCTCCGTTTTCGGTCTGGTCTTCGTCATGGTGATTATCCTGCACTGGGTCACCCTGGCCCTGCAGTACTCGGTGGCTGGCGCGGTGTCTCGCCGTAGCCCCATCCAGATGCTCAAGACCATGATGCCCGCGTACTTCACCGCAATCGGCACCCAGTCTTCGGCTGCTACCATCCCTGTGACCGTGCGTTCGGCAAAGAAAGCTGGCATCTCTGCTCGCGTGGTGGACTTCGCGATTCCGCTGTGCGCAACCATTCACCTCTCCGGCTCCATGATCACCATTACCTCCTGCGCGGTGGCTGTGCTGTTCATGACCGGTAAGAGCCCCGACTTCGGTTCGCTGGTTCCCATGATTCTGGTGCTCGGCGTGATGATGGTTGCCGCTCCCGGCGTTCCCGGCGGTGGCGTGATGACCGCAATTGGTCTGCTCGAGTCCATGCTCGGCTTTGACTCCTCCATGATCGCCCTGATGATTGCTCTGTACCTGGCTCAGGACTCCTTCGGCACCGCAACCAACGTAACCGGTGACGCGACCATCGCAGCCCTGACCGAGCGTATTTCCAAGGCAATCGGAGCGAACCCCGATAAGGAAATTCGCGACGAGGACATCGAAAAGGCAGAAGCTATTTCCGCCTAATCCTCGCGTAAGCTTCCATAGCGTTTTTCAGCCCCGTCTCCCCCATAAGGAGGCGGGGCTGATTCGTGCCCGGAGGCTGGACAAGAAACCGACCATCGCGTCAAAGGCACCCTAACCGGGGAGTACACTGGAAGTCATGACTGAAAACAACACACAGCACGCACCCGTCCGCGCGGCAGCACCCACCGCCCTCAGCGCAGAAGAAATCAAGGCGCAGCTGACCGAAAGCGGAATCCCCGAACACCTGCACCCCTACTTCCCCCGCGGCCTGGGCGAACTCATCCCCGCCATGGGCATTAAGTTCCAGGAACTCACCGCAGAACGCACCGTCGCAACCATGCCCGTTGCCGGTAACACCCAGCCCATCGGCCTGCTGCACGGCGGCGCCAACGTGGTCCTTGCCGAAACCCTCGGCTCCCTCTCCGCGGGTGTGCACGGCGGCGAAAACCTCGTAGCAGTCGGCGTGGACATCAACGCAACCCACGTGCGCCCGGCAGTCTCCGGCGTGGTTACCGCAACCTGCACCGCCGTCAAGCTCGGACGCACCCTGTGCATCCACTCCATCGACATTGTGGATGAGCGCGGCCGCACCACCTGCACGGCGCGCATCACCAACATGCTGATCCCCCGCCCCGCTGCATAAACTCCCACTGCATAAGCATCCACTGCCTAATACCCCGCAGCATAAAGCCCTACAACCTCAGCAAGTAGCCTAAAATCGTAGAAGCACGGGGTGCACACAACACCCCGCCAACACCCACCAGAAGGTACGACCAGAAGGAGCACCATGGCCCGCGAGCGCACCCCCTATTTCAAGCGTTACCCGAAGATTGTGCGCGCCAAGCGCATTGTCCTGCCCATCGCAATCGGTGTGATGCTGGTGTGCCTGGTGACCGCCATCAATAACCCCGGTAGCTTCTGGTGGCTGGGCGTGATGCTCGGTACCGGCGGCATGCTCTGGGCGGGTTCCCCCACGGACCGCCCCATTAGCGGCCCCAACAATGACGAAGAGGATTTCAACCGCTACATGCGCTAAGACCGCCTGACGCTGCAGCTCTTGCAGCGTTGGGTTGCCCGCAACACTGGCGCATAAACGCTCCGACTGCCCCGGCAGAATGCGAGCTTCAGAGGTTAAACATTAACGCCCCGTCCCTCAGCTTCACTGTGAGGAATGGGGCGTTAGCGTGTCATGAAAAGGTGCTGATCAGATACTGACCAACCGAAGGCGTATACGGGCGAATCCTAGTCTTCGCCGTAGCGTACGTTCGTACCTGTACCGATGTGTACTGTGTACGTATTTAGGAGAGCTGCTTGATGATGGTGTCGGAGACTTCGCGCATGGACAGGCGGCGGTCCATGGAGGTCTTCTGAATCCAGCGGAATGCTTCCGGCTCGGTCAGGTTCATCTTGGTGATGAGCAGCGACTTTGCGCGGTCAACCAGCTTACGGGTCTCGAACTGGTCGCGGATGGTGCCAACTTCCTTCTCGAGAGCGCGAATCTGCTCGTAGCGGCTGATTGCCACCTCGATTGCGGGGACCAGGTCGTTCGGGGAGAACGGCTTGACGACGTACGCCATAGCGCCTGCCTCAACGGCACGGTCGACGAGTTCCTTCTGGCTGAATGCGGTCAGCAGAACGACGGGAGCGATCTGCTCCTTCGCGATTTCTTCAGCTGCGGTGATGCCGTCCATGATCGGCATCTTCACGTCCATGAGGACGAGATCGGGGCGGTGCTTCTGCGCTAGCTCGACGGCGGTCTTGCCGTTATCGGTTTCTGCAACGACATCGAAACCCTGGTCCTTCAGAATTTCGACGATGTCGAGGCGAATCAGTGCCTCGTCTTCTGCCACGACGACGGTGCGGGCGGGGCCCTGCTCCTCCGCCTGGTTTTGAGTGGTCAGCTCTGACATTACTCTTCTCCTTATCAAATTGAATCACTTAAAGTCTACAGGAGGGAATAAATGTTCATCTACTTTCTCGCCTCGTCCCTCGCGTGTTATATGCGTCCTATGTGCAGGTGGGAGGAGTTTTCTGACGTTATTTTGTGACCCATTCAACGAATCTTGCACCTTAATGCATATTTTGTTCTATACTGCTCATAACTATGAAAACAAAACCGCACAACATAGACGTCACGCGGCGAAATTCACAGTCAAAACATAGACCCGAAAATGACTCTGACATGCACTAACACACCCTCGGGTTAGACACAAACGTAATAAACAAAATATTTATACCGAAACTCCATCACCTGCCAAAGAAGGCCGATACACTGAAATAGGTATTCTCCTCGACTTCTCCGGCACTCGCATTTGACCACCCATACTCGATACCCGGAGGGGATTCATGTCAATCACCCGTCAAGCACGCACCCTGTACTCAGACTTCGTCGAGTACAAGGAACTCGATCGCGCCCCGCTGACTTCCATTCACCCCGGAATTCTCGTCGCCTTCGACTCCACCGCGCTTGCATGCCTCTACAACTACCCAGCCCACATCAGCGACGAAATCCTCCGCGTCTACTCCCAGCTGCGCGGACACGCATTCCTCCCCCACCAGGCACTCAAAGAATTCTGGGCAGCACTCGACGGCGCCTCCCCCGTACCCGCCGCCGCAGACCGCGTCCGCTCAGCGCTCGCATCCTTCAAAGAAACCCTTCCCGAAGAACGCAACTCCCCCTGGAGTGCACTGCGTTCAGTCACGCACCAGCTGGACCACTCCATCGCGCAGATCATGAGGATCCTTGAACCCACCACCGACACCGGATCCATCAACATGGCACGCCGCGAAGACGACACGATCCTGCCGCGACTGAACCGCATCTTCACCGGACACGTGGGTGCCGCCCCCAGCCCCGAACGCCACGAACAGCAGTGCCGTGAAGCCCTCGAACAGGGCCACCCGTTGCTCGCTAACGCAAGCTTCGACGCCGACTTCGCGCTCTGGAACCAGTGCCTTACCGAAGCAACCACCCGCGTGAAGGGCACCGACTGCGTGTTCGTCACTGGCGGTGTGCGCGACACCTGGCTGCGCAACGGTCAGCAGGTACGCGCCGCATCGGGCGGCGAACCCGTACGTCAGCTGGCGAACCGTCAGCTGCTGCGTGAATACACTAAGGCAACCGGAGGCGGCGTATTCCGCATCTACACCGTTGAGGAGATTCTGCGGCTCGCCTCCAATCAGTACGGCGTGACCGTCAGCGACGCCACCTACAATGCGATTCGCGCGGAACAGCCCGTAGCCGTGTAAAGTCGCGGTATAAAATCGCCGCGTAAAGTCACAACGTAAAGTCAACGTCGAGAATAATCCCACCACACTAACCACAAATAACGGCAAGAAGCCACATGTGTTTCGAGAAGCCACCAAAAACGTAGCTTTTCGAAACACATGTGGCTTTTCAGCGTCTATCCTTCGCGGCTGGCGCGGTACAGCTCCGCGGCATGCTGCTCCAAGGAATCGTCATCACCCAGAAGCAGATAGCACAGGTACAGGGTGAAGGCGGCGCGGCGGTCGGCGGCGAGCGCATTAGTTCCTTCGCCGGGCTGGGCGTTGAAAGCGATAACGCTGTGCGCCTGCGGCAGGGCGGCAATCAGGTGTGCGGCGGTCTCGTAGCCGTCCTGGTTGTCGGGCAGAACGAAGTGGCGCGGTTCAGAGTTCTCGTCAGCAGTACCGGCTCCCGCTCGAGCGGCATGAAAGTTAGCCTTAAGGACGTCCTTAACACGGCTCATCAGCTCATCATCGGGCAGCGTGCGGTCTGCATCTGCCAGCGACACGTGGATGCTGTTTAGGGTCTCGTAGGGGTGCTCACCCGCATAGTGTCCGGCGGCGAGAGCGTAGCCGGTCAGCAGTTGCGCCTCGGGGGCGGTGAAGGTGCCGCGCGCCTCACGCAGGGCGGGCAGCAGAAGCTCGGCCAGGAGGGGGTGCAGGGACTCGGGGGCGTTCGCGATAGCCTCCTGCAGGTACTCTTCCACCTCCGCGGTGGGCTCGGCGTTGAGCAGGGTCAGGAAAGCCTCATCGGCGCCTTCCCAGTAGCGGGCAATCAGCACAAGGGTTGCAATCAGCGACAGCAGGTCGCGGTAGTCACCCGAATGGTCAGCGCCGAAGGACTCAGCAACAACGCGGGCGAGCATGCGGGCGGCAATGTTCTCGAGGATGAATTCGTCGTAGGCGTTATCGCCGGGCCAGTTTGCGGGGTCGGGCAGGTAGGTTTCGTCCAGGTACCGTAGCACGGGTTCGAGGGGTGCGGGCGCGTCCGCCGCGAGGTCGGGGCGGCACTGCTCAACCCAGTTGTTCACGGTAGCCTCGTCAGCGATGCCGGTAGCCTCAGCGAGTTGGGCGCGTGACAGGCTGTACGGTGCAACGAGCTGGGCGAGGTCGTCACACGCGCCGTTGGAGCGGTAGGTGGGTCGGTAGTTGGGGGCGGGAAGAGTTCCGGGGAGGTTGGTGGCTGCCATTGGTGGCTCCTTCGCTGAGGTTCGGGGTGAATTGGGTTGTACGGTGTGCGATGCTCGGGACCGTTTGAAGGGTCGGCGCATCTTCTAGTTTCAGAATATCCCAGAGCTCGGAATCGTGTGCTGCCCGTCGTCATTACCCCGGCATTAACCGCGAGAAGCCACATGTGTTTCGAAAAGCCACATCTTTGGTGGCTTCTCGAAACACATGTGGCTTCTCGGCGATTAATTAGAAGTTCAGATCGCCTAGCTGGCCGGCGACCTCATCCACAACATCCGTAAACACGGCACCGGCACGCTCAATCACCGGGCGGAAACGCAGCAGCTTACCGCGAACCTGCACCTTCAGCTTAGCCTTGCCGGTGTTATCCGCCGCGTCCAGAGCCGCAGCGTCCGCTACAGCATCCTTCAGCTGGCGAGCCACCATCACGAGCTCCTCCTCAGTGAGCACCTGAGGCAGAATATCGATGGCACACAGCTCATCGTAGACTCGCACCTCGCGAGCAGACAGACCCAGGCGGCGGCCACGTTCAGCGTCATTCTCAGCCTCGGTAGCCAGCGAGCGAACAGCGAGCAACAGCTCTTCAAGTTCCTTGCTGCTCTTATTCTCAAAGGCGTTGTAGCGCTTGAGTAGCTCCTCCAGACGCTTCATGAAGTAGACGACTCGTGCCTGCTGGCCTTCCAGGGAGTTCTGAATCTGCATGGTCACAAGGTCGGCAGCATTCTGAGCTACCAGAGCCGCCGCATCCGTGCCAGAGAGCTGTTCGATTGCCGAATCGGTCAGCTGGCGCAGGTCGATAGCGCTCTCACCGTTAGAATCCACCGTGATGATGTTGGTGCCACCGGTCTCCACGGCCTCGTTGAACAGGCGTTCCATCTGCTGCTTAATTTCTTCAGCGCTGATGGTCTGTTCGAAGGCACGGTTGGTCAGGCGGCGGTTCTTCACTCCCTTGTGCACGTCACGTAGGAACTCGAGTCGCGCAATCATGGCCGGGGTCAGGACCTTAGATACTTCTTCCTTGTCCTTGAGGGGAATGAGCTGGCGGTACAGGTCAATGATGTGGCCCAGGAGCTTAGTGACCTGCGGTGCATCGCTCTGAGGTGCGCGTTCCGCATCCTGCTCATAGCCGAGGACTTTGCTCTGTACCAGGGTCAGCACACGTTCATACTCGCGCGGGTCGACGCCAACACCGCGGCTTTCAGCCATGGTGTACCAGTCGATGCCCAGGTATTCGGTGAGCTGCGCGTAGGAGGTCTTGAAGTCTTCCAGCAACTTCTCACCGCGGGTTACGGGGTTGAAGTTGACCTCTTCTCCGCTGGTTGCGTACTGCTTCAGGGCCTTGCGCAGGTTGGTGTGTAGCGGCAGGAAGCCAACAAGCAGGCCAGACTGCTTTTCCTTGTAGGTGCGGTTGATGCGGGCGATGGTCTGCATCAGATTGTGTTCCTTCTGCAGACGGTCCATGTACATGGTGTGCAGTACGGGGGCATCAAAGCCGGTGAGCAGGCGGTCGGCCACAACAATGATTTCCAGCTGGTCTTCGGGGTCCTTGATGCGACGCTCAACCGCGCGGGAATCGGCCTTGTTGCGGCGGAAGGGTGCGAGCTCCTCCGTGTCGCTCGTGGTACCAGAGATCAGCACCTGCACGCGGCCACCGTTAATGTCCTCGGGGCCTTCAGGGGCCCAGTCGGGACGCTGCTCGATGATTTTGTGGAAGAGTCGCACGGCGTGCTCACGACCGGAAGTAACCACCATGGCCTTACCGATTCCGCCACTCATTTCTTCGCGCATGAGCTCGCGGCGTTCTTCCCAGTGCTCGACAATATTCCTGGCGACCTCGTCCAGACGCTCGTCGGAAACCAACATCTTCATGACCGTGGTCTGCTCAAGGGTGGTCTTCGCTGCGATTTCTGCCTCTAGCAAATCGGAGAGTTCATCAAAGGATTTGCTGATTCCGTCGACACTATCAGACTTCCCCATCTTGACGTGACGCAGCTGGTAGAGCAGCGGGACGGTCGCGCCTTCTTCAATAGCGCGGTCGAAGCTGTAGGTGTGAATGTACTCGCCGAAGACTGCGGTGGTGTTACCGGTCTTGTTGTCGATGGGAGTGCCGGTGAACGCGATGTACTTGGCGTTGGGCAGGGCGGTGTTGAGGTTGTGTGCGTATCCTTCCAGGGTGTCGTAGTGGGAGCGGTGTGCCTCGTCCACCATAACGATGATGTTCGAGCGGTCGGAGAGCTGCGGGAACTTCGCCTCGGGGTCTTCCATGCCGAACTTCTGCAGGGTCGTGAAGAAGATACCGCCGGACTGGATGTCGTTCAGGCGGTTCTTCAGCTCACGGCGCGAATCGAACTGGACGGGTTCCTCGGGGAGCATGTCCTTGGCGTTCAGGAAGGTCGTGTAGAGCTGGCTGTCCAGGTCGGTGCGGTCGGTCACCACGACGATAGTGGGGTTGTGTAGCGCCTTCTCACGCATGGCGGCGCGGGCGAAGAACAGCATGGAGTAGGACTTGCCGGAGCCCTGGGTGTGCCAGACGACGCCTACCTGTCCCCTGCCGGTGTGGGTCTTTACGGCGCGGTCGAGTGCCTCGCGTACCGCGTAGTACTGGTGTGCCTTAGCGAGGATCTTGACGTAGGACTTGCTGCCTTCTTCGGTGCCGGTGCCTACGAAGAGGGTGAAGTGGCGCATCATGTCGAGCAGAATTTCGGGGGTTCCGAAGGCCTGGATGATGCGGTTGAGCGGGGTGCTGTGCTGACCGTTGTCATCATGGTAGGTGCCGTTGGGGGTTTCTGCGCCTTCGGCGTTGTAGTTCCACTGGGCGGTGTGCGAGAGCGGGGTGCCGATGGTGCCGTAGCGTGCGTGGTCGGCCTGGCCCATGATGGTGACGATGTTGTAGGTGAAGGCCTGCGGGATTTCACGCTGGTAGGTGTTCATCTGGTTGTAGGCTTCGGTGAGCTTCTTGTCCTGGTCTTTGAGCTCGATGATGCCTACGGGCAGGCCGTTGCAGTAGAGCACCACGTCCAGGCGGTAGGAGCGTCCGCTGGAGAAGACGGTGACCTGCTGCGCCGCCAGGTAGGTGTTCTGGGAGGGGTCTGCGGAGATGACCTGCAGGTTTCGGGTGCGCAGGGTGCCGTCGGGTGCCTTCATTTCCACGGGGATGCCGGCGCTCATGTAGCCGAGAGCTTCCTTGTTCTCGGCCATGATGTTGGTGCTGCGGCGACGGGTCAGAGTGGTGTAGGCCTTCTGCACGTGGTCTTCGGTGGCGTCCGGGTTGAGGCGGCGCAGGGCTTCCTTGACCTCGCCGGGGATGATGAGGGATTCACGGGATTCACGGCCGTGGCGGAACGCTTTGTAGTTGGGCAGAATCGAGTCCGGCACGCGGGTTGCCCGTACGCGCTCCTCGTAGCTGGTGTCTGCCTGAATACCGGATCCGTTGGTTAGCTCCCAGCCCTTATCTGCGAGTTCAGAGAGGACGCTCAGTTCCCAGTTCTTTTCAGCCATGGTGGCTCCTTTCTTTGCCGGTGCCATGCACCCTGCGTGTTGCGTGAATACTTTGCCTATGTGCCGGTTGCTCATCTTCTGTGGTGAGCTCTGCGGCGTTGTACATCTCTAGAATGCCTGATGACGAGGGGAAATGTCGTTATTGTGTTTTACCCCGGGGTAAGCGAACTGACTGAAGTGCTGGGTTGGCTACCCGCCCCAGCACCTCAGTCATCGTATTTACTGGGTGTCATCCTTTCGGATTGATTCTTCCCAGGTGGAGCGAATGTCGAGGTGGTTAGCCATGAGGTCCCGTTCGTAGCGTCCACGGACAGCACGCACCTGCTGCAGGGCTTCGGCGAGGGCGGCTTCTACCTCGTCGAAGGCGTTGAGCTCCTGGGCGAGGTAGCGTGCGACGGGGTGGGTGACGTATACGTCCGCGTTTTCGGGTGCGTCACCTGCAGCCTCGGAGTTTCCAGCTTCAGCAACATCAGGCTTTTCGCTGAACCATTCGAGGTCGTTATTGTTCCACGCCAGGCCGTCAATATGGGGCAGCGGCTGCTTCTCCCAGCCCTTGATGTCTGTGCTGGTCTTGCGCTTTTCGGGGGCAAGGTGGGTGCTGATCCTGAGGGCAGTTCCTTCGGCTAGGCCGTTGAGGAGCGCTCGCAGAAGGTGCGCGAGCAGCTGGGCGCGCTGAACGTATTCGCTGGTGGCGCGCAGGCTGGACCGGCCGGGGGTGTAGTGGCGGAATCGAAGTACGGTCATGCCCTGGCCGATGGCCTCTCCCCCGTGTTCGCTCAGGTAGACGGCGGGGCCACCGTAGGCCTGGTCGTAGGCGGGGTAGATGACGATGTCGTTGACCTGGGTGAGCTGAGTGCCTTCGGTCAGGTCGAGGGCACGCAGGTAGTGGCTCTCAGCGGGCAGCACACCGTAGCGTGCGTAGTGGCCAAGGGCGTGCGCATCGAGAACACGGATGCGTTTCCTGTTGTTTTCGACGTCGCCGTAGCGTGTGCCGCTGATCTGGCGGCCGGTGATTTTGGTGAGTACCTTCTCGGTTTTGATGAGCTGGTTGATGGTGATGTCGTATTCTTCGCCGTGCGGAATGGACCGTTCGTCTTCGGGGGTGCGAAGGTGCGGCACGGTTACGGGCAGGCCGGTGGGGAGAGTTTCGAGGAGTGCGGGTAGGTCTCGGGTAAGGCTGGTGAGTAGGCTGAGGCTTTCTTCGGGGGTGTTGTTAGAGACCGGGTTGATGTGCAGCTCGTCGAAGGAGGCGTTTTTGAGCGCGTCGGAGGCTACGATGACGCCGCGGGTGATGTCTTCGGAGCCGATTTCGCCGCGTTCGAGGTAGCCGCGGGCGGTGTTTGCGACGAGTTCGGCGGCGGGAGTCAGTACCGGCGTATTGGAGGGGTCGGCGAGGGTGTAGAGTTTCTCGTCGTCGAGGGAGCCGAGGTAGACGGATCCCTGGGGTTTGCTTCCGGTCGGGAAGATGCTGAAGAGGCCCAGGCCGAGGCGGGTTTTGGTGTTGACTTTGAGGTGTTCGGGGCCGAGGTCGATGACGGCGCGTAGGCGCATGCCGTGGTTGCCGGGCTGCACGGTGATGGCGGTGAGGAAGTCGTCGACGAGTTTGTCTTGTCGGGTTTCTTCGCCGCGGTGTGCGGCTTTGAGGTGTCGGCCGAATCCTGCGAGTACGTCCAGGGGTGCGAGGACTGCGAGGCGTTCACCGGCGCGCACCGGGTAGGTAATGGCCCCGTCCGTACCGATGCCTTCGTCAACTGTGTAGGCGAGGTTCTCGAGGGTGGCCCAGGCGTCTTCCTGCTGCGCTGCGAGGTTGTCGGGGGTGCCCGCGGGGGTGTCGAGCGGCAGGATGATGAGGTGGTTGGCGGGTGCCTCGGGCAGGGGTGCTACGGGGTCGGAGGCTTCTTCTCGTTCCTTTCTGCTGGTGGTTTTCCCGCCGGTGGCGCGGCTCTGCTTCTCAGCCCAGCGTTCGGCGCGGTAGAGGTCGGCGGCCTGCTGTTCGGCGGAGTCTTCGTCGGTGAGGAGCAGGTAGCAGAGGTAGAGGATAAAGTCGGGTCGGCGTTCATCCGTCAGTGCGCCGGAACCGTTACTGCCGGTGGCGCTGAAGGCGATAGCCTGGTGGGCCTGGGGCAGGTGGGCGACGAGGTGCGCGGCAGTTTCGTAGCTGCCGTACCCTCCGTGCAGGATGAGGTTACGCCGGTCGGGGTCGCTACCGCCGAAGGCGAGGTCGTGGTGGGTGGCGTAGGAGCCGGCGTTGAGGAAGTCGGCGACGTAGCGGATGAGCTCGGCGGCGGGCAGGGCGTTGGTGCGGTCTGCGGCGGCGAGCGATGTGTGGATGCTGTTGAGGGTTTCGTGCGGGTGGGCCCCTGCGTAGTATCCGGCGGCGAGGGCGTAGCTGGTGAGGAGCTGCGCTTCGTTGGCGGTGAAGGTGCCGCGGGCGGCGCGGAGTGCGGGTACGAGTAGTTCGGTGAGGATGGGCTGCAGGGCTTCGGAGGCGGATTCGATGGACTGTTGCAGTTCTTCTTCGGCGTCTGCGCTGGGATCGGGGTTGAGCAGGGTGAGGAAGGTTTCTTCGGACCCTGCCCAGGAGCGTGCGAGGAGCACGAGGGTTGCGATGAGTGCCAGGAGTTCGCGGTAGTTGCTGCTGTGCGGGTGGTCGGTGCTGAAAGTGGCGGCTACGACGCGGGCGAGCATGCGCGCGGTGATGTTTTCGAGGATGTACCGGTCGTAGGGGTAGCTGCCGGGCCACTTTTTAGGGTCGGGAAGGTGCGTCTCGTGCAGGTAGCGCAGGATGGGTGCGAGGGGCACGGGGGCGCCCTGCGGGAGGTCGGGGCAGCACTGTTTGACCCAGGTGTTGACGGTGGGTTTGGTGGCAATGCCGACAGCTTCGGTGAGCTGGATGCGTGAGAGGCTGTAGGGTGCGACGAGTTCAGCTAGGGCACTGTAAGTGGAGTTGTTGGGCCGGTAGACGGGGTGGTTGGTGGGTGCCATGGTAGCTCCTTTGCTGAGGCGGTCGTGAAGTAGGTGATTGCGTGGTAGTAGGGTGGCACGCCCTGCCCGGTCGGTGTGAGCCAACCGGGCAGGGCGGATGCGGCACTCCCCTAGCGTCTAGCCAATGAGGCGCTTAATGAGAGCGTCACGGGTTTCAGTTAGAACCTTATTTTCATGGATGAGGGCCCTTGAATACGTTTCAAAGCCTGATAGCGATTCCTGAAGAATCTCGATATTCTTCACCGTAACCTCATAATTCATGATGTCTTTCCAGGAGGCTCGAGGCATACGTGTTCCGGAACTTACCTGGGTCGCATATTCAATAAGGTCTTCCGAGCTCAGCACAGATTGCGCTAATACTTCAAATCCAGGTTTAGGGCGGAGCACCAATATATCTGTTGAGGCAATTCCATCAACAGCAGCAATTGACACCTTATGAAAGTAAGGACGCAGCTTTCCAAAAAGTATGTCTCCTACTTTAAACCCGGATTTATTACTCATGACCCCTTCTGAATTCGTCCATTCATGCGAATAGAGCGAATGCCGCGGAATATGCTCCAATGCAACATAATTCATAGATTCATCAATATCTGATGCCGCAATATTCTCGCGAATTAGGGTTGCAACATCAGATACCTTAATCGTCTCCCCCTCGCTCTCAGAGCAGATATGAGCTTGAAAGAGTGTACTTTTATAACTATCCATGGTCTGGATGAGGCGGGTGTTTGCTTCGATTTTGTCGTCGAGCGAGCCAAGAATCCCAGCAATCCGCTCCTGCTCCCCCAAAGGCGGAAGAACAATATCAACTGATTCAAATGTCTTTCTATTAACCGTAGAGAAAATAGAACCATGAGAATTCTGTCGAAGTTCTCCGATGACAGTTAACAGCAGGTAATACAGATAATTCTGGGCAAGCCCGTCAAAGTTCGAACGAATACCAAAACATGACTGGTTGAAAGCCATAGGTGCGGTAAGTTGAGCAAGCTCACCAACAGTACCTCGAGCCGAAAGAATAAGGTCTCCCGGATTCAGTAATTTGGTTGAGCTATTTTCAAGACCCAGTTGCGTGATGCTTTTAGAAGCATGGCTAACGTACCTTGAATCTCCCGAAAAATCGACGACAGAAAGCCATGGAATTGAACCATTCCAGTACTCTTCAACAGTCGTCTTAGGGGTGCCACCGCCAATTAACTCAATGACATCCGATAGACGATGCTCAGTCCACCCCGCCTCACGCTGAGCATCCGATAGTACAGCCACTACAGCTCACCGCCTTCAAGGTCCAGCGAAGCCAGTTGCTCACGCACGACCGCGCCCAGGCGCTCCGACTCAGCGAACTGCTCCAGCAGCTGCTCACGCAGACCGGCAATACGCGCATCCAGCTCCTGTGCGCTCTCACCCTCAGACACAGCACTACCCACGTAGCGGCCCGGAGTCAGCACAAAATCCTGCTCCCGCACATCCGCAAGAGAAGCCGAGAAGCAGAAACCCGCCTCATCCTCATACGCACCAGCAGTCGGCTCCTCGCCAGCCTTCACCAGCGAACCATCCGCATGATACATCGACGGCATACCGCGCCACGCACACCACGTATTCGCAATCTTCGCGATATCCTCCTCAGAGAACACACGCTCAGTACGAGACACCATATGACCCATCGAACGGGCATCCATAAACAAGATTTGGCCCGAACGGTCCACAGAACCATTCACACCGGCAGACTTATCCTTCGACAACAACCACACACACGCCGGGGAAGTCGTCGTCGTAAACATATTCGGCGGCAACACCAACACAGCAGCCACCGCGTCACCCTCAACCATGGCACGACGAATACCGCCCTGACCACCAGTATCAGCAGTCAACGAACCATTCGCCATCACCACAGCAGCCGAACCCTTCACATCCAGCTTCGACCACACATGCTGCATCCACGCAAAATTCGCGTTATTCTTCGGCGGAACACCAAACACCCAGCGCGGGTCATCCTCAACCCGGTGCCATTTCTTAACGTTGAACGGCGGGTTTGTCAACACATACTCAAAACGCTCACCCGGGTGCGAATCCTCCACAAACGTATCACGCCAGCGGTCACCCACCGAACCATCAATACCGTGAATCGCCAGGTTCAGACGCGCCAAACGCCACGTCGCCTGGATACGCTCCTGACCGTACGCCAGCACACGCTGCTCACCCTCACGGCGGCCATCAAACGCGCCACCGGCACGGTGCACAAAATTATTCGACTGCACAAACATGCCACCCGAACCACAGCACGGATCATACACGCGACCGCTCGTCGGCTGAATCATACCCACCAGAGTATTCACCACAGTCGTCGGGGTGTAGAACTCGCCAGCCTCCTGACCCTGCGCACGAGCAAACTTACCCAAGAAATACTCATACACGAAACCCAAAACATCCTTCGACGAAGAATGCTCACCATCACGCACCGCCGCAAAATTCGCATTCGACAGCAGATCAATCACCTGCGCCAGCGTGCGCTGCTCCACCTTCTCACTCGCATACATGGGCTCCAGGGCACCACGCAGCGGAGGGTTCTGAGCCATGATCTCGTCCATAGCTTCATCAACCAACTCACCCACACGGTCACCCTTCGCCTGCTGAACCAGGTCAGACCAGCGGGCACCAACCGGCACATAGAATGCATGGCGGGCATGGTAGTACGAAGGCTCCTCCAGCTCCTCAGCCAGAGTCTCACCCTCCAGGCCGTACTCCTCAGTCAGCATGTGCTGAACATCTTCGCGAGCCTTATCGAAGGTGTCACCAATGTACTTCAAGAAGATCAGGCCCAGCATGAAGTCGCGGTAACCGCCGGACTCCATGGAACCGCGCAGAATGTCCGCGGACTTCCACAGCATCTCCGCCAACTCAGCCGGAGTAGTAGGGGCACCCGACCCCTGAGATACAGGCTCTTTCGCCATTATTGCGCCTTTCAACGTCACCGGGGGTGGACCCCAGATGTCCTCAATGTAAGTGTCTAACTATCTATTATCCCTGCTGGCCGGAGGTTCGACTGCCGGGCTGGTCATCCAGTTCCGCCGAGAAGCCACATGTGTTTCGAAAAGCAACATGTTTGGTGGCTTCTCGAAACACATGTGGCTTCTGGGGAGCAGATAAGAGACGCCCGCCCGCAGGAATTCAAAGAATATATTCCCCCAACTCAGCACCCAGTCCGACATTTTTTCGCTTACCCCGGGGTAAATCAAACGCATCGGGGCATGCTCAAAACAGCACCTAATCTAAAACATGTCAGGCAAACATGTCAGGCTCATCTTCTTGAGTTGCAGAAGGAGATGGTCGCTCCACCCACTTTTGGGCATGCAACAGAAAGGCTCAATAACATGAGCGTAAATTTCGCTGCTAAGCTTGCAAAGCTGGTCAAGTCGTCCAAGGTAGCAAACCCTACCCCTGTCTATGAGCCCATCTCGGTTCCCATGATTAACCAGGGGTTGAACCTTGAACCTCAGGTCCTGGCATTGCAGGTGGCAAAGCACCGAAACTGGGTCATCGAACGAGGCGGCGAGTCCATCTACGCCATTACGGCTAACGGTCCGGAGCTAATCGCGAAGGACCTTATGGAACTCACCGCTTATGCCGAAGAACATTTCTGGTTCGGTCACTCTAGCATCTCCTGGTCCTTCGTTGAGCGTTCCACCCTGGGCTCGATGTCCAAGTTCTCGGTGGTTGACGATCAGGGAAAAATCGTCCAGGGTGCAGGGTATAAAGTGATCAATACCCAGAAGAACAGCCAGGGCTACGTACCTGTAGTTGTTCCGGCCTTCAATGAAGAACTGACGTTGAGTCATCAGACGCTGGCTCTTCAGGTTGCTGCTTCGAAGAGCTGGTGTTTTGAGCTCGGCGGTGCAAACCTCTTCACTCTCTCGGGTGAACTTCTTGCAACCAACATTGCAGCTCTTGCCAACTGCGGAAAGCAGCATGGTTGGTTTACTCCGTCGGGAAGTATTGACTGGGGTAACGTCGACAGCTCTCTTAAGACTGTCACGTTCCCGCTGAAGGCTGAGTAACACCTCACTCTCTCCCGCCGAGAAGCCACTTGTGTTTCGAAAAGCCACCAAACATGTTGCTTCTCGAAACACTTGTGGCTTCTCGGCACCGCCCAAATCAACTAGCAAATCTAAGGAGAACAAATTGTCCTTTGAAGAAGTCCTGTCCATTATTGGGACTGTTGCCCCGCCGCTTACCGCTATCGTAGGACTCGTGACCGCTGGGGTAAAGCTCGGTGCGGCACGTAAGGATGCCAAGAAGGCAGCCACCACCCCCGGAGCGGGAAATACCACCCAGAAGCTCAGCATCGGAACCATCAACGGCAATGGCAACCGCGTACACAACACCCACCAGCAGGTAGGCAACGGGTCCGCAGCGATTAGTGGTGACGGCAACCGCACCACCATCGACAACAGCCAGCACACGCACAACCACGCACCCACCAAGAAGGGGCAGGAAAGTACTGAAGACCCCTTCAGCTTCGGCATTATCGCGGTAGTCAGCACGGTGGTTGCTACGGCTGCATTTTGTGCTAGCTGGCCCAGCATCAACCAGATCGGCATCATCTGCTGGGTATTTTGCCTCGCCTTGGCTGGTGTGCTCATCAAGAAGTATGCACAGTCGGGGACCGAAACCAGCATTAACACCCTGATGTATATGCTCTACCCCGGCATTCTGCTGGCCATCACTGCATGGACCTGGGTAACTCTCAACGGTTCCGGCATGTACAACCTGTCTACCATTCGCGCCACTATCGACAGTTATATGAGCTCCCATCAGCAGGGCGGTTACATTGTACGATTCATTGAAGCTGTCACCGCAACGTATGGATTCGGTGGCTTCACCTTGCTGATGTTGAATTTGCTCGCCGCTGTGTTTACGGTTCTGGTTCTGGTTCGCTGCTACTGGCGTATTCTGAACGCCGCCTGTGCACGTTACCGCGGCTTTGAGCTTCGCTTTCCCCTGCAGGAAGCTGGTGTGAGCATTATCCTGGCTGTCATGGGGTGCGTAGCATGCCAGCCCGTACTTGCTGAACATCTGATTTCGCAGATCAACAAGTAGCATCCTGCAGATGAGATGCCGGGCCGTATTCACTCAACTTATCCACAGCCCTCTCGTCGAGAAGCCACATGTGTTTCGAAAAGCCACGTTTTTGGTGGCTTTTCGAAACACATGTGGCTTTTCGGCGTAGTAACTAAACGTAACACTTGAACACAAATACTCTCATTTGATGCAATTAAAGCATGATTACTAGAGAAGAACTATCAACGATGATAAGCACCCGCACCGAACTCATCACCTCAGCCACCCACACGCGAATCACCCTGAGCCGCGCCCTCAACCGCGGCGAACTCACCCGCGTCTCAAAAGGGCACCTTCTCCCCACCCAAACCTGGAACAACCTACACCCCAACGACCAGCACTACGTGTGCATCCTCGCGCACCTCAACGAATACCCCGCCAATATCCTTGCCGCACAAAGCGCAACCATCGCCTGGGGTATCTCCTCCCTCAGCCCACCACGCCACGTTCAAGTACGAGGAACCGGAGGCGGCCGCCGAGAAAACATCCAGCGCATCCAAGACACCCTCACCGCGGACAGCCCCATCGTGTACACGCCCGAGGGGATCCCCACCGTCACACCGCTAACAGCTATCACCACCTGCGTGAAAACGCTCCCCTTTCGCGACGGGCTCGTTCTGGCCGAAAGCGCCCTTCAACGCTTCGCGCAGGAACCGGATATGCTCACCTACGAGGAGCTCAAGAAAGAGCTCTCATCTGCATCTGGCCGCGGGTGCCGAACCGCCCGTCTCGTCGGACATGAGCTCAGCCCGCACTCAGAATCCGTTGCTGAAACCTGCATGCGGCTACTTCTCGATGACCAAGGAATCCGTTACAAGCAGCAAGAAACCATCATCTACGAAGGTCATGCCTATCGAGTGGACTTTCTGCTACACGCCACTAACCTCCACGGTAGGCCCGTCATTCTGGAGGTAGACGGCAACGTCAAATACAACGCCAAAGAGGACCTGGTTCGGGAGAAGAATCGACAGGATCGGCTACTCCACGCGGGGTACGCCGTTGTCCGCGTTTCTGCTAAGGATGCTATTACCGTCCGAGGCGGGCCCTGCAGGTGCTGCGTGCTGCTGGAGTGCCCCAAATTTAACCGCGAAAAGCCACATGTGTTTCGAGAAGCCACTAAAAATGTGGCTTTTCGAAACACATGTGGCTTCTCAGCGAGTAAAGAGGTGAGTAGAGAGGCGACTACCTAACCAGCAAACCATCAGCTATCAGGGACATCACCAGATAGATAGTTACACTCACGCTGAAAAGGCGTTGTGCGCTTTCCAACTTTGATCCAACAATCACAGCACGACCTCCCAGCGCGCTAGCGGTAAGGAAAACAGAGTGCAACAGAACTTCCGGAACGAGTGCACCCCACACAAAGAACAGCAAAGTATACACAGCCAGAATTACCAACCCCGGAACACCGTATGTGCTCATAACGCCATTTACAAAGTCCACGTCAGTCGGACCTGCTGAAAGACCTGCCTGAATCAGATTGACCATCGACCAGTGTTTGTTCGTCTGCAGTCCGCTCGACAGCATAGAGCTGAGAAACACACCGGACGACACCACGTACATCAGACCCGCTACGGCGTTGAGCTTCATTTTCTTACCCTTGGCCCGTGCACGCTTGGAACAACGCACCATTGCAGTCACGCCCAGCAGTAGCACCGCCCATTCCAAAATAGCCGCGCACCACTGCAAAGCTTCTTCTGCAGAACCTCGCTGCAACATGACCACCCACATCGTTGCAGCTACAAAGCCGCCCATCACGACATTGATGATGAGATCCGGGGTACCCGAAATGGAGAAATTCCAGATACGGTCTTCGTCGTCCGATTCTTGCGTGTACTTCTCACCCTTCGTCGTGGCTCGCAGATAACGAATCGAGGTGAGCAAGCCCCGCACAGCAGATATTGCAGCCATCCCAAGGAAGAGAATTACGTTCACCAGCAGCACGGTTAACGTTGCTGAGTGAATCCACTGTGACAACCAGTTCATGTCATGCCTTTCTCCTGGGTGGCTTTGTAATGCAGTGACCACCCATCCAATATGTCCTCTTCAGACTATTCCTGATGTGGAGGCCTACCCCTTGCTCGCAATTTACCCCGGGGTAAATCATCCTTTCAGGTACGCGAAAAGCCACATGTGTTTCGAAAAGCCACGTCTTTGGTGGCTTCTCGAAACACATGTGGCTTCTCGGCGGAAAGATAAAGGAAATTAGTCCAGCAGTGCGTCCACGAATGCTTCCGGGTCGAACGGTGCCAGGTCGTCCGGGCCTTCACCCAGGCCGATGAGCTTGACGGGAACGCCGAGCTCCTCCTGGATAGCGACCACGATGCCGCCCTTTGCGGTGCCGTCGAGCTTGGTCAGCACGATACCGGTGACGTCCACGATATCGCCGAAGACCTTCGCCTGAACCATACCGTTCTGACCGGTGGTCGCGTCAATCACGAGCAGAACCTCGGTGACCGGCGCTTCCTTCTCGATAACGCGCTTGATCTTGCCGAGCTGATCCATCAGACCGGACTTGTTCTGCAGGCGGCCCGCGGTGTCCACGAGCACGGTGTCAACGCCCTGCTCCTTGCCAGCCTTCACGGCATCAAACGCGACGGATGCAGGGTCGGCGCCTTCCTTCTCGGAACGCACGGTCTTCACGCCCACACGGTCGCCCCAGGTGGTCAGCTGCTCAGACGCGGCCGCACGGAACGTATCCGCAGCACCCAGGAGCAGGGTCTGACCGTCAGCAACCATCACGCGGGCAATCTTACCGACCGTGGTGGTCTTACCGACGCCATTCACGCCAACGACCAGCACCACGCCGGGGTTGCCGTCGCTACCGGCGGTCTTCAATTCGCGGTCCATATCGGGGCGAACAATCTTCACGAGCTCTTCGCGGAGCATCTTCTTCACGGCGGCGGGGTTGCTCGTACCCTCAACGCGCACGCGCTGCTGCAGCGCATCCACCAGGCGGGTGGTCGGCTCGGAACCGAGGTCGGCAAGCAGCAGGGTTTCTTCCACTTCGTCCCAGACGTCCTGGTCGATGCGGTCGCGGGAGAGCAGAGCCAGCAGGCCCTTGCCGAGCATGTTGTTGGAGCGTGCCAGGCGGGCACGCAGGCGCACCAGGCGACCCGCGGACGGGTCGGGCATATCAAGTTCAATAGCGCGCGGTGCCGAGCTTTCGGGTTTTTCCGCCGATCCGCCGGAGGCTTCTGCCGCCTCCTGACGCAAAGACTGCAGGTTCGCGGTCTTCTTGGGTCGGCGCAGAACGGCGAAAAGCACACCGGCAATTACCAGTACGCCCAGCACAATCGCGCAGATTATCATCATCGTTTCATTCACACTACTAGCTTACCGGTTTGGGCGGTTTGGCTGGTCGAGATGACGCGCATGCCCGGCTGTCGGCGGAGTAGACTGGACACTGTTAAGTTTTTTAGCCGAACACATGTTGGGCAGTTGCGGGTGGGGCCTGCGGCTGCCGCACGGCACCGCACGATTTCGAGGATGAGTATGAGGAACCCTGCCGAAACACCGCCTGTTTTTGACCCGCGCACGATTGATCCGAACCGTGTGCCGACCGGTTTGAAGGTTCTGATTGCTGCGTCGTTCATGATTGCGGTGGGTTTTGGTTTGGTGGCGCCGGTGCTGCCGAATTATGCGCAGAATTTTAATGCGACGGTCACTATGGCAACGATGGTGGTTTCTGCGCTCGCAATTACGCGCCTGATTTTTGCGCCGTCGGCGGGTCAGCTGATTACCCGCTGGGGTGAGCGTCCGGTGTACACGATTGGCATGCTGATCGTGTCGGTGACGTCGTTCATGATTGCGTTTGCCTGGGATTATTGGGTTCTGCTGGGTTCGCGTGCGGTGGCGGGTATCGGCTCGGTCATGTTCACGGTCTCTGCGATGGGTCTGCTGGTGCGCCTGTCCCCGGCGCATATGCGCGGCCGTATTTCGGGCTATTATGCGACGGCGTTCCTGCTGGGTAACCTGCTGGGCCCGGTGATTGCGAGCGCGTTGGCGCCCTTTGGTATGCGTGCGCCGTTCATTGTGTATGGTTTTTCGCTGTTGGCGGCGGGCCTGATTGTGTGGTTCTTGATGCCTTCGCAGGCGGCGCTGGAGGCGGAGCGTGACGCGATTATGGAGGCGGCGGCACTGGCTGAAGGCAAGGGCACCGGGGTGTTGCCCTCGGCGGCGCCCTCCCCTGCTGGCGCATCCGGTAAGGGCGCTAAGCCTGAGTCTTCTTCGGGTAAGAGCGATCTGCCTGCGATGACGGTTCGTGATGCGTTGAAGTTCTCGAATTACCGTTCTGCACTGGTTTCGAATTGGGCGATTGGTTGGTCGGTGTTTGGTGTGCAGTCGTCGATTATTCCGTTGGCGGCGGCGTATTTGGCGACTGGCGGCGATATGTCGAATTCGGTGGCGGGTACTCTGTTGGCTTCTTTGGCGATGGCGACGAACTCGTTGGGTAATGCGTTGACTCAGACGTTCTCGGGTCGTTTTTCGGATCGTTTTGGTCGCCGTGTGATGGCGTTTTCGGGTCTGCTGTTGGCGGGTTCTGCGGTGACGTTTATGGGTTTCGCGCCGGTGGCGTGGGTGTTTGTGTCGTTGACGGCGTGCTTGGGTATTGGTGCGGCGTTTATGGGCCCGTCGATTCAGGCTGCGGTGTCTGATGTGATTGGTACTCGCCGCAGTGGTGGTCAGGTGTTGGCGGTGTATCAGATGTTTAGTGATTTCGGTATGATTTTGGGCCCGCTGGTGGCTGGTTTGATTGCGGATGCGTGGGGCTTTGTTCCGGCGTTCATTATCAGTGGTTTGTTGCTGGTGGCGGCGGCGTTTACGTGGGCGCCGTTCCGTAAGGCGACTTGGCCGAAGGATATTGCGGACGCGGACTATACGGGCCGCTAAGAGCTCGCTAATAGGTGAAAAGCCGGTGCCTGCTTAGCAGCAGGCACCGGCTTTATCCATCTATTTTATTTTTTAGGGCAACAGCCAGACGGGCCCAATAACGTCCGGGCCGCCCCAGAGCAGTCGCATCCACAGGGCGGATCCGAGCAAACCGATGAGCACCAGCAGGAGGCGGTACATACGGCTCTTCGGCAGGTACGCGGCAACCAGTAGCGACAGGGGGAACAGCGGCAGCAGGATACGGAAGGTAGAGGATGTCGGGAGCCAGAAGATGAACAGGTATCCGGCGTAGCAGGCGGTCCACAGCCACAGGGCGGGGTGTAGCAGGGTGCGGGTGAATTTCTGTGACATCCACCAGTAGAAGCTCAGGATGAGGAGCACCAGGGCGGCCCACATGATGATGGCGGGTACGGAGCCCACGTAGTAGAGGTTGAATTGGTGGACCCACTGGGCGAAGTACTGGTGGCCGTCTTCGACCTTGCGGAAGCTCCAGCCGAGTTCGGTGGCGAGGTACGCATCCATACGTCCGGTGCGCAGAGCCGCGTGCAGGGGGTGTACGAAGGCGAAGCTGCAGACCAGTAGCGCGCCGAGGAGCTGGCCGATGCGTCCGCGGAACGCAGCCCACGCATCCGACAGGACAGACTGCGAGGAGTCATCGGAGCGGCGGGCAAGATAGTCAGAAACGGTGCACCACAGCCACCATAGGCCTACGAACGCGCCGAGTGGTACACCCAGCGGGCGGGACAGTGCCGTCATAAGAGCTACGGGCAGAAGCAGAATGTAGCGGCCACGCACCACACACCACACACTCAAGGCAAGGAGCAGAGTGGAAAGAGCCTCGGCGTAACCGGTGACGAAGATGGGGCTCGCGGGGCTGAATGCGTACACGGCGAGCGCCCACAGGGCGATGCGGTTTCGGGATTCGTCGCCAACGAGTGCGCGGGTGTCGAAGGTGCCGCGGTCACGCCAGTTCAGGCTACCGATGAAGAGGCGGTAGAGCACAACGGCCAGGGCGAGGCCTGCGGCGAGGCTGACTCCGACCGCGGCGAGGCGGTACTCGATACCGAAAATGTCAGCGACTTTACCGCTGATTATTGAGTGGAGGGGCATGAATGCCCAGGAGTTGAAGGATACGGACCCGTCGGCACGGAGGGGTAGTTCGGTGGGGTACCACTCTTTGTGGATGCCCTGGTACCAGCCGGCGTCCCAGATGTTGAGGTAGGAGAGGAAGCCGTGGTGGTTTTTGTTTTCGTGGCTGAGAGGGTTTCGCTGGTCTTCTGCGAGCGAGTACGCGAAGGTGCCGAGGTGGGTTGCGCAGGCTAGCGCCCAGATGATGAGGGCAGGAACCCAGGTGCGCCAAGCGGCCAGTTTCTGGGGGTTGGCGGCGGGTTCGGTATTACTCATCTTAGTTTTTGTGGAGGGGCGCTGCGCTTCGAGGGTAGGCACGGGACCGGTGGAGGAGCCGGATGAGAGGTCGCGTTCGATAAAGGACACAGGTTTTCCTGGGGATTGAGCCATAAGTATTCTCGCGAGTGTAGTGTGGACGCATGATGGACATTCTGGCGCCGTATCAGTTGAATCGTGTCTATTAGATACGGCGGGTACTGCCCAGTCCAAGGCGGGTGGTACAGTTTGGTGAAATATCCATGTGTAGACTATCAACGAACTGACTGCGTCTCAATGTGAACGCGCTATTCCTGCTGATTATGACGAAAGAGATGCGTGAAGCCGGTGCCTGCTGCGAAGCAGGCACCGGCTTTTCACGTACCAGGCTTATATTCAAGAAATAGATAAAGAATCCGACAGGACAAATAACCCCAGAATCAGGTGAGCTGACAGAAACACTCAACCCCAGACCAACCCATCTATATATCCCCAACCCGAGGCAAGCTGACCTGAGAAGGTAACCACGTACCAAGCATCTATTTCAACCAACCCATGGCGAGCCAACCGGAGAAGGTAACCACCTACCAACCCCTTCTATCACCAACCCGAGGGGGGTAGGCGACCTAGAGGGCGTACCGGACACGCGAAGCGGGGGCTCCGTCCTCGAAGCGCCCCAGGCGCTGAAGAGGGGGCACTCCCCCGCAAGCGTGAACCGGTACAACCTCTCAAACAACTACCCCACGGAAGCCTCACTCCCCCGCTTCGCGTGTTTTGGTCGCCTTCTCTTAGCAACCCTTATCGGGTTACCGGCACCTTGGAGAATTCACGCACCGTACCTTCCGGGTCGCCGGAGCGTACCAGCGCTTCACCGATGAGTACCGCATCGGCACCGGCGCCAGCGTAGGCGCGCACATCCTCAATGCTGGCGACACCTGACTCAGCAACCTTGATGACGGAGTTGGGCAGGTGCGCTGCGAGGGATGCGTAGTGTTCGTTGTTGACTTCGAGGGTCTTGAGGTTACGCACGTTGATGCCGACGATTTTGGCGCCGATGCGCTGGGCGACCTCGATTTCTTCGGGGGTGTGGGTTTCGACGAGGGCGTTCATGCCGAGTGATTCGGTGAGTTCGAGGAATTCGCGCAAGGTCTGCTCGTCGAGGGCCGCGACGATGAGTAGTACCAGGTCGGCGCCGTGTGCGCGTGCTTCCCAGATCTGGTATTCGTCGACGGTGAAGTCCTTGCGCAGCACGGGGATGTTCACGGCGGCGCGGACTGCGTCAAGGTCGGCGAGGGAGCCGTTGAAGCGGCGCTGTTCGGTGAGTACCGAGATTGCTGCGGCGCCACCTGCCTCGTAGCGTGCGGCGAGCGCGGCGGGGTCCGGGATTTCGCCGAGGGCACCCTTGGAGGGTGAGGAGCGCTTCACCTCAGAGATGATGCGTGCGGTGGTGCCGTTGCCGCCGCCGGGTACTTCACCGCGGAGGGAGGCGAGCGCGTCGCGGGCGGGTGCGGCTGCGAGGGCGCGCTTCTTCATTTCCTCGAGGGGAACCTGCTGTACGCGGGCGGCGAGGTCTTCGCGGACGCCGACGATGATCTCGTCGAGAACGGTGCTCATGGTGTCTCCTTGGGTTACTTGGTGGCGTTGACGGCTGCGTCTGCGTCCAGGGGTGCCAGGCCGGAGGCAGTCAGCACGGCGCGCAGCGGGGCGGCGGACTTGTTGACGGTTTCGAGGGTTTCGGAGTCCGGGTTGGAGTCCATGACGAGGCCCGCACCTGCCTGCACGTAGGCGGTGCCTTCCTTGAGTACGGCGGTGCGGATGGCGATTGCCATATCCATGTTGCCGGCGAAGTCGAAGTAGCCGCATACGCCGCCGTAGACGCCGCGGCGGGTGGGTTCGTATTCGTCGATGAGCTGCATGGCGCGCGGCTTGGGGGCGCCGGAGAGGGTACCCGCCGGGAAGGCGACGCGCAGCACGTCGTAGGCGCTGAACTGCGGGTCGAGTTCGGCGCTGACGGCGGAGGAAATGTGCATGATGTGGCTGAAACGCTCAATGATCATGAACTGGTCGACGGATACGGTTCCGGGCTTGGCGATGCGCGAGAGGTCGTTGCGTGCCAGGTCGACGAGCATGAGGTGTTCGGAGCGTTCCTTCTGGTCGGCGAGCAGTTCCTCGGCGAGCGCGAGGTCTTCTTCACGGGTTGCGCCGCGCGGGCGGGAACCGGCGATGGGGTGGGTGCTGGCGATGCCGTCCTTGAGGGTGACGAGTGCCTCCGGGGAGGAGCCGACAATGTGGAAGGGGGTGCCGTTGCTGTCTTCGAAGTTGAAGAGGTACATGTACGGTGAGGGGTTGGACTGGCGCAGTACACGGTACACGTCGAGTGCCTTGGCGTTGGTTTCGGCTTCGAAGCGGCGTGAGAGCACGATCTGGAAGACGTCGCCGTCGATGATGTTCTTCTTGGAGCGGTCGATGGCGTCCTTGAAGCCCTGTTCGCTCCAGGTGAGGGTGACGTCTTCGCGGACCTTGCGGTCAACGTCTGCCACGCCGGAGAGGATGGAAGTAGTTGCGGCGGCGCCGCGCTGCAGGCGGCGGAGCATGCTGTGCAGGCGCGCGACGGCGTCTTCGTAGGCGCCGTCGACGTTTTCGCTGGTGCCGTTGAAGTTGATGGCGTTGGCGACGAGCAGGACGGTGCCGTCCTTGTTGTCGTGGATTGCCATGTCGGAGACCATGTTGAGCGCGAATTCGGGCAGGTTCACGTCATCGGCGGGCGGGAAGGGCAGGTGCTCCCAGTGGCGCACGACGTCCCAGCCGAGGTAGCCGACCAGGCCGGAGGTGAGTGGCGGCAGGGTCGGGTCGGGTTCGGTGTAGAGCATCTGCAGGGTCTTTGCGATGGCTTCTACGGGGTCGCCGTCGACGGGTGCGCCGGCGGGGGTGCGTCCCTGCCAGTGGACTGCACCGTCAACGGTGGTGAGGGTGGAGCGGGAGGACGCGCCGATGAAGGAGTAGCGGTCCCAGGCTGCGGATTCGCCTTCTGCGGAGATTTTGGCGGATTCGAGCAGGAAGGTGCCGTGGGCTGCTTCGACGGGTTCGCCCTGGTCGTTTTGGAGTACGAGGGATCGGTAGATGCCGATGGGGGTGAGTGAGTCGGCGAGGATTTTGATGTGTACGGGAATGACGCGGGTGCTGGCTGCGCGGGCGCGGAATTCTTCGAGGCTGGGGGTGATGGTGCCCAAATCCTGCATTGCTGTACTCCTTGTGTTGGGTTGGGGGCGCGTCGGTGCGCTGTGTCCCTTAGCTGCCGCGCTGGGTTTTACCGGTGCATGAGGGTTTTACCGTATGTGCCGGTGTGTTTCTCTGGCGCCTACATGCCCAGATTCATCACGCCCAATCGTGCCTGACAGGCCCGGTAAGCCCTTTAAAGCCCGGTAAACCCTGCGCGCGGGTTGTTTCAGTTTAACCGGTGCTACGGCCCAGTTTCATGGTGAAGATCATTTAGTTCTTTTCGTGAAACTGAGCCGCGTACCGTTCAGCGGTGTTAGTTGCTGAACTGCTTGAGGGTTGCTGCGGTCTGCAGTGCCGCTGCGGTTGCCTCGTAGCCCTTGTCTTCGTTCGAGCCTTCCAGGCCTGCACGGTCGAGTGCCTGCTGCTCGTTATCGCAGGTGAGCACGCCAAAACCGATGGGGCGGCCGGTCAGCACGGACACGTCGGTCAGGCCGTTGGTTGCGCCCTGGCAGACGTAGTCGAAGTGGGGGGTGCCGCCGCGGATGACCACGCCGAGCGCGACGATTGCGTCGAACTTCTCAGCGAGGCGGGTTGCTGCGACGGGCAGTTCGAAGGTGCCGGGTACGCGCACGAGGGTCGGCTCGATGCCTGCGTCGCGTGCTGCACGCTGTGCACCGTCGATGAGGCCGTCCATGACCTGGGTGTGCCAGCTTGCAGCTACGATTGCGAGCTTGAAGCCCTTGTAGTCTTCGGGGTTGAGGGTGGTGTCTGCTGCGCCTACGCCGCTCATTGTGTTCTCCTTGTGGGTTTTGGGTTTTTGAAAAGTTTAGTGTGCAGGGGTGCTGCGGGGTCTCTACTCTGTGCCGCTACGCGCTTTTGAGCACGTGGCGCATACGCTCACGCTTGGTCTGCAGGTAGTATGCGTTCTCGACTCGGGCGGGAATTTCGTCCGGGATGAGGTCGGTAACCTGCAGGCCGAGGCTTTCGAGCGCCTCCTGCTTGGCGGGGTTGTTGGTCACGAGCCTCAGCTCGTTCACGCCGAGTTCCTGCAGGATCAGTGCCGCCTGCGAGTAGTCACGCATGTCGCCGTCCAGGCCGAGCGCCAGGTTCGCGTCGAGGGTGTCGAGTCCGGCATCCTGCAGCGCGTAGGCGCGGAGCTTGTTGACCAGGCCGATGCCGCGTCCTTCGTGGTTGCGCACGTAGATGAGGTACCCGCCGGTGCGGCTGAGGATGCGCAGGCCGTTCTCCAGCTGGGGGCCGCAATCGCATCGGAAGGAACCGAAAATGTCGCCGGTGGCGCATTCGGAGTGGATGCGTACCGCGGGTGCTTGCCCGTCCTCGGCGGGTACGGGGGTGCCGTCACGGTCGAGGGCGCGGGCGCTAAGGTGCTCGGCGCCGTCTGCAAATCGCCAGGCGCGCAAACCGAACAGGCCCTGCGGGGTGGGTACGGCGATCTCTTCGGTGCTTTCGACCAGCAGCGGGCTGGGGTTGGGCACCATGTCGAGAGGGCTAACTCGGTAGCCTTCAGCGAGCTGAGAGGCGATGCGCAGGGATTCGGCGCTGAGCTCTTCAGCCTGCGCCTCAACCGGCTCGACCAAGGTGCCCGGCTCTGCCAAGGTGACAGCCGCGGGGGTGCTCAGCTCTGCGGGAGTGCCTGGCGTTGCCTGGGTGTTAGGGGTTTCGCTCATGCGTTCTCCTACGCCTTAGCTACGTACTTGATGAGGTCTTCGATAGAGATCATGGGCAGGTTGTGCTCGGTTGCGAAGGCGCGCAGGGCGTCGAAACGCATCATGGAGCCGTCGTCGTGCACGACCTCGGCGATAACGCCCACGCCGGACAGGCCCGCCGCGAGAGAGAGTTCCACTGCGGCTTCGGTGTGGCCGGGGCGCTCTGCGACGCCGCCGTCAACGGCGCGCAGCGGGAAGATGTGGCCGGGGCGGGTGATATCCGCCGGGGTGGAGGATGCATCCGCGAGGATCTGCACGGTGCGTGCGCGGTCTGCCGCGGAGATTCCGGTGCTCACGCCGGATGCCGCATCGCAGGAGACGGTGTATGCGGTGCCTTTGGGGTCCTCGTTGTTGGTGACCATGGGCGGCAGGTTCATCTCATCGGCACGCTTGTTGCTCAGGGGTGCGCAAACCACGCCGGAGGTGTAGCGGATCATGAAGCCCATCAGCTCGGGGGTTGCGTGCTCGGCGGCGAAGATGATGTCACCTTCGTTTTCGCGGTCTTCATCGTCGACGACGACTACGGCGCGACCTGCGGCGATAGCGTCCACTGCGGTCTGCACACTGTCGAGGACGCTTGCGGCGTCGGCGCGACGCGGCACAACCTGCTCACCGGAGTGCGCGGAGACGCTCTGAGGCACGCCTGCGAACGCGGTCAGACGCTGCACGTACTTAGCGAGCGCATCGGTCTCAAGGTTCACGCTGTCGCCGACCTTGAGCGCGCCGAGGTTGGTTGCTTTCAGGGTTTCGGGGATCAGGCCGACCTCGAACCATGCGGGGGTTTCGCCGGGCTCAGATACCGCGGTGACGGTCAGGGACACGCCAGAAACAGCGATGGAGCCCTTCTCAGCGAGCAGGGGCGCCAGTTCGGTGGGCAGGTTGAAGCGCAGGGTGCTCCACGCCTCGTGCGCGGTGACGGATGCGAGGGTGCCCACCGCATCCACGTGACCCTGCACGACGTGACCGTCGAGGCGGCCACCGGCGGGCAGGCAGCGCTCCAGGTTGACGGTGTCGCCGGGGTTCAGGTTGCCGAGGTTGGTGCGGCGCAGAGTCTCACCCATCGCGTAGGCGCGGAACTGGCCGGGCTGCAGCTGGTCGAGGTCGATAGCGGTGAGGCATACACCGTTGACGGCGAGGGAGCCACCGTGTTCGAGGTCGGCGACAATGTCACCGGCGTTGAGGGTCAGGTAGGCTGCGTCGCTACCTTCGATGGGGGTGATGGATTCTACGGTGCCGAGGGCGCCAATGATTCCGGTAAACATGTGTGCTTTCCTTTTCTCGCCGTGTCCGCCGGGGCGTCGTCGTTGAGGGCGACGGGCGGCGATGGTTTGTTCGTCGGTATAACTATACGTATTTTTCGAATATTCCCCGTGACGGGGAGGTTTTGTGCCAGCATGCGAACCAGCCGGCATGAATCAGCCAGTACAAACTCGCCAGCCAAACTAGCCAGTGTGAACTAGTCGGGCACAGGCGGGGGGCATTAGGTTGCTACTCCCCCGCCCGTGCTCAGCCCAAGGGAGGCCAGCCCAAAGACAATTAGCCCGGGGATGCTAATCCAGCCGCGGTTCCGGCGCGTGGCAGGCGTCCAGCTTCGGCAGGGCACGCCGCGCCCCCGGTTCCTGCGCCGTTCCGCGAGGTGCCGGCACCAGGTGCGTTGCGGTGTCATTGCCGAGCACGCGCACCGCCGGGAACATGCCCAGGTCGTCCAGTTGCAGGCGCGGTGCCTGCGCGAGGGTGTCCACGAGCAGACTGTACACGGCGCTTTTGCCGCGGCCCATGATGATGGGGGCGCGGTACCAGACCATCTCGTCGATGAGGTCTTCACCGGCGAAGAGGCCGACCATGCCGGGGCCGCCCTCAATCATGAGGTGCCGCACCCCGCGGGCGTACAGCTCATCGAGCAGTTCGCGCGGGTCGTGGGTGAAGACCTGCAGGAAGTTCTGCGGGTCCGCCTCCACGCCTTCGGGCGGGTTGAGGCCGCGCACGCGGTAGTTCTCGGAAATCTCGGTCTTGCCCATGACCACGCGCAGCGGCTGCTTCTCGAAGCGTTCCCCGTTGGCGTCGCGCGCGTCCAAGGTCGGGTCGTCCATGAGGGTGGTTCGGGTGCCAATCATGACGGCGTCGGCGCGGTGACGAATCAGGTGCCCGTCAATGCGCGCGGCGGGGCCGGTAATCCACTTGCTCGTGCCGTCAGCTGCCGCAATGAACCCGTCCAGGGTGGAGGCGCTTTTTGCGGTGATGAAGGGGCGGCGTTCGGCGGCGGCAATGAACCAGCGCTCATTCAGTAGGTAGGATGCGTTCGCGAACTCCTCCATGGCGTGCACGGTGACGCCCTGCGAGCGCAGGTAGGCGGCGCCTCCGGCTGCGTTTTCGGTGTCGTCGCTGTAGGCGTAGTAGAGTTCGCTGATGCCTGCTTCGGCGACGGCGTGGGAGCAGGGGCCGGTGCGTCCGGTGTGGTTGCATGGCTCGAGGCTCACGTACATGCGCGCGCCGGTGAGGTCGGTTCCCGCGGCACGGGCGGCGGCGAGGGCGTCGGCTTCGGCGTGCGGGGTACCTACACCTCGGTGGTAGCCCACGTGCAACAGGTGCCCGTGTCTGTCGGTAATAACGGCGCCGACGAGGGGGTTCGCGCCGCGGATGCCCTGGCGTGCCGCCTGCAGCGCCAGGGTCATGGCGTCTGCGTGGCTGAGCGTCTGCTCGGGGTCGGGCAGCTGGAGGGTGCGTGCGGCGGGTAGCCCGGCGAGGTGCCCGTACTCCGCGGCGGAGTAGTCCGCGTCGTTGTGCGGAAGGGACACGCTCGGGGCAACGGTTGCGGGCAGGTGCGCGCTCGCCAGCACTTGCTGCGAGGGGTTCTGCGGCATTTATGCACGGCCCTTCTGTAGGTCAGTTACTTCAACGGTCACGTCGGGGAACTGGGTCTGTACCCGAGTCTTCTGTGCCTCCAGGTTGCGGGTGCGCCACCAGACGAAGAAGCCGACCAGGGTGAAGCATCCGTAGAACACGTACATGAAGGAGGTCGCGTAGTAGCCTGCGCTCCACAGCAACGGCACACCGACCAGGTCGACGGCAACCCAGATGAGCCAGAATTCAACCCAGCCGCGCGCCATGCCGTAGGTGGCGAGCAGCGAGCCGGTGAAGATCCAGGCGTCGGACCAGACCGGTTCGTAGGAGCCGAGGGCACGGAAGATGGGGGTGAGCAACAGGGTGCCTGCGACCATGGCGACAACCAGGCCTGCGCGTTCGGTGTTGGTAGCCCACTTGGGGATTACCGCGGCACCTTCGGAGGCGTCACCACCGGCGGCACGGGTTGCGCGCCAACGATGCCAACCCCAGATGGACACGGCAATAAACATGATCTGGCGGCCTGCCTGGCCGAGCATGGTCACGGGGTGCGGGCTGCCGACGAGGGCGCCCAGGAAGACGGTGAGGAGCAGCAGGTTGCCGAGAATGCCGACGGGCCACGCCCATACTTTGCGTCGCATGCCGCCGAGCGCCGATGCCAGGCCGAATGCGTTTCCGAGAACTTCGCGCACGAGGAGGGACTGGTCCCCCACGTGAATTTGTGCGTCGAAGAGCCACCGCAAGATGTCCATTGTTTCTTTCCTCTCTGAGTTGGACCGTGTGTCGGATGCGCGGGGTGCGCATCTGCGGCGGCTCCGGGGAGAGGAACAGAAAAGGGCGGCTACCGCGGGCATCTTAGGGAGTGCCCGGTATCCGTGCTGAGGCGGGAGCAACGAATCAGCCAACCGTGACTGAAATCAGCGGCTGCGGTTGAAATCAGTCGGCTGCGCAGCAGGGGGAATAACGTACCGGCGCCTCGGAGGCGCCTCTCCCCTGTCGTGCAGAAAACCGCTGTGCCGAAAACTACTATGCTGAAAACCGCCGTACTGAAAACTACTGCGCTCTCGAGTATTTTTCGCGAGTAGCAGTTCCCTCAAGTAACAGTTTTCTCTAGCAACTGCTTCGGTGCACCCTACACACTATCCCGGTTCCCGGGAGGTGCGGCGGAGTGCGCTCCTGCCTTTTTCTGCTCGTGCTACCTTCCATCCAGACTGTACTGTCGGCACCGGATTTTCACCGGTTCGGCCTCTCTTGCGGGCGGGCGTCTCTAGCGGAGTCTTGGCGTCCTGCGCGGATACGAAGATTCGTACGATTTTTGCCTGCCTGCGAGAGCGGTTCGCGGGCTGTGACCGCCGGTTCGGAATTTCACCGACCCCGGAGCACGATGTCGATATCGATTATGCCACAGCGCACGCCGGGGGTTTAATTTGTTTTCTCTGGGATAACTTCCGTGACAAGATGACGTTTTATGACTGTGCTCTCGGCGCGCTTTCAGGCCCCGCTACGCAACTCTCCGCAGCAGTCACACACAGGGCCGCCACGGAACCCAATCCTTCATTTTTCGGGGACGATTTATCACGGTTTCATAACGGTGAAGAGCGCCAAACAGACCAAAGAGTTACGGGGACCCCTAGGGGGTTGCTCAGGACGCATTGAACACCCATCAATACCTTTATGACAAGGAATTATAACAATAAGGTTAAATTATTGGTTTAAGGTTTACTCCAGGGGTGATTTAAGGTTATTCTTATCTACAGGAGCTCCCATCACCGATAAACCGGTTCCGTTGAGAGCGACATGATTCGGACCATCCGAGCACTCACATCAAACCCTTAAGCTTCTGCCATTTGAAGCTGGAAAACTGGCCCGCGGACTGCATTCCCCGGATGGTTTTCACGCAGCATCTGCGCGTACTGGATTGCGCAGTATTGCGGCGCACGATGTTGATGTGCTTCACCATCGGGAGGCAACCACACCGAATTATTTTTCAACGGAACCGGCGTGGGAGCTCTTCCGAATAAACTTCCGGAAGATCGCACGGTATGCGCCTTTGTAAACCTCTATGAGGGGCGTTGTGCGTGTCAAACGGTCATAAGCTCCCGTTCTTCTGTCGTCGCCTACCGTGGTGCGCGGTGGAGGGTACGGGAACCTTGCGGGATGGTTGATCCCGCGCGCTCTGCATTGTCTTGTGGAGTGTGGTGTGTTTGGGTGGCGTATTCGCAGTGCCGGAGCGGATACGCCACCCGTTTTTAACGTGAGGGCGTACCGGACACGCGAAGCGGGGGCTCCGTCCTCAAGGCGCCCCAGCGCCGCAGAGGGGGCACTCCCCCGCGAGTGTTGTCCGGTACAACCTCTCAAACAACTACCCCGCGGGTAAAACCTCATACGCAAACAGGGTCGCCCGCGATAGTTAACTATCACGGGCGACCCTGTTTGTTGCCAAGCCTCCAGAGGACGCGTCGGGAATGCGCGGCGGGGGCTCCGTCCTCGAAGCGCCCCCAGGCGCTGAAGAGGGGGCACTCCCCCGCTAGCATTATCCGACGTGCCCTTCCTATGAGGCAGTCGAAGAGTTTTAGCCCTCTACGGAGCGGAATGCTACAACTGCGTTGTGACCGCCGAAACCGAAGGAGTTCGACAGCGCCACGATCTCGCCGGCGGGCAGCTCGCGTGCCTCGGTCACCACATCCAGGTCAATCTGGGGGTCCTTGTTGTCCAGGTTGATGGTGCAGGGTGCGGTGCGGTGGTACAGAGCCAGTACGGTCAGCACAGCCTCCAGGGCACCCGCGCCGCCGAGCAGGTGGCCGGTCATGGACTTGGTTGCGGAGACGGCAATGTTCTTGGTGTGCTCGCCGAAGGTTTCGTGCATTGCGGTTGCTTCGGGCAGGTCACCGGCGGGGGTGCTGGTGGCGTGCGCGTTGATGTGCACGACGGTCTTCGGGTCGATGTTGCCGTCTTCGAGGGCTTCGCGCAGTGCGCGGGTTGCGCCGAGTGCTGCGGGGTCCGGTGCGGTGATGTGGTAGGAGTCGGCGGATACGCCGGTGCCTGCCAGTTCCGCGTAGACGCGTGCGCCGCGTGCCTTGGCGTGTTCTTCGGATTCGAGGATGAGTGCTGCTGCGCCTTCACCCATGACGAAGCCGTCGCGGTCGACGTCGTAGGGGCGGGATGCCTTTTCGGGTTCGTCGTTGCGGGAGGAGAGTGCCTGCATCTTGGCGAATGCTGCCATGGGTAGCGGGTGGATTGCTGCTTCGGCGCCGCCAACGATGACGACGTCTGCCTTACCGCTGCGGATCATTTCGACGCCGAGTTCCATGGCTTCGGTGGAGGATGCGCATGCGGAGACGACGGTCTGTGCTGCGGCGCGTGCCTTGAGGTTCATGGAGACGGCTGCTGCGTTGCCGTTGGGCATGAGCATCGGGACGGTCATGGGGAGGACGCGGCGGGGGCCCTTTTCGCGGAGGGTGTCCCATGCGTCGAGGAGGGTCCACACGCCGCCGATACCGGTGCCGAAGGCTACGCCGGTGCGTTCGGGGTCGACTTCTTCTGCGGATTCGGCGTCGGGGCCGGAGAATCCTGCGTCTTCCCATGCTTCGCGTGCGGCGATGAGGGCGAGCTGGCCCGAGGGATCCAGGCGCTTTGCTTCTACCTTGGTGAGGCGGCCGGATTCGAGGGCGGGCACGGCGAGCTGGCCTGCAATGTATACGGGCAGGTCGTATTCCTTGACCCAGGGGTGGTCGAGGGTGGATACACCAGATACGCCCTTGGTGGCGTTTTCCCAGGTGGTGGGGACGTCGCCGCCAATGGGGGTGGTCGCGCCGAGGCCGGTCACCAGCACTTTTCGAGACATTGTGGCACTTTCTCTTCGGTGGTCGATTTGGTGGTTTATCCGGTGGTGTGTGGATAAAAACCTGTTGGGCCCGGGGATGCGGTGTGCGTTTTCACTCGGTGTTTCACACGATGGAGGGTGCTGTCGTTGCGCCCTGTGAGTTCCGCGCTGCAGATTCCGCTCTGTATTCCCCGGGGTGTGTTGGGTTGGTTGAGTGAATAGCGATGCGGCGCGGGCCGGTGAGAGCCCGCGCCGCCTCGTTATTGGTTATAGCTTAGGCAGCGTTCGCGATGAACTCGACTGCGTCGCCAACGGTCTTGAGGTTCTGGACCTCTTCGTCCGGGATGGTCACCTCGAACTTCTCCTCAGCGTTCACGACGATGGTCATCATCGAGATGGAGTCGATGTCCAGGTCCTCGGTGAAGGACTTGTCCAGCTGAACGTCCTCAACCTCAACGCCGGTCTCTTCGTTAACGATCTCTGCCAGACCTGCGAGGATCTCTTCCTTGTTAGCCATTCAGGGGCTCCTTTGTTTTTTCGATGGTCATCGCACCCGCCGGGTGGGGGTACGCGTGCATTACCGAGTTTATCGTGTCTGCGTGGTGTACGCATGCGTCAACTCGGAGTTTGTGGGGATGCTTTTCCGCTTTATTTTCTTTCTCGTGCACCGGCGCGGTGCCGGTCGTGAGGGGCGGGGAGCATCGGGCTCCGGTGGTTTTCCTTAGGGAAGGACGACTACCTGAGCTGCGAATGCCAGGCCGGCACCGAAGCCGATCTGCAGGGCGAACTTGCCGGAGAGTTCCGGGTTCTCCTTGAGCAGGCGGTGTGCGGCGAGGGGAACCGACGCGGCGGAGGTATTACCGGCATCGACGATGTCGCGTGCCACTGCCACCGTGTCGGGAAGCTTGAGGGTCTTGACCATCTGGTCAATGATGCGGGCGTTTGCCTGGTGCGGGATGAGCGCGCCGAGCTCATCGGGGGTGATGCCGGCGGTTTCGAGTGCCTGCTTGGCGACCTTCGCCATTTCCCATACTGCCCAGCGGAAGACGGAGGGGCCGTCCTGGCGCAGGGTGGGCCAGATCTTTTCGCCTTCCTGCACGGGGTTTGCGACGAAGTCGCGGTTGCGGATATCCAGCAGGGAGCGGTCCATGCCGACGGTACCCCAGCGGGAGCCGTCCGAACCCCATACGGTGGGGGCGATGCCGGGTTCGTCGGAGACGCCTACGACTGCTGCGCCTGCACCGTCGCCGAGCAGGAAGGAGATGGTGCGTTCGGTGTTGTCGATGAAGTCGGAGAGCTTCTCAACACCGATGACCAGCACGTGCTTTGCGGTGCCTGCACGGACGAGGGCGTCTGCCTGGGCGATGCCGTAGCAGAAACCTGCACACGCTGCGGAGATGTCGTATGCGGGGCACTTGGAGCCGATTGCGTCGGCGACCAGGGTTGCCAGGGAGGGGGTTGCGTAAGGGTGCGAGATGGTCGAGATGATGACCGCCTCAATGTCCTCACCGGCTACACCGGATGCTGCCAGGGCGTCCTTGGCGGCATCGATGGCGAGGTCGGCTACCGACTGGTTTTCGCTGGCGCGGTGGCGGGTTGCGATGCCGGTGCGCTGCTTGATCCACTCGTCGGAGGAGTTGATTGCCTCAACGATGTCATCGTTGGGGACGATGACATCACCGCGGGCTGCGCCGTAACCGAGGATGCGGGAGTAGCGGTTGATTTCGTACTGCTTGAGGGTAGTCACGTATTCAATCCTTAGTGCTGATGCTCGCAAGACACTATGTGCCTCGCATGTCTAAAGTGATGTCTAGTGTGAAGGCTTCCTGGCGTGAGGAGAGCTGGGGGCTCTCCTGCGACGTTTAGCCCTTCAGCGAGGCGAGATCCTCGGGAGTGTTGATGGAGGTGCCGGGCACGCCGCGCATCGCGCGCTTTGCCAGGCCGACCAGGGTGCCTGCGGGGGCGACCTCAATAATGCCGGCGACTTCACGCTCGAGCAGGGTTGCCATGCACAGGTCCCAGCGGACGGGGCTGGTGACCTGGGAGACGAGGGTCTTGACGAACTCTTCACCGGATGCCACGGCGGAACCGTCGCGGTTGGTCAGCAGTGCGGAGGTCGGGTCGGATACCTGCAGGGATGCGGCGAACTCTTCCAGGGCGGGCACGGCGGGTGCCATTGCCTCGGTGTGGAATGCGCCTGCGACCTTCAGGGGAATGACGCGAGCGCGTGCGGGCGGGTTCGCGGCGAATGCTTCGATGGCGGGGATGGGGCCTGCGGCTACGATCTGGCCGCCGCCGTTGGAGTTTGCTGCGATGAGGCCTGCTGCGTCGATGGCTTCGCGGACGTTTTCTTCAACGCCGCCGAGTACTGCAGCCATGCCGGTCGGGGAGGCGGCTGCCGCCTCCGCCATACCGTTGGCGCGCACGCGCACGAAACGCATTGCGTCTTCGTCGCTGAGCACACCGGCGAGGGCTGCTGCGGTGATTTCGCCGACGGAGTGGCCCGCGAAGATAAGTTCTTCACCGTCGAGTTCACGCAACGCGAGGCGACCGGTAACGATGCCTGCAGCCACGATGAGGGGCTGGGCGATTGCGGTGTCCTTGATGGTTTCTTCTTCGGCTTCGGTGCCGTAGTGAATCAGGTCGATGCCTGCCGCTTCGGAGAGTCGTTCCAGGTGCTCACGCACACCTTCAATCTCGAGCCAGGGGCTCAGGAAGCCCTTCTTCTGGGAGCCCTGTCCGGGGCAAACGAGTGCGCGCATGCGGTGCGACCTTTCTGGTTTTTAGTACTCGTACGCGGTGCCTCCGCAGAGACGGAGACCACGGCTAGTCTGTTACCTATGCTACCTTGTTCAGCCGCTTTATCTAAACATCACTGTGCAGAAACTTTGGGCTGCATGGGATATTTAGGCGGACGTTGAACAGTGTATAGCTTAGATTGAACTCGCCCATTCGTACAACCCGAACGGGCAAGGTTCAAATAGAGAGACAGCTAACTTTCGGGTTGCCACCCCTATGCTCGCGGATGCGCCCGCGCGTACGTCTCCGCCAGACGCTTCATCGACACGTGCGTGTAAATCTGCGTGGTCGCCAACGACGAATGTCCCAGCAGCTCCTGCACCGAACGAATATCGGCACCACCATCCACCAGGTGAGTCGCCGCCGAATGACGCAAAACGTGCGCACCCGACGCCTGAGTATTCTCCACCGTGCGCAACAGGCGGGTCAGGTCCTCACGAATCTGGCGGGCATTCGCACGCCCACCCCGAGGGCCAATAAACAGCGCCGTCACGCCCTGGGACCCTTCCGGAATCCACTGCGGACGACCATAGGACACCCAACGATTCAACGCCTTAAGCGCCGGGGTACCCAGCGGCACCACTCGCTCCTTATTGCCCTTACCCAGCACGCGCACCGTCTTATTCGCCCGGTCCACGCTCTGCAAATCCAGGCCGGTCAGCTCAGAAATACGCATGCCCGAGGCGTACAGAACCTCAACCACAGCTTCCAGGCGCAACAGACGCGCATCACGAGGATCCTGCGCCCGACGCTCCTGCAGGGTAGTCAGCAGCTGGTTCATCTGTTCACGGCTCAGCACCGGCGGCAGGTGATTCTCACGCTTGGGGGTGCGCATACCGCGGGTCGGGTTGGCGTGCACCAGCTCCTCCTCCTGAGCCCAGGTGAAGAACGTGCGCAGGGTCGAACCACGGCGCGCCACCGTAGAACGAGCCGCCTGCCGCAGATGTAGCGAACCCAACCACTCACGAATCAGAGACGCATCAATGCTGTCCAGATGCCGCACACCGCGGCGCGCCATATAGCCGAAGAAGCCCTCCAAATCAGAGATATACGAGCGGATTGTCTCTTCGGAACGGTGCTTCTCATAGCGCAGAAAACGCTCAAAACGGTCCAGAACGGGGCGGAACACCTCACCGGAAACGCCCAGCGCCGATTCGGTTAGAGCAGAGCTCTCTACTTGCTCCGGCGCAAGCGTGCGGGTGTAGGTCACCGGCAGGGTCGTGGAGGGAGTCTCGTCCCGGTATTCTTCCCGGCTTTCGTTCCGGGTTTCTGCCTGGTTTTCAGCCCGGTTTTCGTGCTGGCGGGCGGGAGTCATGCGTCCCTCCTTTCGGGTTTCTGGTTCCTGGCTCTGCTCTGGCGGCGTTGATGCTTCTCGACGTTGTATTTCTGCCCCCGGCGTATCTGCTGATAGCGTGGCGGCGGGGTAGGCTCCACGCCAGTGCGCGCAAGCCTACCCCAATTGTAGAGATGTTTCCGAGCTCTCTACGTGCTACCCCGTCATCAGGAAGAACCCTACGCCGCGGCAGCCGGGCGGACCTTTCTCCAGCTCGTTCCGCTGCTCTCCGCCAGACCGCAGCGCCCCAGATGGAACAGGTCAGCCATCACGTCGCGAGCGCTCAACCCGAGGGCTGCGGCAATCTCGTCCACGCCGCGGTAGGAGCGCGGGCTCAAGTCGTCCCACACTCTACCCTGTCGTTCGGTCAGCTCATCCAGCGCGCTGGAGGATGCCGCCCGGTCCCATTCGCTCTCGTGCTCGGTGCCCAGCTCAAACCCCGCGGCGGCATCGTACTCGAGAATGTCGGCAGCCTCGGTGAGCGTTTGCGCTAGTCCATCACGCAGCAGACGGTTCGTGCCCACCGAGTTTGGCGAGTTAATCTGCCCCGGAACAGCCCAGAGAGTACGCCCAATCTCCATCGCGTGACGAGCCGTATTCAGGGCACCGGAACGCCAGCGTGCCTCCACCACAATGGTGTGCCGCGCCAACGCGGCAATCAGGCGGTTACGCTCCAGAAAACGCCAACGCGTGGGGGTGTTACCCACGCTCACCTCGCTCATGATGAGCCCGCGGTCAACAATCATATTCAGTGCATCCGAGTTCTGCGCCGGATACAGCCGATCCAGCCCACCCGCCATAAACGCGATGGTCGGCAGGTCGCTACCCTGCTGGGTCAGCGCCGCCCTATGCGCCGCAATATCAATGCCCATCGCACCGCCAGAAATCACCGTGTACCCGCGGCGCGCCAGTTCGGCGGCGAGGTGGGTCGTCGCCTCCGTACCGTAGATGCTCGGGTCGCGCGAACCGACCAGCGCCACGCTCGGGGCAGAGGCCAAATCCAGCAGGTGCCGCGAATCGCCTCGGCACCACAGCCCGTACGGTCGGGCGGGTCCCAAATCGTTCAGCTGCGGCGGCCACAGCGGATCAGCGGGAGTAACCAGCCACGCCCCGCAGGTTGCCGCCATGTGCGCCTCCGCGTTCAGGGTGCGTTCCATGCGGCGGTTCCAGCGCAGGCGGCGGGTCGCGAGCGCCTTGCCGAACTTATCGCGGCTCATCTGATGCTCACCCGGCATGTAGTAGCCATTCGCGCTACAGAACAGGGCGGACTCCCCCTCCGCGGGCGCCCCCACCGAGTGCAGAAATTCGCTCAGCTGCTCATCCGGTTCGCCGTGCTCCCAGGTGTGCTCATCCGGGATGTGCCCGGTCAGCAGGTAGTGCAGGGTCAGCGGCGCACCCAGGGTCGTTAGGGATTCAACCACGAGCTCATCGGCGGGTTCGGCGTAGCGCATCAGCTGGGCGGTGCAGCAGCGGATATACTCGCGGCACGCCGCCTCAAGCTCCTCCGCACTGAGGGCGGGGTTGAACAGGGACGCGGGCTCAGAGCTGGTGGAGGCTGTTCCCGCCGCAGGTGCGGGGTGCTCACCCTGCGGCTCCTCCCCCGACTGTTCCTCCAGGTTCTGTTCCTGCTGGTTCAGCTCCCCCAGGTGCATCTCTTCTAGATATACCGGGTTCAGGCAGGAGGCGAGGAAACCCGGCAACCGCGCCGCATTATAGGGGCTCGGCGAGGGTTCCTGCCCCAGCGATAGGATATGCGCCACCCTCTCACGCACCAGGGCGTGCGCATCCAGGGTGCGGCCTGGCAGGCGGATCTGCAGTTCCTCCTGCACAAAATCCTCCGCCGCGCGCTCTTCTGGCACATGCTCTTCAGGCATGCTCACTTCTGGCACACGCTCTTCCGGCGCTGTTTCTCTCAGCCCATTTTCTTTCAATTCGGCCTCTTCAGCTCGTTTTCTGAGCTTCTTCTCACTCATGACGTTCTTCTCCTCTCGTGAATGATTCCTTCTATAAACCGGCACGCTATGTCAGCTGCCCCTATTTCAGCTGGCACATTATTTCAGCTGCCCCTGCTGCCTCAAAAAGAGCGCCACATCCAGGTGCTCCCGGCTCGGGTAGGCGGCACCCTCCAAATCAGCGAGGGTCCAGGCAATACGCAACACCCGGTCGTAGCCGCGAGCCGTTAGCGTTCCGCAATCCACGGCGGCGTTCAGCTCGCCGGTGAGCTTCGCATCCAGACGCAGCGGGCCGCGCAAAATCTTGCCGTTCATCTCCGCATTCATCTTCAACCCATACGGTTCCAGACGCTCCCGCTGAGCCTGCCGCGCCGCCATGACGCGCTCACGAATCTGCGCCGAACTCTCATTCACCTGACCGCCCGCAAGCTCCGTGGAAGACACCTTCGGAACCGTCACATTCACGTCAATGCGGTCCACCAGCGGACCGGACAGCCGCCCAAAATAGGCGCGACGCTCACGCGGAGCGCACGTGCACTCCGTACCTGTACCCACGTTCATGCCGCAGGGGCACGGGTTCGCCGCCAGAATCAGCTGAAAACGCGCCGGGTACGTCGCCGACGCGCTCGAACGGTCCAGGGTCACGGTCCCCGACTCCAGGGGCTGACGGAGCGAATCGAGCACCGTGCGTTTGAACTCCGGCGCCTCGTCCAGAAAGAGCACGCCGCGGTGCGCTTTAGACACGCAGCCCGGGCGGGGAATGCCGCTGCCGCCACCCAGAATCGCCGGCGCGGAGGCGCTATGATGCGGTGCCTCAAACGGCGGCTGACGCACCAGCTCGCTCAGATGCTCCCCCGCCGAGCAGAGGGAACGAATCGCGGTCACCTCCATCGCGGCATCGTTGTCGAGGGTCGGCAGGATGCTCGGCAGGCGCTCCGCCAGCATGGTTTTACCCGAACCGGGAGGGCCGGTCAGCAGCATGTGGTGACCACCAGCGGCGGCAATTTCCAGGGCGAAACGACCCTGCGACTGACCGGCAACATCGCTCATATCCGAGGGAATTTCAGCCGGTTTCGCCGCCGGTGCGCTCGCCTCCGTCTGCGGGGCGGGCGGGTAGGTCAGCTTCTGACTCTCAGCACCGAGAGCGGCAAAAACCTCAGCCAGGCAGCGGAAACCGCTCACCTGCGCGCCGGGAATGAGCGCCGCCTCCTCAGCGTTTTCGGCGGGCACAATCACGCGGTGGTGTCCGGCATCCACGGCGGCTTTGACCGCCGGCAGGATGCCCGGCACGGGGCGTAGCGTTCCGTCCAGTCCCAGCTCGCCCAGGAAGACGCTATCGCCGCTGGGGTGCAGTTTCTTCTCCGCCTGCAACGCCGCAACCACAATGGCAAGGTCGAACGCCGAGCCTCGTTTGGGCAGGGTCGCGGGGGTCAGGTTCACGGTGAGCCGGTGCTGAGTGAGGGTGATGCCGGTGTTCTTCGCCGCGGAGCGCACACGCTCTTTCGACTCGTTGAGGGCGGTATCGGGCAGGCCCAGCAGCACGAAGCCGGGCAGGCCCTGCGAGATGTCAGCCTCGACGTCAACAATGTGTCCGCGCAGGCCAACGAGCGCCACGGAATAGGTGCGTGCGAATCCCATTACGCCACCGCCTTCAGATGCTCGAAAGTGAAGGTTTCGCAGGTTCCGGTTACCGCAATTGCGTCAATGCGAAAGCGCGGAAAATCCAGGTTCTCGCGTAGCCTGCACCAGAGAATCGCCAGCGAGCGCGTGCGGCGCGCCTTATCGCGGTCAATGGACGCGAACGGGTGCCCAAAGTCTTCGCTGCTGCGGGTCTTGACCTCAACGAAAACCAGTTCGTCCTCGGGGTCAATGGCGATCAGGTCGAGCTCGCCGCGGATCTGTTCGTGTTCCAGCCCGGCGGGCGGTCGCCAATTCCTCTCCAGGATGCGGTAGCCGTTCGCTTCCAGGATGCTGGCGGTCAGCTCCTCGCCCCACCTGCCGACGCTGTGGGCTCGGGGCAGGGTTCGCTGGAGCTGGGTTCGCGGAGGCTGGGTGCTCTGGAGCAGGGGTCTGTTGGGTGCGCTTCGGGTTGCGGCGCGGGCTGTTATTCGGGCTGTTGTCATGGGTCTCTCCCCCGGTAGATAGCGGTCGTGCTTCTACTGTGCCCGCCGCGCGCGTGCCCGAACGCGATTAACGAAAAACTGTGGATAACCTCGGCTTCCAGAAGGAATTAGAGGTTATCCACAGCCATTTATTTGAAATTTTGGGGCATATTTTTCAAAAACACCGCTCGGGCGCCGATTCGACGCGTCATATTCACGCGAGTTCATCACTCAGTTTCATCACGCGGTCCCGCCGCATTCCAATCATCCAGCAACGGCGCGCCTACCCGCGCTTACCCCTCGGCAAGGCGGTAAATCAGGCGTGAGTTAGGCGTTAAAGTCCGGCATTTCCGGCACGGTGAACTCCTGGTTGGGTAGGCGCTCCTCCACGTTCACATCACGCACCGAGTAGGCGTGCACCTTCTTCACAAAGCGGTTGGAGCGGAATACATCCCACACCCACACGTCGCTCATGCTCACCTCAAAGTAGAGGGTGCCGTCCTGCACATGCGGGGTGACGTCCACCTGGTTCGCCAGGTAGAAGCGTCGGTCGGTTTCTACCGCGTAGCTAAAGAGCGACATGACGTCTTTGTATTCGCGGTAGAGCGCCATTTGGGCGTCGGTCTCGTAGTTTTCGAGGTCTTCTGCGCTCACTACTCTTCCTTTCCTGGGCTTTTTAGTACTGATTCAGCGGTGGCACGTTAGGCTTTCGCAGGCTTCCAAGGCGCGGTTTTCAGGAACACCACACGCTCTAGCCGCGCTGTGCCGCAGCGGCCTCAATCTGCTCGGCGGTCGCCGGAAGCGACCATGAGAGTCGATGCTGCGGGCTGGGTCCCTGCACGCTAATCGCCTCGCGGTGAGCGGCAGATCCGTAGCCCTTGTTCTTCGCCCAGCCGTACCCCGGGTAGAGGGTATCCAGCTGAACCATCAGCTCGTCACGTTCCACCTTCGCAACCACCGATGCGGCGGCGATGGAGGCACACTTGTAGTCACCCTTAATGACCATGGTCACCGGCATCTGTGCTGACTCACCTGCACCCTCCCACGCCTGGGCGAGCAGTTCGTTGTAGTGTGCCTGCGCCGGGTCCGGCGCCAGCGCGCTGAACAGGTCCTCCTGCGGAGGGGTGAACCAGTCGTGCTTGCCGTCCAGCAGGGCGGCGTCGGCACGGTATCCGCGGCGCGCCAGCTCGGCGAGCGCACGCTGGGCGGCAAGCCTCAGCGAGAGGGTCATGCCGAGCCGGTCAATATCTGCCGGTTCCACGTGCCCGACCGCCACGGCGCACCACTGGCGGATTTCGGGAACCATAGATTCGCGGCGTGCCGGTGAGAGCGCCTTGGAGTCGATCAGCCCGCCCACCTCGAGGGTGGCGTCCGGGGTGAGGATTGCGACGCCCACGGTGACCGGGCCCGCCATGGAGCCGCGGCCTACCTCGTCGATTCCGGCAACCGTGCGGGCACCGGAGGCGAAGAGCTGCTGCTCGTACTCGAGGTCGGCGGCGGGCGGGGTTGTCTTCGCGGGCTTAGCTTGAGCGGGTTTCGTTGCGCTCTTCTGGGCGCTCACCATCATTGCCACGCTCGCTTATTCGCTCGGGGTGGAGGTCGGTGCGGGAATCGAGGAGAACACCGAGCTCTGATCCTGCAGCAGACCGAAGTGGTTCAGCGGCCACGCCACCACGAACACGTTACCCTGCACGTCGTCCTTGGAGATGAACGCGGTGCCGTCGCTAATGTGGTAGCGGGAGTCGGCGGAGTTGCTGCGGTGGTCACCCATCACGAAGTACTTGCCGGCGGGCACGGTCACCTTGAAGGGGACCTCCGAGGGCGGGTTGCCGGGGTACAGGTACGGTTCGGTAATCTCTACGCCGTTGACCTTGATTTTGCCGTTGCCGTCGCTTTCGACCACGTCACCGGGGGTGCCGATAACGCGCTTGACCAGGAAGTTCGAGGAAGTATCCGGCAGAATACCCGCGAAGGACAGGGCATCCTTAAGCGGGCTGCTGGTCTTCTGAGTGGAGGGAATCCAACCCTGAGAGTCCTTGAAGACGATCACGTCGCCGCGCTTGGGCTCGCTAAAGTAGGAGCCCGCCACGTTAATGAACACGCGGTCGTTGACCTGCAGGGTCTGCTCCATGGAGCCGGAAGGAATGTAGAAGCCGCGCAGCAGGAAAGTCTTGACCAGGAATGCGATGACCAGCGCGTAGAGGATGACGGTGCCGCCCTCACGTGCCTGCACCCAGAACCATTCGCCGAGGCGTCCTTCTTCCTGCGCCTGGGAGTAGGTCAGCTCCGCCTGTTCGGCGCGCTTTGCCTTGCGGCGTTCCCTAGGGGTCATTTCGGAGAAGTCTTTGGTGGTTTCCACGTCTGCGGTGTTCTCCTCATCGGCGGCTTCTTCGCGCTCGGCATTCTTCGCTGCGGCATTCTGCTCGGTAGCCGTCTTCTCTGCCGCAGCCTTTTCAGCGGCGAGGCGCGCAAAGTATTCTTCCATTTCGCGGCGCTCGCGGCGGCTTTGAGGCTGGTATCCCTCAGGGAAGGGGCTGGTGTTCGCAGTGTTCTTGTCGTCTGCCATGCTGGAGTGAGCCTTTCGTTTGAGAGATACCTAGCTCGAGTGAAACGGTACCTAGCTATTGTATCGAGAGTGTTTGCGCTCTTGGGCTTTTATTTTCTGAGAGCGGCAAGGTTCTCAGAAAGCGGGGTCTCAGAATATGCAAAAACCGCTCCTCTCCCGCGGAATGCGGTTGGGGAGCGGTTTGCAACAGAATTCTGTATCTATAAAGATTAGAACTCGCGCTTCTC
>ERZ773214.145-NODE-145-length-50036-cov-3.890638_pt1 | contig 50036 bp, 46 predicted proteins | sample MGYA00511238_ERZ773214 | MGnify/ENA primary metagenome ERZ773214 (study PRJEB29015, sample SAMEA2738157) | human oral metagenome | biome: human oral; feature: human-associated habitat; material: saliva | place: China | collected 2259 ... | reverse complement strand
CTCGCGACCCCGACCTTGGCAAGGTCGTGCTCTACCAACTGAGCTATTCCCGCATTTCACATTGGTGAATGAAGCAACATTATACGAAAAAATTTATTCAACGCAAGCGCAGATTTCGCAAATGATTGAGTTTGCCTAAGTTTTCATCAACCCAGATTAATAAAGTGCTCACGGTAGTAAGCTAACTCTTTAATTGATTCTCGAATATCATCAAGCGCTAAATGAGTATTACCTTTTTTAAATCCATCTAAAATTTCTGGTTTCCAGCGAGAAGCCAATTCTTTTAATGTGCTGACATCTATATGACGATAGTGGAAATAATCCGCTAAATCAGGCATGTATTTATAAAGAAAGCGTTTATCTTGTGCGATACTGTTGCCACAAATCGGTGAAGCACCTTTCGGTACCCAACGTTTTAAAAAATCTAATGTTTGTAATTCTGCTGCACGTTCGGTGAGTTTACTTGCTTTAACACGGTCAACTAAGCCATTTGCCGTGTGGGTTTTTACGCACCATTCCGACATTTTGTTTAATAATTCATCACTTTGATGCACCGCGATCACAGGTCCTTCAGCTAAAATATTAAGATCTTTATCGGTCACAATGGTCGCAATTTCAATAATGCGTTCTTTTTCAGGATCCAATCCGGTCATTTCTAAATCGATCCAAATTAGATTTTGTTTATCTAATTGCATAATATAAGGTATCCTATAAACATTTTTAATCCCGTTTATTTTAACGAAAAACATCGGAAAAAACGACCGCACTTTATGAGCAAACGTAAACTAACGCAAAATCAAACTCGTCGAATTCAATCAAATAACGCGAAAGCCTTGCATCGCCACAAGAAGAAAGAAGTGGAATGGCAAGATGATATGCTAGGCGAAAGCCAAGATGGAGTAGTCGTTACGCGTTATTCGGTTCATGCAGATGTGGAAAATGCACAAGGTGAAATTTTCCGTTGTAATTTACGTCGTACACTTTCTAGTCTCGTGGTTGGAGATAAAGTGATTTGGCGACAAGGCAATGAACAGCTTCAAGGCGTGAGTGGGGTGATTGAAGCTATTCACCCAAGACAAAATGAAATTGCTCGTCCAGATTACTATGATGGGTTGAAACCGATCGCGGCCAATATCGATCGTATTATTATTGTTTCAGCGGTGGTGCCGGTACTTTCACTCAATATTATCGATCGTTATTTAGTGGTGTGTGAAAATGCGGGGATCGAACCTGTCATTGTAGTGAATAAAGGAGATTTACTGGATGCCGAGCAAGAGCAGGAAGTGGAAAGCCAATTACAGATTTACCGTGATATTGGTTATCAGACCATCATCATTTCAGCTGAAACCGGAAAAAATATGGAAAAATTAACCGCTCTTTTAAGTGACGGAACATCCATTTTTGTGGGGCAGTCAGGGGTAGGGAAATCCAGTTTAATTAACCATATTTTACCAACGGTCAATGCGCAAGTCGGTGGCATCAGTGAAACCTCTGGCTTGGGACAACATACAACCACCTCTTCTCGTTTATATCATTTGCCACAAGGCGGTAATTTGATTGATTCACCGGGTATTCGTGAGTTTGGCTTATGGCATTTGGAGCCAGATCAGATCACCAAAGGCTATCGTGAATTTCAATATGTCTTAGGCACGTGTAAATTCCGAGATTGTAAACATTTGAATGATCCTGGATGTGCATTACGCGAAGCGGTAGAGGCAGGTCGGATTTCACCAATACGCTATGAGAATTATCATCGCCTCATTGAAAGCTTGAGTGAGACGAAATCACAACGCCATTTTTCTGCGTAGTATATCTTTTACTCAAACTAGGTATTCAAACGTTTAATTTTTGTGATGTAGCTCAATTTTTTTTGTGTTTTGCCTTGATTATTGGGCATTTAATAGCGATACTACCAACGATTTATAGATTAAATTGCTTAAATTTTACTATTACTAAATAGAGGTAACATTATGTTCTCAAAAGATGTAGAAATTACAGCCCCTAATGGTTTACACACCCGTCCAGCGGCGCAATTTGTTAAAGAAGCGAAAGCGTTTGCTTCTGATGTAACAGTCACTTCTGGTGGAAAAAGTGCAAGTGCGAAAAGCTTATTTAAGCTACAAACCTTAGGTTTGACGCAAGGAACTGTAATCACCATCTCGGCGGAAGGTGAAGACGAACAACAAGCCGTTGAACATTTAGTAGCATTAATTCCTACTTTAGAATAATTGACGATAGCCACAGGATTCCTATTCTGTGGCTATTGTTTATTTAGCCTTTAATAAATTATTTCGGAATGTAAAATTATGATTACAGGTATCCCAGCATCGCCAGGTATCGTTTTTGGTAAAGCTTTAGTATTAAAAGAAGAAAAAATTGTTCTGGATTTTCAAAAAATTTCAGAAGATCAAATCGACGCAGAAGTCGCCCGTTTTTATGCTGGTCGTGAAGCTGCTGTTGAGCAACTTAATTCCATTCATCAACGCGCATTAAAATCTTTAGGGGAAGAAAAAGCAGCCATCTTTGAAGGCCATTTAATGATCCTTGAAGACGAAGAATTAGAAGAAGAAATTCTTGATTACCTTCGTTCACACAAAGTGAATGCGAGTGTGGCTGCAAGTAAAATCATCGATCAACAAGTTGAAATGTTGTCTGAAATTGATGATGAATACTTAAAAGAACGTGCGGGTGATATCCGTGATATCGGTAATCGTTTAATCAAAAATATTTTAGGTATGCACATTGTCGATCTTGGTGATATTGCCGAAGAGTCTATCCTTGTGGCTTACGATTTAACCCCATCAGAAACCGCTCAATTAAACTTAGAAAAAGTATTAGGTTTTATCACTGATATTGGTGGTAGAACATCTCACACCTCAATTATGGCTCGTTCACTTGAATTGCCGGCTATTGTTGGGACAAATGATGTCACCGCGCGAGTGAATACCGGTGATTATCTTATTTTAGATGCCGTGAACAACAGTGTTTACGTGAATCCGACTCAAGCTGAAATCGATGAATTAAAAACACTAGAAGCAAAACTTGCTGAAGAAAAAGCAGAATTAGCGAAATTAAAAGATTTACCGGCAGTGACCCTTGATGGTCATAAAGTTGAAGTGGTAGCAAATATTGGTACGATTCGTGATTGCGAAGGTGCACATCGTAATGGTGCAGAAGGGGTGGGCTTATACCGTACAGAATTCCTCTTTATGGATCGTGATCAATTACCAAGTGAAGAAGAGCAGTTCATTGCTTATAAAGAAGTAGTTGAAGCAATGGAAGGTCGACTAGTAGTATTACGTACGATGGATATTGGCGGTGATAAAGAGCTTCCATATTTAAATTTACCAAAAGAAATGAACCCATTCTTAGGATGGCGTGCGGTACGTATTGCCCTTGATCGTCGTGAGATTTTACATGCGCAATTAAGAGCGGTATTACGTGCTTCTGCATTTGGTAAACTTGCCGTGATGTTCCCGATGATTATTTCGGTAGAAGAAATTCGCGAGTTAAAATCTGTGCTTGAAACCTTAAAAGCAGAATTACGCGCGGAAGGTAAAGCTTTTGATGAAAACATCCAAGTGGGTGTCATGGTTGAAACCCCATCTGCTGCAGTGAATGCGAAATTCTTAGCGAAAGAAGTGGATTTCTTTAGTATTGGTACAAACGATTTAACGCAATATACCTTAGCCGTTGACCGTGGTAACGAACTAATTTCTCACTTATACAATCCAATGTCACCTTCAGTGCTAGGCTTGATTAAACAGGTCATTGATGCCTCTCATGCTGAAGGTAAATGGACTGGTATGTGTGGTGAGTTAGCCGGTGATGATCGTGCAACTTTATTATTACTCGGTATGGGCTTAGACGAGTTTAGTATGAGTGCAATTTCTGTGCCACATATTAAGAAATTAGTGCGTAATGTGAGTTACCAAGAGGCAAAAGCATTGGCGGATGAAGCATTACAAAAACCAACCGCAGCTGAAATTGAGCAATTAATTCAAGCTTTTTTAGCAGAAAAGTCGTTAAACTAGATACAAAAACAGAGTTTTACGTTAAAATACCAGCCATCTTTAATAGATAGGAGATTAAAATGGGCTTATTTGACAAATTATTTGGTTCAAAAGAAAACAAATCAGTGGAAGTAGAAATTTATGCGCCACTTTCTGGTGAGATTGTAAATATCGAAGATGTACCAGATGTTGTTTTCTCTGAAAAAATCGTGGGTGATGGTATCGCGATTCGCCCAACAGGTAACAAAATTGTTGCGCCTGTTGATGGTGTGATTGGTAAAATTTTTGAAACCAACCACGCTTTTTCAATGGAATCAAAAGAGGGTGTTGAATTATTCGTTCACTTCGGTATTGATACCGTTGAATTAAAAGGTGAAGGATTCACTCGCATTGCACACGAAGGTCAAAGCGTAAAACGCGGCGACACAGTAATTGAGTTTGATTTAGCAACATTAGAATCAAAAGCAAAATCAGTTTTAACACCAGTGGTTATCTCTAACATGGATGAAATTTCATCTATTGAGAAAAAATCAGGTGAAGTGATTGCCGGAGAATCTGTTGTTTTAAGTTTAACAAAATAAGATTTATAGATTAAAAGATCCGCTTTAAATAAGCGGATTTTTTTATACTTATTCTTTTTTAAGAAGGTAAAAATGATTTATCGATTAACTGGCCAAGTACAGCATTATGCATGGGGCGGAAAAAACTATATTGCATCATTGATTGGATTAAATTCAGCGAAAGATCAACCTTGCGCTGAGTGGTGGTTAGGCGCGCATCCATCAGCACCTTCTGAAATTGAGAATGTAACAGGTAAACAATCTCTTATTGAATTTTTATCGCAAAATCCGACCGCACTTGGGCAAGCAAGCCGCCAGCAATTTGGTGATGAACTCCCTTATTTGTTAAAGATTTTAGATGTTAAAAAGCCGTTGTCGATTCAATTGCATCCGACTAAAGATCAAGCTGAAAAGGGTTTTGAGGCTGAGAATGCAAAAGGCGTGGCATTAACAGACGGTACGCGGGCTTATAAAGACCGAAATCACAAGCCTGAAATGATGATTGCCTTATCTAATTTTTGGCTTTTACATGGCTTTAAAACAAAGGATCAAATTCTTGCGACATTAAATGCGAGACCATCTTTGCAACCTTTAGCTGAAAAGCTAGGTACACAAAGTCTTGCTGAATTTTATGCTGATGTGATGTTGGCGGATCAATCAACGCTCGCAAATTGGCTATTACCTATTATTGAAGCTAACCAACAGCCCTATAAAAATGGCAAGTTGGGGCTAGATAACCCCGATTATTGGGTGCTTTATACCATGGAGGCCATGGCGATTTCACCTGAAAAATTAGATGCAGGCTTAGTGTGTTTTTATCTCTTTAATATCGTGCATTTAAAAGAAGGGGAAGGCATTTTCCAAGATGCAGGGATTCCTCATGCTTATCTTCGCGGACAAAATGTGGAGTTAATGGCATGTTCTGATAATGTAATTCGTGGTGGATTAACACCAAAATATGTCGATATTGTCGAATTATTAAAAATTGTGGATTGTCGCGAAGTAACACCCCAAATTATCTCAGCAGCACCTCAAAATCAGTCAGAATTTACTTATAAAACGCCAGTAAAAGATTTTGCTTTAGCTCAAATTCGTGTTGAATCAGGACAGCATATTAAAGTGAATCTTCAAAGTGCGGGTATTTTATTGGTGATGCAAGGTGAGTTGAAAATCCAAGAAAAATCAACCGCACTTACTTTGAAACAAGGAGAGTCAGCATTCATTACAGCAGATTCTAATATTGAAATAATGAGTGAAAAAAGCGGTTATGCCTTCTTGGCAAAATTGCCATAAAAATTAATGTGATAAGTATCACGATTTGTGAACGTATCACTAGATTAGTCGAAGATTTTAGGTATAGTGGCGTCATTCAGGCGCCCTTTTTTTATGTGTCTAAATTGCATTGGGAGTTTTTATGTTATTGCCTCGCTATTTTGAAGATCCACAAACCTTGCACGTGAATACCACACCGCACCATGCTTATTTTATTCCTTTTTCTTCAACAGAAAGTGCGGTCAAAAATACAAGAGAATTTTCCCCTTACTTTATCTTACTGAATGGTGAATGGGATTTTGCTTATTTTGAAAGCTATACTCACTTGCCTCAAGATTTCCTTCATTTTTCCTTTACAGATAAAATCCCCGTTCCATCAAATTGGCAAAATCATGGTTACGATAATCATCAATATACCAACGTAAATTATCCTTTCCCTTTTGATCCCCCTTATGTACCCATTGAAAATCCTTGTGGTTTGTATCATCGTGTTTTTAATGTCGAAATCAATGCCGAAAAACGGTATCTCTTAAATTTTGAAGGGGTAGATAGCTGCTTATTTGTCTATGTGAATCAACAATTTGTAGGCTACAGCCAAATTAGTCATTGCACTAGCGAATTTGATATTACTGACTTTTTGCAACAAGGAGAAAACCACTTACACGTTCTCGTGTTGAAATGGTGTGATGGCAGTTACTTGGAAGACCAAGACAAATTCCGAATGTCTGGTATTTTCCGAGATGTTTATCTGTTAGAGCGAGAAAAAAATTACTTACAAGATTTCTTCATTCAAATGCAATTGAATCAAGATCTTACCAAGGCTCAATTACATGTGGCCTGTCAGTTTATAGAACGTGAACAACCCATTTCTTGGCAATTATTTGATCCTCAAGGCAAATTGATAACAGAACAAAAAGGACACGTATTTCATGCTGAAATTGAAAATGCACAATTATGGCATGCGGAGAACCCTCGTTTATACACGTTGATTTGCAATATGGTTCAGAAGTAATTTGCCAAAAAGTCGGTTTGCGTCATATTGAAGTCAAAAATGGCGTCATGCTATTTAATGGGCAAGCGATAAAGTTTAAAGGCGTTAATCGCCATGATAGCGATCCGAAAACCGGTTATGTCATTAGTCGAGAACAAGCATTGCAAGATTTACGCTTAATGAAACAGCATAATTTTAATGCCATTCGCACAGCGCATTATCCAAATGCCCCTTGGTTTACTGAATTGTGTGATAAATATGGTTTTTATGTGATTGCGGAAAGTGATATCGAATCGCATGGCACGAATGCGGTTTATGTAGAGTCGCCAGAAACAAGTATTTTATTAGGGGTAAAAACAGAGATTGATCATGACGCAATTCGTCAAAAAACAATCGACAATTATTGCTATATGGCTCAAAGCCCTGAATTTAATCAAGCCATTTTAGACCGCACTTATGCCAATGTTGAGCGAGATAAAAATCGGTCTTCTGTTGTGATTTGGTCATTGGGGAATGAAAGTGGTTACGGTGAGAATTTTGAACAAGCAGCAGCTTGGGTGAAACAGCGCGATCCTAGTCGCTTAGTGCATTATGAAAATGCGATCTTTCAACATTCAGCCCATCAAAATGACACATCCAATTTAGATTTTCATAGCGAGATGTACACCAGTACGGAAGAATTAGATGCTTATTTTGCCGATGCCCAAAATCAAAAGCCGTATCTTTTCTGTGAATATTTGCATGCGATGGGGAATTCTTGCGGGGACACGGAAGATTATTTCCAAGCTATGGAACGACATGCAGGCGCTTGTGGGGGCTTTGTGTGGGAGTGGTGCAATCATTCCCCTTATTTGCCAAACTCAAGCAAGATGGGTTATGGCGGGGATTTTAATGACATGCCGAATGACGGTAATTTTTGTGCCGATGGATTAGTGACGGCAGACCGTCAAATTCAAAGCAATTTGTTGGAATATAAAAATGTGTATCGTCCACTTCGAGCCACATTAAAAAATGGTCACATTGAACTCAAAAATTATTTAGATTTTACGGATGCGGCAGAGGCTATTTCGATTCATTATCAAATAACAGAGGACTTTTCGGTTGTACAAGAAGGCCAAATAGATGATTTAAAAATTGCGCCAAAATCAACCGCACTTTTACCTTTAACATTGCCAACAAGTAACGGTTCATTACAAATTTTAACCTTGACCTATCATCAAAAAACAGAAACAGGTTTAATTCCCCAAGGGCATTGTTTGGGATTTGATCAGATCATTTTGTCAGAACAATCGAAATTCTCCACAAATGAACTCAAACCAAATTATCAATCGATTTCTGTTTCAGAATATGCCAATTTAATTTCAGTTAAAGTGGCAGATATTGAATACCAGTTTGATCAATATAAAGGCACTATTCAACAAATTAGCAAAGATGGCGAGCCTTGGTTAAATCAACCTGCCGATTTTAATATTTGGCGAGCGCCTTTGGATAACGATAGTTTAATGAAAGCACATTGGCTTGCTGCAGGTTACGATCGTGCGACGAGTCGAGTCTATGATTACCGTTTAACCGAGCAGGAAAGTGCGGTTGAAATTACCTTTAAATTAGGATTGGTTGCCGTATCAAAAGCGCGAATTCTGACATTGAATGTGGTGTATCGTATTGAGCAAAATGGGTTGCTTCAGATTAATATTCATGCTGAAAAACAACCGTACTTGCCATTCTTACCACGCTTTGGCTTGCGTTTTTTCCTTAATCAAGGATTTAATCAAGTGGAGTATGTAGGCTATGGACCAACGGAAAGTTATCTGGATAAACATCACGCCACGGCTTTCGGTCGTTATAAGACAACGCCAGAAAGTAATCATGTGCTTTATTTAAAACCACAAGAAAATGGTAGCCATTATGGTTGTCGTGAACTGAAGGTGGCGAATTCCTCTGATTGCTTTACCGTGCAAAGTCATGCGCCTTTTAGTATGAATGTTTCCCCTTACTCTCAAGAAGAATTGGACAGTAAAAAGCATCAATATGATTTGGAGAAAAGTGGCAGTACAATCTTGTGTGTGGATTATAAAATGAGTGGGGTAGGTTCTAACTCTTGTGGACCCGCGTTAAAAGAACAATATCGTTTGAATGAAACAGAATGGGATTGGTCGATTTTGTTGCAAATTAAATAATAAAAAAGTGCGGTTGAAATTAACCGCACTTTTATATTTTTAGCAAAAATTAAGCAACAACGTTAAATTGTTCTTTCATTAATGCTTCGAAATCAGTGCAACCGCCGATTGGTTTTTCATCGATAAAGATTTGTGGCACAGTTTCCACTTCTTTACCGACAGATTTTGATAAATCAGCTTTAGAAATGCCTTCAGCGATAATATCTACATAGCGATAATCGAAATCCGCTACTTCACCTTTTAATTTTTCAGCAAGGTTTTTTGCACGTACACAATAAGGGCAGCCTGGACGACCAAAAATAACTACGAACATAAAATTTTCCTTTTATTTAAACAAAATTCCTAATGATTTTACTCTATTTCCACAAAAGCAGAAATCATTTTTCAGGATTATTGTGATTGGTGTAATATATCAACTCCTCTTTCCTAAGGATATAACTGAATGAAATTATTGATGCTTTGCCGTGAGCCTCGCCTTTATAGCTGCCAGCGTTTAAAAGAAGCAGCAGAAAGTTGCGGGCATCAAATGGATATTTTGGATCCTAATCGTTGCATTTTAAAACTCGACAAAAATCAACCGCACTTTTCTTTGTATTATCAACAAAATGCAGAAAGTGAGCTTTATTTATTGCCTGATTATGATGCTGTGTTACCACGTTTTGGGACGACAAGCACCCAAATGGGCTGTGCGGTATTGCGTCATTTCCAAGGAAAAGGCGTCTATTGCCTTAATAAAGAACAAGCATTTTTAGCGGCACGTGATAAATGGCGAAGTTTGCAGATGTTATTAGAGCAAGGTATTGCAGTACCGAATTCAGTCTTATCCGGTTGTGAAGTTGAGCCGAAACAAGCCATTAAGCAAACAACCGCCCCAGTGATTATTAAAACCTTAAAAGGCTCTCAAGGTATTGGCGTGATTTTAGCTGAACATCCACAAAGTGCGGTCAGTATTTTAGAAACGTTAAAAGATGCGAATGTTCCCGTCTTGTTACAAGATTTTGTCGAAGAGGCAAAAGGGACAGATATTCGCTGTTTTGTGATCGGTGATAAAGTCGTCGCCACAATGCAGCGTATTGGACAAGATGGCGAGTTTCGTGCAAATTTTCATCGTGGTGGAACAGCAGAAAAAATTAAACTCACTGAAGAGGAAAAATCTATTGCCATTCGAGCCACTAAAGCCTTAGGACTTGCGGTAGCCGGTGTTGATTTGATTCGTTCAAAAGAAGGGTTATTGGTGCTTGAAGTGAATGCTAGCCCGGGGTTAGAAATGATTGAGAAAACCAGTGGCATTGATATTGCATTGCAGATGATCTTGTTTTTAGAACAGCAAGTGAAACAATAAAAGAAAAGGGCGAACCATATCATGTTCGCCCTTATTGTTTATCCTTTTGCGTCTTGTTTAAAATCGTAATTCGGTGGTAATTCCGGCATCGTATTTTCTTCATCAAAAGGCTCGCTTGCTGGTTGATGTTGAAATTCTTTGTTATCGTGAGCCGGTTTTTCTTTACCTAATAATTGCGGTTGTAATTTGATAAAACTACTTTTATCTGAAAGCCATACATCAATAAACGCTTGTGTAAATTTTTGATCGAATTCATGATCTAACACGGTATCATTCAACACAAAATAGCCTTTATCCGCTAAGGCAACAAAATTTAAGATGTCGTTTGGTGAAAAATCAGGGAAGATTTCCTGCATTTTTTTGAGCCATGCAGTGGTGTCATCTTTACTTAAATTTTGTGATTCCATTTCTTTGGTTAAAGCAATGGCGAAGTTTTTTCCTTCTACTGGTTTTTCATATTTAATTGAAAACATTAACGGACGTTCATTTTTTTCATAGGAACCCGTTTCAGAATATAAGCCGACAGTATAAACATGGAATGGCCCCCATGTGTATTCAGCATTGCCGACTGGTTGCCATTGAGCAAAAAGTGCGGTGGAAAATAAGGCTGAAATGGCAGCAATAATAAATTTCAGTTTCATAGTTTTTTTCATGTCAAAAATATTGCCGTGATTATAACAAAAAAGCCCTTTAAAAAAACAAATAAAAAGGCAGGATATACCTGCCTTTGACACCAAATTATTGGGTGAGTTTATTTTAAGCTACCCACCATATCTTCTGGACGAACCCATTTGTCGAAATCTTCGGCTGAAACTAAGCCTAAGTTAATCGCTTCTTCACGTAGGGTTGTACCATTTTTGTGTGCAGTTTTCGCAATTTTCGCTGCATTTTCGTAACCGATGTGTGTATTAAGTGCGGTCACTAACATCAATGAATTTTCCAATTGTTGTTTAATGCGTGGGTAGTTTGGTTGAATACCGGTTGCGCAGTGTTCATCAAATGATACGCAAGCATCGCCCAATAATTGTGCAGATTGTAAGAAATTCGCCACCATTACAGGGTTAAATACGTTTAACTGGAAGTGGCCTTGTGAACCAACAAACGCGATGGTGGTATCGTTACCGAATACTTGTGCACACACCATGGTTAACGCTTCACATTGAGTAGGGTTTACTTTACCCGGCATGATTGAAGAACCTGGTTCATTTTCAGGAATTAAGATTTCACCAATACCAGAACGAGGGCCCGATGCTAATAAACGAATGTCGTTTGCAATTTTGAATAAGCTCATCGCTAATTGTCTAATTGCACCGTGAGTTTCAACGATTGCATCGTGCGCAGCTAATGCTTCAAATTTGTTTTCCGCAGTCACAAATGGTAAGCCAGTGAATTGTGCGATGTAATCTGCCACTTTCACATCATAGCCTTTTGGTGTATTTAAACCCGTACCCACTGCAGTACCACCAAGTGCTAATTGACTTAAGTGTGGAAGGGTATTTCTTAGTGCACGTAAACCGAAATCTAATTGCGCTGCATAAGCAGAGAATTCTTGACCTAATGTTAATGGGGTTGCATCCATTAAGTGAGTACGACCAATTTTTACCACATCTTTAAATTCTGCTGCTTTTTGTGCGAACGTTTTTTGTAAACGTTCTACACAAGGAATAGTGTGTTCAACCACTTTTTTGTATGCCGCAATGTGCATTGCAGTTGGGAAAGTATCATTTGAAGATTGGGATTTGTTCACATCATCATTTGGGTGAACGAAAGATTTTTCACCTAATTTACCGCCATGTAAAACGTGAGCACGGTTTGCTACTACTTCGTTCACGTTCATGTTTGATTGTGTACCTGAACCAGTTTGCCAAATGACTAATGGGAATTGGTCGTCTAATTTCCCTGCCAGGATTTCATCACAGGCGGTTGCGATTAAATCACGTTTCTCTGCAGGTAATACACCTAAATCACAGTTTGCGAAAGCAGCGGCTTTTTTCAAATAACCAAACGCTTCAATAATTTCGTGCGGCATAGAGGCAGCCGGACCAATTTTGAAGTTGTTACGGGAACGTTCGGTTTGTGCTGCCCAGTATTTATCTGCGGGAACTTGAACTTCGCCCATAGTGTCTTTTTCAATACGAAATGCCATGTGATACTCCTATCATCGAAAATAAAAATAAAGCTTGAAAATTCTAACACCTACGAGTTATGAATGGAATGTAACATAAAGGTTAAAAGTTACTTTTGTGATGTAGATCATAAAAGTGCGGTAAAAAATTTCCGTGTTTTTTCTATTTACTTTAATCACCTTGTTGATGATTTATTTTTTGCTGCTTTTTTGATAAAATCCGCCAGTTTACAAAACGATAAATGGAGAAGTCGCAATCATGGCAAAAAACGCACAATTTTATCTCTTAAATCCAGAAAAGAAGATAACAGTTGAGCAACTTGCCTGTGATCTTGCCGCTCAAGCGTGGCGTTTAGGCAAGCGAGTTTTAATCGCGTGCGAAACAGAAGAGCAAGCATTTTTAATTGATGAAGCATTATGGCAACGGGATCCAAATGAGTTTGTTCCTCATAATCTTTCAGGCGAAGCAACACAATATGCACCGCCAATTGAGATTAGTTGGAAAGGCAAACGCAATGCTCAACGCCGAGACTTGCTGATCAATTTACAAATGGAAGTGCCGGATTTTAGTCACAGCTTTACACAATTAATTGATTTTGTACCGGTAGAAGAAACGCAAAAAGCCCAAGCGCGTGAACGTTATAAAGTCCTTCGCTCGCAAGGTTGGACGCTTTCTACTGAAAATACTTAATATTTTTTAACTTTAAAACCTAGGAAATTAACATGAATTTAAACGCTAAAGTGGCTTTAAGCCTTATTCTTGGCGCAAGCACCTTATTATCTGCTTGTGACAATAAAGAAAACACCTCAACCCAAGTTGAGAAAGCAGTAAGAATACCGACATCAACCGAAAAAGCGGAAAGTGCGGTTAAAAAATCTAAAGAATTAGTGGCTGAAACCCAATCTGCTGAAAAAGCTGAAAAAACAGAAAGTGCAGACGTTAAAGCTGATGCAAAAAAAGCAGATGAAAAATCTGACGCTGTGAAAGCCGAAGTTAAAAAAGAGACGAAAGAGACGAAAGCGGATGGTGTGGCAGAAAAAGTATCTGAGAAAAAAGAAACCGTTGTCGCTCAACAAGCAACAACTCCTCAGAAGCCACGTGTGGTAGTGACTGAAAAAGCAGCAAAAGAAAGTGCAGAACGTAAACAGCAAAGATCCGTATTAAATGTGTTAGAAAAACAATACGAACAAGTTCGTTGTTCTGCCGATGCGAAAAACTTAAGTGCTGATAGTTTCTGCCGTCAAGAAGAACGCCGTTTATTCTTAGAAATTCAACGCATTAAAGATGAATTAAGAGGGATTGCGGAATAATCCTATCCTGACCAATATGAGGGCGTGCTCAATTCGCCCTCAAAATAAAAAAAAGATTTTTTGTGACCGCACTTTATGAACGATATTACCTTTTATCAACGCTTTGAAGCCGATATTCTCGCAAGGCGTAAAACCATAACCATTCGAGATAAATCCGAAAGCCATTTTAAAGCAGGTGATATTTTACGAGTTGGTCGATTTGAAGATAATCAATATTTCTGCACTATTGAAGTGTTAAGTGTGTCGCCGATTACGCTGGATGAACTGACAGAGCAGCATGCGAAGCAGGAAAATATGGTGTTGGAGGAATTGAAAGAGGTGATTCGGCGGATTTATCCGAAGGAAGGACGGTTTTACATTATTGAGTTTATATTAAAATTTGTAGGTGAGTAAAAATGAGCGAATCAATTTTAATTTTTGGTGGAAAAAGCTTAAAAGAAATGAAAGAAGATGGTGGCATTGGTTGGTGGTGTGTTAATCAAGAGAGAGCTGAAAATTTAGAATATGCTGTGATAACTCGTTGTTTACTCAAGAGTGGGCTACTCACGATGTCGAGCAGGGAACTGCAATTATGGTTTGCAAGCTTACGGGAATAGTTGGTAAAGCTATTGATAGTAATCGTAAATGTTTGGAGTTTAGTTCCTATGCGAAAATTAATATTCCAAATGCATGGCAAAAAATAACTAATAATCAAAGAAATCCATTCAAATATATTGAAACAAATAAATTATTAAAAGACTTAGAAATCAATATAAGTGAATTAAGTTGGTTAAACTTTTCTTAGTTTAATTTTAATAATGTAGGGTAGGTCTTAGCCTACCACTTCAATTTAAACGGTGGGCTAAAGCCCGTCCTACAAAAAGAGAAGATATAAATGACACAAAAATTCGAAATGGCAGACCGTTTTAATCCGTCTGCGGTAGAACAAGCCCTTTATCAACATTGGGAAGAGAGCGGTTATTTTAAACCGTCTGAAAATGAAAACGCGCCGAGCTATTGCATTGCGATTCCGCCGCCGAACGTCACAGGTTCTTTGCACATGGGGCATGCTTTCCAACAAACCTTAATGGATACCTTAATCCGTTTTAACCGTATGGAAGGGCATAACACCTTATGGCAAGCGGGGACAGACCACGCGGGTATCGCAACCCAAATGGTGGTGGAACGTAAAATTGCGGCAGAAGAAGGCAAAACCCGCCACGATTATGGTCGTGAAGCATTCATCAACAAAATTTGGGATTGGAAAGCCTATTCAGGTGGCACAATCAGCCAACAAATGCGTCGTTTAGGTAACTCAATCGATTGGGAACGCGAGCGTTTCACCATGGACGATGGTTTATCTAACGCGGTAAAAGAAGTGTTTGTTCGCTTGCACGAAGAAGGGTTGATTTACCGTGGCAAACGCTTAGTAAACTGGGATCCCAAACTTCACACTGCGATTTCCGATTTAGAAGTGGAAAACAAAGAGAGCAAAGGTTCCCTTTGGCATTTCCGTTATCCGTTAGCAAACGGTGCAAAAACGGCAGATGGTAAAGATTATTTAGTGGTGGCAACCACGCGTCCAGAAACCATGTTGGGCGATACAGCGGTTGCAGTGCATCCGGAAGATGAGCGTTATCAATCTTTAATTGGTAAAACAGTGGTTCTGCCATTGGCAAACCGTGAAATTCCGATTATTGCCGATGAATATGTGGATCGTGAATTCGGTACTGGTGTGGTAAAAATTACGCCAGCGCACGACTTCAATGACTACGAAGTGGGTAAACGTCACAGCTTGCCGATGGTTAATGTATTAACCTTAAATGCAGATATTCGTGATGAAGCAGAAATTATCGGTACTGATGGCAAACCACTTGCCGGCTATGAAGCAACTATTCCTGCGGGTTACCGTGGCTTAGAACGTTTCGTTGCACGTAAGAAAATCGTGGCAGATTTTGAAGCGTTGGGTTTATTAGATGAAATCAAACCACACGATCTCAAAGTGCCTTATGGCGACCGTGGTGGCGTGCCGATTGAGCCGATGTTAACCGACCAATGGTATGTGAGCGTGAAACCGCTTGCTGATGTGGCGATTAAAGCAGTGGAAGATGGTGAAATCCAATTCGTGCCAAAACAATATGAAAACCTTTACTTCTCTTGGATGCGTGATATTCAAGATTGGTGTATCTCTCGCCAACTTTGGTGGGGACACCGTATTCCTGCGTGGTATGACGCGGAAGGCAATGTGTATGTCGCGCGCAATGAAGAAGAAGTGCGGTCAAAATACAACTTAGATTCTGCGGTTGAACTCAAGCAAGATGAAGACGTGTTAGACACGTGGTTCTCATCAGGCTTATGGACGTTCTCTACTTTAGGTTGGCCGGAGCAAACTAAAGAACTCAAAATGTTCCACCCAACGGATGTGTTAATCACTGGTTTCGACATTATCTTCTTCTGGGTTGCGCGTATGATTATGTTTACGATGCACTTCGTGAAAGATGAAAACGGCAAACCACAAGTGCCATTCAAAACGGTGTACGTAACGGGCTTAATTCGTGATGAGCAAGGCCAAAAAATGTCGAAATCGAAAGGTAACGTGCTTGATCCAATCGATATGATTGACGGTATCAGCCTTGAAGATTTACTTGAAAAACGCACTGGCAACATGATGCAGCCGCAATTAGCAGAGAAAATTGCTAAAGCAACGCGCAAAGAATTTACGGACGGCATTGCTGCTCACGGTACAGATGCATTGCGTTTCACATTAGCAGCCTTAGCTTCAAACGGTCGTGACATCAACTGGGATATGAAACGTTTAGAAGGCTACCGCAACTTCTGTAATAAATTATGGAATGCAAGCCGTTTCGTCTTAACGAATGAAAAATTAGATTTAAGCGAAGGCGAGATCGAATTCTCATTAGCGGATCGTTGGATTCAATCTGAATTCAATCGTACCGTGGAAACTTTCCGTAATTCATTAAGCCAATATCGTTTCGACCTTTGTGCCAATGCGATTTATGAATTCACTTGGAACCAATTCTGCGACTGGTATTTGGAGCTCACCAAACCGGTATTTGCAAACGGCAACGCAGCACAAATTCGTGCAGCAAGCCAAACTTTGGTTCATGTGTTAGAGAAATTATTACGTTTAGCGCATCCACTCATTCCATTTATTACCGAAGAAATTTGGCAAAAAGTGAAAGGATTTGTGGACATTACTGCAGACAGCATTATGTTACAACCTTTCCCACAAGTGGAAGAAAACGGCTTTGATCCAGAAGCGGAAGCCGAAATTGAGTGGTTAAAAGAAGTGATCGTTGCGGTGCGTAATATTCGTGCAGAAAGCAACATCGCGCCAAGTAAAGACTTAGATCTGTTATTCCGTAATTTAAGTGCAGAAAATGCAAAAATTCTCGAAAAACAGACCGCTCTTTTAAAAGCGATGGCGAAATTAGACAACGTTCAAGTATTAGCTGCAAATGAAACCGCACCGCTTGCGGTAGCGAAACTCGTCGGCAATGCGGAATTGCTCGTGCCAATGGCTGGCTTTATCAATAAAGAAGCAGAGCTTGCCCGTTTAGCTAAAGAGATTGAAAAATATCAAAACGAAGTTAAACGTATCGAAAACAAACTTAGCAATGAAGCTTTCGTGGCTAAAGCACCAGAAGCGGTTATCGCTAAAGAACGTGAAAAACAAGCGGAATACCAATCAGGATTAGAAAAAATCCAAGAGCAGTATAAAGCGATTGAAGCGTTGTAGTTTTTAGATAAAGAAAGCGGTCAGATTTAAAATCTGGCCGCTTTTTTCTTTACAATACGCCAGAATTCTATACAGCGTTTTATCTCATTTTGGTAAAAGTAATTTTAAATACTTGATTGTTTAGCTCAAAAAACAATCCTTTTTACTTAAAAAATGTGATCTTGATCCAATTTTAGAAAATTGGTGCGGTTCCTCCCATTGACACTATAAGTTTATTTTGTAATATTTGCGGCGTCTATTTCGGAGATTGAACTTTTTTATGAAAAATTGTTTCAATCAAAAATCGTAGGTAACAACCAAAAGGAATAACAATTATGAAAAAGACACTAGCAGCATTAATCGTTTCTGCAGTTGCAGCTTCAGCAGCAAACGCGACAGTAATTTATGATAACGAAGGTACTAAAGTTGAATTAAACGGTTCTCTTCGTTTGATTTTAGAAAAAGCAAAAGCTAAAGAAACAAATCAACAAACAGGTGAGTCAAAGAGAACTGCAAACTCAGCTATGCGTAACGCGGGCTCACGTTTTGGTGTAACTGTAAAACACAACTTAGATAACGATTTCTATGCGTTGGGTCGTTTAGAATTCCGTTTTGATGATACAGAATCTCGTGACCAATTCGGTAGCCTTTACGCTAAACGTGCTTATGTAGGTTTAGGTAGCAAAGCAACTGGTGATATCACATTCGGTCGTCAATTAACTATCGCGGATGATTTAAGCCAAGCTAATGACTATGAATATGGCCTTATTCCAAAAGGTAAATATATTCCAACTTCAGGCACTGGTGTAGTACGTTATGACTATAAAGGTATCGAAGGTTTACAATTAAGTGCAAACTATAACTTTGGCCAACGTCATGATGATAAAGGTAACTTGTTAAAAAGTAGAAAACTTAAAAATGGATTTGCTTTAGGTGCGTTATACACCGCAGGTGATCTTGATGCTCGTCTTGCTTACGGTCATACCAACTTTGAAACTGATGCAGCGCATGCTCACCGCTTAGATGGTGTTTTAGCATCTTTAGGTTATAAATTTGCTGACTTCAAATTAACGGGTGACTTCGGTTATGCACATGAGAAAAATGGTGATTCTAAATTAAATAAATTCTATGTATCTCCAGGTTTTGCATATCAAGTAACTCCAGCATCTCAAGTATATGGTAACTATCTATATGAACACGTGAAAGTTGAAGATAGTAATAAAGCTAAAACTCATGGTTTCTTACTTGGTGCAGACTACAAACTTCATAAACAAGTTGTAGTATTCGTAGAAAGTAAATACGTAACAGAGAAAAAATATACTGCAAATACAAATGGTGGTTATACTTACTCAGCTAAAATTAACGACAAAGCTATCGGTGTAGGTATGCGTGTATTCTTCTAATCTTTGATTAGAGATGAATCTTAAAAGGCGAATCGAAAGGTTCGCCTTTTTGTTTATTTTTTAAATCTCCCCAACTCTTTTTAAATCTCCCCAAACCCCTCTTTACGAAAGAGGGGCTTTTTTATGATGTTGCTTTTAATATTTTAGGGAGTATTTGAGAGAGCTAAGAACGGAAAGCATTTATTTGTTATAAAGCTCCCCCTCTTTCGCAAAGAGGGGGCTAGGGGGAGATTTTATGACTTCAACTTATCCAAAACCAGTTTCCCCATCATTTCAATATGTGCTTTTTCAGCATTCAAGGCAGGGATATAGTGATAAGACACACCACCATGATTTAAGAATGTTTCTTTATTTTCAACCTCAATTTCTTCTAAGGTTTCTAAACAATCCACAGAAAAGCCTGGGCATATCACCGCGATTTTTTGAATACCTTGAGAAGCGGCCTCTTCTAAAAAGTGATCCGTATAAGGTTGTAACCATTCTTCACGGCCAAAACGAGATTGGAAAGTCATATTCCATTGGTTTTCTGTGAGACCTAATTTATCCACGATGGCAACGGTGGTTTGTTTACAATGCTGACGATAATAATCGCCCATATTCTCATAACGTAATGGAATGCCATGATAAGAAAAAAGCAAAAACTCATCTGGTTTTAACCGCACTTTGATGGAATTCACCAACGCATTAATGTAGTTTTCATCAAGATGATAAGAATGAATAAACTCAAAAGGCACAATATTGCGCTCTTGCGCAATCGCACGATTGAATGCATCGATTAATGCGCCTGTTGTTGTGCTCGAATATTGTGGATAAAGAGGCAATACAATCATGCGTTCTACATCATTTTTAAGTAAATTTTTGACTGCACTTTGCATCGAAGGATTGCCGTAAGTCATGGCAATTTCGACTTGTGCATTGATGCCTTGTTCAGTCAAATAAGCTTGTAAATCTGTTTGTTGTTGCTTTGTAATCGCAAGCAGGGGAGAGCCTTGTTCTGTCCAAATAGATTGGTAATTTCGTGCAATGCGTTTAGAACGCATAGGTAAAATAATAGCTTTTAAAAGGGGATACCATTTCCAACGAGGTAAATCTACCACGCGAGGATCCATTAAAAATTCCCACAAATAACGAGAGATCGCCGCGGGTTGAGGGGCATCTGGCGTACCAAGATTCGCTAAAATGATACCGATTTTTTTTGTTGTATTCATAAATGTTTGATAGAAAGCGTTAATCGAGAAACGCAACAGAGTTTATCTTGTTCATCGCGAATGTCAATTTGCCAAACATGGGTATTTTGACTTAAAGCAATTGGGGTTGCCTTTGCCGTCACAAAACCTTGTTTCACTGGGCGAAGATGATTGGCGTTGATATCTAATCCCAAGGCAATTTGGTCTTCTTCTATACAGAGAAATCCTGCCAATGAAGCAATGGTTTCTGCCAACGCGACAGACACCCCCCCATGCAATAAACCGAAAGGCTGAGTGGTACGATGATCAACCGGCATTTTTGCCTCAATCCAGTTTTCACCATAAGCAGAGATTTCAATGCCTAAATGCCCGACTGCACAGTGTTTCCCCATTTCGTTGAGTTGATCAAGGGTGAAGTGTTTTTTCCAAATCATATATTCTTCCTAGGTCTAATTTAAAATCTCAAGCAATGCTTGAACAGGGTGTTTTAAGATGGCTTTTTCATATCGCTTCACTTGGCTACGGCAAGAATAGCCAGTTGCGAGACAATGATTCGGATCTTTACCTTGTAATTTTTTGCCCCAAGATACGTTGTAAATATCTTTCGACATAGTTTGATTTTGTACTTCATGACCAAATACGCCCGCCATACCACAGCAGCCAACTTTTTCTACCTTCAAGGTTTGTCCAAATAGGGTAAAAATATGTTGCCATTCTTTCGGGCTGTTTGGCATAAAGGTGGATTCAGTACAATGAGGGAATAAATGCCACTCAAAAGTGCGGTCAGATTTTACAATATTTTTCACCGCACTTTGTAATGCGTTACCTTCTAATTGATTGGTCAGCCATTCATGTGCTGTGAGTACATGGAAATCACCGCGAGAATCCCCTAAGGCCTCTTTATATTCATCTCGATAAGAAAGCACAATCGCTGGATCTACACCGACCAAAGGCACATTTAATTTAGCAACGCGATTTAAAAACTCCGCTTGTGTTTTCGCGGTTTTACTAAAGCGAGCTAAAAAACCTTTAATATGCATGGCTTTGCCATTCGGTTTAAAAGGCAGAAGGATTGGTGAGAATCCTAATTTTTGTGTGAGAGCGATAAAATCGCGAACCACTTTGGCATCGTAATAAGAGGTATATGGGTCTTGTACAATAAATAGCATCTTCCCTTTTTCTGTGGCACTGAGACCTTCCAATTCTTCTAATTTTTTGCCTTGATAACCAATTTCCACTAATTGTTGTTGAAGGTTTGGCTCTGAAAGGAGAGGTAAATCGGTCATGCCAAGTGTTTTTTCAACCAAGCTTTGAGTGACTTTCAGCTTGGTAAAGTAATTGAATAATGCCGGTTGTTTTGCCATATACGGTGCAGCAACTTCTAAATTCGCTACAAGATGATCTTTGGCTGGACGCAAATAACGACTGTGGTAGAAATGGAAAAATTTCGCACGGAAACTTGGTACATCAATTTTAATCGGGCATTGGCTTGCACAGGCTTTACAAGCCAGACAAGTATCCATTGCCGCTTTTACTTCATGTGAGAAGTCATATTCACCACGCCATTTCTGCACGCTATTGCGGAAACGTTCCACAAGTGCGGTCAGTTTTACTTGCGTTTTATGAAAATCTAATTGATCAGGCGATACGTTTTCATTCGCCATCAATCGCAGCCACTCACGCACCATAGCGGCTCGTCCTTTTGGCGAGAATACGCGATTTTTACTCACTTTCATGGAAGGACACATAATGCTGTGGTCATCAAAGTTAAAGCAAAGCCCGTTACCGTTACAGTTCATCGCACCTTTGAATTCATCTCGCATTTGAATTGGGATTTGGCGATCATTGTCAGCACGCATTGGCGAGAGAATCGAATAGAGTTCAGCATTGCTATTAAGTGGCGTACAGATTTTACCTGGATTCAGACGATTGTTTGGATCAAATAAAAATTTCACATAACGTAATTCTTGCCAAAGTTCAGGTGTAAAGAATTTCTCGCCATAATGAGAACGTACACCTTTACCGTGTTCACCCCATAGCAAACCGCCGTATTTCACCGTGAGTTCAGCTACTTCATCTGAAATTAGTTTAAAGAGTTTGACTTGTTCTTTATCGCATAAGTCCAAAGCCGGGCGAACGTGCAATACGCCAGCATCCACATGACCAAACATCCCATATTGCAGATTGTGACTATCTAATAAGGCTCTAAATTCTGCAATGTAATCGGCAAGATGTTCTGGTGGTACACAGGTATCTTCCACAAAAGGAATCGGTTTGGCCGCACCTTTCGCATTACCTAATAGCCCCACGCATGGCGTAAATACGTTCAATAGAAGGCAAGTCAGAACAAAGTTGATAGCCGATAATATGATCTTTGCCTTGTGCAATTTTTTCATCTAATTGCTGACAAAGTGCGGTCACTTGGCTGTCGATTTTAGCTTGATTGTTGCCCGCATATTCAACAATGTTTAAACCAAGAATTGGATTTTGTTCTTCTTCTGTTAAAAGTTCTTTCACTGAATGCCAAATAATATCTTGCTTAGCAAGGTTCAGCACTTTGGAATCGACGGTTTCAACTGAAAGGGCATTGGCTTTCACCATAAAAGGGGCATTGCGAAGTGCTGCATCAAATGAGCTGTACTTTACATTAATTAAGGTGCGATATTTAGGAATCGGCAATAAATTGAGTTTAGCTTCGCAGATAAACGCAAGTGAACCTTCTGACCCCGTTAAAATTCGGGTGAGATTAAATTCACTTTCATCTTTATTAAAGACATTCTTAAGATCGTAACCAGTGAGAAAGCGATTGAGTTGTGGTAAATCTTGAATGATTGAGGCGCGCTTTTCTTTACAACGTTGGAAAATTGTTTGATGTAGTGTTTTTCCATTTTCTGCTAGTGGATAGTTTTCTAAAACATCGTCGGATTTGACCGCACTTGTATCTAATATTTCACCATTCATCAAAACAGAACGTAATGCTAAAACGTGATCAGAGGTTTTTCCGTATTGTAATGAACCTTGACCGGAAGCATCGGTATTAATCATGCCACCAAGGGTAGCTCGATTGCTGGTGGAGAGTTCCGGAGCAAAGAATAAACCGTGAGGTTTTAAAAATTGGTTTAGTTGGTCTTTTACTACGCCCGCCTGCACGCGAACCCAACGTTCTTCTATATTAAGCTCTAAAATGCCTGTCATGTGGCGAGAGAGATCCACAATAATATTATTATTAATAGATTGCCCATTTGTGCCCGTGCCACCACCGCGAGGTGTGAAAGTTAGCTGAAGGTATTTCTCTTTATTGGCTAATTTGGCGATGCGTACCACATCTGCAACAGATTTAGGGAACAAAATAGCCTGTGGAAGTTGTTGGTAGACGCTGTTATCCGTAGCGAGACTTAAACGCTCGGCATAATTTGAGGCAATATCACCTTCAAAATGCTGTTTTTGGAGTTCGCTAAGATAATCACTTACCACGTTATTAAGTTGTGGCACATTAGAAAGACGGGGCAACATAAAATCACTCACACATAAATATAAATAGAGAAGAAAGTGAATTTGATGATATATGAAGCTCAAAAAAAAGTCGATTTCAACAAAAGATATTTTTTGTTAGAATAGAAAACGGGTTAAAAATTAACCCGTTTTTTGTGAATGAACGTTCATTTTAGGGGGTGTTTGTCTATAAAATAACCAAAAAGGGCAAAAAAAGTTTGATCTTTGGTATTTTTATAGGATAATAACCATACTTTTGAACGTTCCTTTGGCTATGGCAAAGGAATTGAATTTGTCAAAAGGATAAGTTAGGGCAAATTCAAAACCCTAGTTAAGCAATGTTTAGAGTGTTTCTTTTTCATAAAGTTCACAATAAACAAGGAAACTTTTCTTATTAATAACGATGACTAAATAGAGGACATCAAAATGAAAAAAACTGCAATCGCATTAGTCGTTGCTGGTTTAGCAGCAGCTTCAGTAGCTCAAGCAGCTCCACAAGAAAACACTTTCTATGTAGGTGCTAAAGCTGGTTATGCATCTTTCCACGATGGTATCAGAGCTAACACTGATGCTACTAACCCTCGTAGCTTAGGTTTCGGTACTGGTTACAATCGTAACTCTGTTACTTACGGTGTGTTTGGTGGTTACCAAATTTTAAACCAAGATAAATTAGGTTTAGCAGTAGAAGCTGGTTACGATGATTTCGGTCGTGCTAAATTTAAACACAACGGCACTACTCGTTTCAAACATACTAACCACGGTGCACACTTAAGTGTTAAAGGTAGCTATGGTTTAACAGAAGGTTTAGACTTCTACGGTCGTGCTGGTGCAGCTTTAGTTCGTTCTGACTATAAAAGTTACACAGCGACTGGTGCACGAGTTCACGGTGTTGGCGAACACAGCTTACGCGTTTCTCCAATGTTCGCAGCTGGTTTCGAATATGCATTACCGTCTGCACCAGAGTTAGCATTACGTTTAGAATACCAATGGTTAGCTCGCGTAGGTAAATTACGTACTGGTCTTACAGAGAACAGTTCTGTAGACTACAACCCATGGATCGGTTCTATCAACGCTGGTTTATCTTATCGTTTCGGTCAAGGTGCTGCTCCAGTTGTTGCACCTGAAGTTGTAAGCAAAACTTTCAGCTTAAGCTCTGATGTAACTTTCGCGTTTGGTAAAGCTAACTTAAAACCACAAGCTAAAGCAACTTTAGACGGTATCTACGGTGAAATCGCTCAAGTTAACAATGCTAGCGTAGCTGTTGCTGGTTATACAGACCGCATCGGTAGAGATGCACCAAACGTGAAATTATCACAACGTCGTGCAGACTCTGTAGCAAACTACTTAGTAGCTAAAGGTGTTCCAGCTCAAAGCATCTCTGCAGTTGGTCACGGTAAAGCTAACCCAGTTACAGGTTCTACTTGTGACGCGGTTAAAGGTCGTAAAGCACTTATCGCTTGTTTAGCTCCAGACCGTCGTGTTGAAATCGCAGTTAACGGTACTAAATAATTTTATTTAGTTATCCATTAACGGATTAGCATTAGAAGACCTAAACTTCGGTTTAGGTCTTTTCTTATATAAATTAAACCTATAATTGAAGGAATTTTTGAATGAAAAAGTGGATTATCTTGATTATTATCGCTGTTGTTGCAGGTTTTGGCTTAATGTCTAGCTACAATGGCTTAGTTAAAGCAGAAACTGAAATTGATTCTGTTTGGGCAAATGTTGAATCATCTTATCAACGCCGTGCTGATTTAATTCCAAACTTAGTGAATACTGTAAAAGGTCAAGCTAATTTTGAACAACAAACATTAACCAATGTAATCGAAGCGCGTGCAAAAGCGACACAAACTAAAATTGATCCGTCTAATTTAACGGAAGAACAATTAAACGAATTCCAACAAAATCAAAATCAAGTAGGTTCAGCATTATCTCGTTTACTTGTTACTGTAGAACAATACCCACAATTAAAAGCGAACGAAGGCTTTATGAACTTACAAGCGCAATTAGAAGGTACCGAAAATCGCATTAACGTTGCGCGTAATAAATTTAATGAAGCCGCGCGTATTTATAATGAAAAAGTACGTCAATTCCCAACTAAATTAGCTGCAATGATTTTTGGTTTTAAAGCTAAACCTTACTTTAAATCAGCTACTGGCGCTGAAAACGCACCAACTGTAAACTTTAACTAAGGTTTATCTATGCCATTCTTTTCCAGAATTCCGGTAGATAAAAAGCAAATCGAGGCGGCGATTAGTCGCCTCGAAAGCTTAAGTTCGGCTGAGTTACGTGTTTATATTGAACGTAAAGTACCAAAGGCTTCAGCACAACTGTCTGCAATGGATCGAGCTTTAGAAGTCTTTGACGAACTGGAAATGCATAAAACAGCGGCACAAAATGCCGTGTTGATTTATGTGGGATATAAAAATCATCTTTGTGCAATCGTAGGTGATAAAGGCATTCATCAATTTGTTGATGTGGCTTATTGGCAGTTACAATGCGATTTAATGATTGAGCAGTTTAAACAAAAAGCTTATACACAAGGCATTGTCAATGCGATTGATCGTATCAGTGATATTTTATCTCGTCATTTCCCTATTCAGCCTGATGATGTGAATGAATTATCTAATGAGGTAATTATTAATGGCTAAGCTTTTATCTTTTATGAAAAGTGCGGTTATTTTTAGCCTTGTTTTTTTTGCTCAAATGGTTGTTGCGGCAGAATTTCCGCCTGTACCAAATCCTTTCCATTACATAAACGATTACACCAACACACTTTCTGCAGAACATAAACAAATTTTAGAAAATAAGCTGATTGCTTATAGTAAAGAAACGAGTTCACAAATCGCTGTCGTTTTGGTTCCGACAACCGGTGAATATGAAATCGCTGATTATACCTTTGCTTTAGGTGATAAATGGGGTATAGGACGTAAACATCTGAACAATGGCGTGTTGATGCTGATTGCGAAGGATGATCGAAAAGTCTTTATCGCAACAGGGCAAGGTTTAGAAGGTGTATTGCCGGATGCTTTTTTATCGCAAGTCATCCGTTCGGCAATTTTGCCACAATTTAAACAAGGCCAATATGCGCAAGGTATTAATGACGGCTTAAACCAAATTATCGCGGCAAGTAAAGGCGAGTTCGATGCGGCACAAGCTGAAGAAGATGCGTTCGATAAGTACATCCCATTCTTAATGGTATTGGCATTTATTGCTATTGTATTATTTGGTGAATTCCAATATCACAAAGATGAAGTATATATTAGCCCGAATCAACGTGACCAACTGAATAAAATCATTCGTCAAAGTACGATTTCTCGTCGCCGTGGTGGCGGTTCCGGTTTCGGAGGCGGATTTGGTGGAGGCTTCGGTGGCGGTGGTTCTTCCGGTGGTGGCTTTGGCGGCGGTAGCTTTGGCGGCGGTGGAGCAGGTGGAAGTTGGTAAGACCAAGTCTTTCACTCAGGTTCTATCTTATGTTAGAATAGCGCCCTATTCAGACTTATTTGAACAAGGAACATTATGGAAACGTTAGACAAAATCAAAAAACAAATTGCTGAAAACCCAATTTTAATTTACATGAAAGGTTCACCAAAATTACCTTCTTGTGGTTTCTCTGCGCGTGCATCTGAAGCATTAATGAATTGCAAAGTGCCTTTCGGCTATGTTGATATTCTTCAACACCCAGATATTCGTGCTGAATTACCGGCTTATGCAAACTGGCCAACTTTCCCGCAATTATGGGTAGAAGGTGAGTTAATTGGTGGTTGTGATATTATTTTAGAAATGTATCAAGCTGGCGAACTTCAAACTTTATTAAGCGAAGTAGCGGCTAAACATCAAGCTTAATTGACGATAGATTACCAAGATAAACCTGCTTTTTAGCAGGTTTTCTTTTGCTCAAAAAATGATAAATCAGATATAAAAGTGTGATCAGATTAACATTTTTAAGTTAAATAACTTGTTGATAAAATTCCCTTACGTTAGACTACATCGCACTTAGTCGGGGTGCCTATATTAATGGCTGAGAAACACCCGTGAACCTGAAACAGATAATGCTGGCGTAGGAAACTAATTATCTCATTATGCTGTTTCGTTATGCAAAAATAAGGAGAACGCATAATGAACAAAACGCTTCCCATTTTAACCGCACTTTTTACCGCTTCCGCTTTTGCACAAGCTGCTCCTCAAACAGTAGATGTTTATACTTATGATTCATTTAGTGCTGATTGGAGTGCCGGACCAAAAGTAAAAGCGGCTTTTGAACAACAATTCCCACAATGTAAGCTGAATTATGTGGCTTTTGACAATAATGGCACTTTGTTTAACCGTGTTCGTCTAGAAGGTAAAAAAATTAAGGCGGATGTCGTGCTTGGTTTAGATAGTTATCAAATTGAGGATGCACAAAAACTCAATATATTTGAACCAAATAAAGTGGATTTAAGCCAGTTACGTTTACCAATTAAATGGGAAAATAATACGTTCTTACCATTTGATTATGCGCAATATGCATTTATTTATGATAAAAATAAGCTAGCTAACCCACCAAAAAGCTTAAAAGAATTAGTTGAGCGTCAAGATCTTAAAGTATTATATCAAGATCCGCGTACAAGCAGTATTGGACGAGGCTTATTGCTTTGGATGAATGCAGTTTATCCAGAAGCTGACGTAGCAAATGCCTGGAAAACCCTCTCTAAACATACTGTCACGGTCACCAAAGGTTGGACTGAGTCTTATGGAGCCTTCTTAAAAGGCGAAGGTGATGTGGTTTTAAGCGTCAATACTTCACCGATTTACCATATTCTTTCTGAACAAAAAGACAATTATGTGGCAACAGAATTTGCAGAGGGTAGCGTATTACAAGTTGAAGTCGCGGCAAAAGTCGCTAACCGTAATAATGCCTGTGCTGATGAGTTTCTAGGATTCTTACTTTCACCGCAAGCTCAAGCAGATATTGCTAAAAATAATGTCATGTTACCTGTGGTAGAGACCAATATCGAAAGTCATATTGATGCGCTTAATTCTCGCTCAAAATCAATGCGTATTTTAGATACCACAATGGTGACAAGTGAGCAGCTTAAAGGCTGGATCAATCAATGGCAAAAAGCTTTATCTAAGTAGTGTTAATGAGCTTATTGCAACATCCACATTTCCGTCCTCGCCATTATTTGGGCGGAAGTGCGGTCATTTTTTTCATTGTTTTACTCTATGGATTTTCACTTTCTGCGGTTTTTTCAGTTGGAAGTGATTATGCCTTATCTGATTTCTTACAAGACGATTATTTGCATCAAGTTATCGCCTTTAGTGTCGGGCAGGCATTCTTGTCAGCCTTGCTTTCTAGCGTAATTGGAACTTTATTTGCACGCGCTTTTTTCTATTTAGATTTCAAAGGCAAATCGCTCATTTTACGCATTTTTTCTCTCACATTTGTTTTGCCGGCATTACTGGCTATTTTCGGTTTGATTGGTATTTATGGCACGGCCGGTTGGCTAACACAACTGCTGCAAACCTTAGGTATTTCGTGGAAACCATCCATTTATGGTTTAAGTGGCATTCTCATTGCCCATTTATTTTTTAATATTCCTTTAGCAGCACGAATGAGTTTACAGGCTTTGCAAAGTGTACCGACTGAACAGCACCAACTTGCGGCACAATTAAATATCAAAGGTCTCACATTTTTCCGATTGATTGAATGGCCTTATTTGAAAAGCCAAATTGTGTCAGCCTTTGTGCTGATTTTTATGTTGTGTTTCACCAGTTTTACGATTGTATTGGCACTTGGTGGCGGGCCACAAAACAGCACGCTAGAAGTTGCGATTTATCAAGCCATTTTCTTTGAATTTGATTTACCTAAAGCGGCACTTTTTGCGCTTGTACAATTTGCGTTTTGTTTTGCTTTATTTTCACTTTCAGAATATTGGGCAAAAGCACCTGAAACGCAGATTTCGCAACGTTATCGATGGGTTTTGCCTTCTTCAAGTGCGGTCAAATTTGGACATGTTTTTGTCTTATTCTCGGTGTGCTTATTTATTTTAAGTCCCTTATTCAATATTGTTTTCCAAGGTTTGTCAGCTACCCAATTATTTGGCTATTGGCAAAATCCACAATTATGGAAAGCACTTGCTTATTCATTAACCATGGCACCGACTGCAGGGATTTTATCGGTATTATTTGGATTTTTCTTATTGTTACTTTCCCGTCAACTACAATGGTTATATCACCCTAAATTAGCGCACTTGATTTTAACGGGGGGCATGATGATTTTAGCCATTCCGACGATTGTTTTCGCAGTCGGCTTATTCCTTTGGTTGCAAGATATTGATTTTTCAGCAGGGCATTTGTTTGTAGTGGTATCTGTTTGTAACGCCTTGGCTGCCTTGCCATTTGTTATCAAAATTCTCAATACACCAATGAATCAATCGATGCAATATTATGAAAAACTCTGTTTATCGCTGAATATTACAGGTTGGCAGCGTTTTCGTTTAATTGAATATCCGTTGCTAAAAGCTCCGTTGAAATATGCTTTGGCGCTCGCGACGACCTTATCACTCGGCGATTTTACAGCGATAGCCTTATTTGGTAGCCCTGACTTCACTTCGTTGCCTCATTTGCTTTATCAACAAATCGGACAATATCGAAGCCAAGAAGCGGCAGTGACGGCATTGATTTTATTGGGCTTGTGTTTAGGTTTATTTATGTTTATTGAAGGGCAGAAGGAACAACATGATTAAATTAGATAATGTGGTCTTCAATTATCAATCCATGCCGATGGTATTTGATTTACAGATTCAAGCCCAGGAAAAAATTGCCATTATTGGTGAAAGTGGCGCAGGAAAAAGTACCTTACTGAATTTAATTGCCGGCTTTGAATATGCTGATAGTGGGGATATTTGGCTCAATGGTGAAAATCATACCAAAACGGCACCTTTTGAACGCCCCGTTTCCATGCTATTTCAGGAAAACAATCTCTTTACTCATCTTTCCGTAGAAGAGAATATCGCTTTAGGTTTAAAACCGAATTTAACCTTAAATGCAGAAGAAAAAGCCCTTGTAGAACAAGCTGCAAGTGCGGTCAATTTACAGGATTTTTTAACGAGAAAACCGACCGCACTTTCAGGTGGACAAAAACAGCGTGTGGCATTGGCGCGCTGTTTGCTACGAGATAAACCCATTTTATTATTGGATGAGCCTTTTTCAGCTCTCGATCCTAAATTACGCATTGAAATGCAGGATTTAATGGATCAATTATGTGAAGAGAAAAAGCTCACCATGTTACTGGTGACGCATCAACCCAAAGAAATTGAACGGCATATTGATCGAGTGATTGAAATTCATCAAGGAAAAGTGATCTGATCTCTTTTTATCATATTACAGAGTAATATGCTCAACTTAATAAAAGCTACATAGCTTAAACGAGGAAAATATAATGACCACAACAAATGTAGTACAGCTTTCATCTATTACGCCCCATCCATCAGTAGAGTATTGGTCTGTTTGTAAAGTCGAAGCGTTATTTGAAACACCTTTTTTAGAATTAGTCTATCGTGCGGCTCAAGTGCATCGAGAGCATTTCAACCCTGGTGCGATACAGTTATCGACGTTAATGTCAATTAAAACGGGTGGCTGTCCAGAGGATTGTAGTTATTGCCCACAATCAGCACGTTATCAAACAGGCGTACAAAATCAGCAGATCTTGGATATTGATGAAATTGTCGAAAAAGCCAAAATTGCGAAAGCACGTGGTGCAGGACGTTTTTGTATGGGCGCAGCATGGCGTGGTCCTAAGCCTAAAGATATGGAAAAAGTGACGGCGATTATTCGTGCGGTAAAAGATATTGGTTTAGAAACTTGCGGTACCTTTGGGTTGTTGCAAGATGGTATGGCGGAAGAGTTAAAAGATGCGGGATTGGATTATTACAACCACAATCTTGATACTGCGCCAGAGAATTATCACAATGTCATTGGTACACGCCGTTTTGATGATCGTTTAAGTACGTTAGGAAAAGTTCGTCGTGTCGGTTTGAAAGTTTGCTGTGGCGGTATTGTGGGCATGAACGAAACCCGTAAAGAGCGAGCTGGTCTCATTGCAAGTTTGGCAAATCTTGATCCGCAGCCAGAGTCCGTGCCAATTAACCAATTAGTGAAAGTAGAAGGCACACCAATGGCAGATGCAGCTGATTTAGATTGGACAGAGTTTGTTCGCACTATTGCCGTTGCGCGTATTACTATGCCGAAAAGTTATGTTCGTCTTTCTGCAGGCCGTCAAGGCATGAGTGAAGAAATGCAAGCCATGTGCTTTATGGCGGGAGCGAATTCCATTTTCTATGGTGATAAATTGTTAGTGACAGGTAATCCAGAAGAAGATGGCGATCAGCTGCTCATGGCTAAATTAGATCTTGAGCCGGAAACGGAAGAAAATAGAAAACCACTCGACAGAAATTAGTCATAAAAAAAGTGCGGTGAAATCTACCGCACTTTTTATTGAGTATTACTTCACTTGTTCAGTTAGGCAAGGCTGAATTTTATTTAGCATTTCTTTTAAAATACGCGCTGGAGCAGCCACGATGTTGCCTGAGCGTAAATAGCCATGACCCGCATTGAAATCACACACTAAACCACCAGCTTCACGCACGATTAAATCACCCGCTGCGCAATCCCAAGGTTTTAAGCCCATTTCGAAATAACCGTCAACGCGACCTGAAGCCACATAGCAAAGGTCTAATGCGGCAGAACCCGTACGACGGAAATCGGCAGCTTCATCAATTAAATTATTCATGATAGCAAATTGAGTTGGCATCAAGCTTGGTTGTTTGAATGGGAAACCGGTGGCTAAAATCGCCCCGTTAAGTTCATTTTGGCTATCGACACGTAAACGCACTTCATTTAATTTTGCGCCTTCACCACGCACAGCAGTGAATAATTCATTACGAATAGGATCGTAAACCACACCGACTTCGGTACGGTTTTTTACACGGATAGCAATAGATACAGAGAAATGTGGCAAACCTTTTACAAAGTTGGTTGTGCCATCTAGTGGATCAATCACCCATTGAATATCACTGTCTTTGCCTTCTAATGCACCACGTTCTTCACTGATAATTGTATGATCAGGATAAGATTTTTGAATGATTTCAATGATCTCAGCTTCAGCGGCTTTGTCGACGCTAGTCACATAATCATTAATACCTTTTTTACTTGTTTGGATGTCATCACGGCGCTCATAGTTTTTAGCAATCACGTTGCCCGCTTTTCGTGCCGCACGAATAGCGATATTTAACATTGGATTCATATTTCCACCAGATTTTAAAGAACAGATAAATAGGTCGCCTATTATAAGGGAGTTTTAGTAAATAGCCAGTTGAAAATGTTTAATTCACGGTTTTTCCCGTTTTTTAAAGAAAATTTGCGATCAGTATCGCAAAAATAAAGTAGCCAATTTGGCTTTCTTTTAAAGGAATTTTAAAGTGCGGTCAAAAAGAAGGCATTTTATGTATAAAGGGATAACTTTATTAGAAACTTTGATTGTATTATTTATTTTAAGCGTAACGTTGGCGTTTGTATTGCCCAAATGGCAGAAAAACGATCCCAAATATTTTCTCGAAAAAGAGCAACAACGGCTTTATTTTTTCTTACGTAATATTCAAGCGAGGGCAGAAAATTCATCGGCGATTTGGTTTATTTTAGCCAATCAAGATAGAACGAATCAGCGTTGGTGTATCACTGCTCAAGTAAAAAGCGATCATTTTTGTGATTGTTTTCATCCCCAGAATTGCCCTAAAAACCTTTATGCGCATTTTTACTATCCTTATTTTGAAGGTAAAACGATGCTGATTGGCCCCAAACTATATCCGTCTGAAGTGGCGGTGAAATTTAATGGGGCAAGAAATACCATGGAAACGAATTGTTTTATGTTACAGGCTGAAGAACATCGTACATTGTTCTCTTTTTTCAATGTGGGCAGTATTAAATTAAAGTCTGATCAAGCGGCGAGTGCATGTACAAGATGAAACCTCTAAAAGGCGAAACATTGGTGAGTTTGTTGATTTCACTCGGCTTATCCGCTTTATTATTGCTATTGGTCGCACAGTTTTATGCCCAAACTCAGCAACAAAATCAGCGTTTAATGTTACAACTCAAATTACAAGCGGAATTACAACGCACAATTCAACTCATCGGGAAAGATCTACGTCGCGTAGGTTTTCGAGCCGCAAACCCAAAACTCATTGAAGATAATCTAGCTTTATTCGAATTAGACGAAAAGGGAACAGCAATAACCATTGCTCAAGCAGACAATGCTCCATCAAATAGCTGTGTCTTATTTTTTTATGATTTGAATAGCAATGGTTGTATTGGTGAAAAATACACAAAAAATACCTGCGTAAATGGCGTTAAAAATGTGGCAAAGAATATCGAAAAGGAGCTATTTGGTTACAAACTTAACGGCAAAATGATCGAAACCAAACAAACTTATAAAAATGCGGTAAATGCGGATTGTCGTTCAGCAGAGTGTCAGCGTGCTTTAATGCAATCTACTTGTAACGCTGGTGGTGGCTGGACTGATTTATTGGATGAAAAAGAGTTTGAGATTTCTCAATTACGTTTTGATTGGTTAAAGGCCGGGAAAGGGATTGAAATCAAACTCGCAGGGCATCTTGCAGCACATAAGTATATTCAATACGAAACCTCGCTTGTAGTGCCTTTATTAAATCAAGAAGAATGATCATGAAAAAAGGGATTGTAACACTGACGGCGCTAATTTTACTTTCGGGATTATTGGCATTGATCTTATTATTTGATGAACAGATCTTTGCGTTTTTTCGATCTCAAATGAGTCAGCGAAAATATTATGTAGAGCAGAGCCTTCCTTTACAGAAAATCAGTCAGCAGCAACAAACGCACATTTGCCAAAACTTGACTTTAACTGGTTCAGAAAAAGTGAAACAGGTCTTTTTCGAGTCTAATGGGGCAGAGGATAAAGTGGCCTATTCTGTTTGGTGTAAACGTGCAGAGTTATTTAAGAAATCGCCCACAAAAGGCATTAATGAAAATATGCTGCGAGATTTTATTTCCAGCGAAAAACAGGCTGATTTTCAACCGCACTTTGTGAAAGTCGATACGACTTTAACTGCTCAAAAAACACCACAAGTGTATTGGATAACGCAAAGCCAATTAGAAATTAAAGGGAATGTGAGTGGTATTCTGCTAGCAGAAGGAGATTTAACTTTAACAGGCAAAGGACGAATTAGTGGTGCGGTGATTACAAGTGGTTCACTTAAGTTAGAGGGAGACGTGACGGTGGCTTACGGTAAAGCCGTGGTAACAAAACTCGTACAAGAATATAGCCAATGGCGTTTGGTGGATAAAAGTTGGAGTGATTTAAGTGCGCAAGATCAAAGTGAATAATGGCATGTCGTTAATGTCACTTTTATTAGCCTTATCGATTTTCAGCGGGTTATTTTTGATCTTTAACCGATGGACGACCGAGCAACGGAAAAGTGCGGTCAGAATTTTTCAAGAATTTCAGGCGATTCAAATTGCTGAGAATCAGGCTCAACGTCAGTTTTTAGGCTTGTCTTGTGAAAATAGCGTACAACAAAATGGCATTCAATTTTCAATTCAATGCAGTTATCATCAAGTGAATATACGCTATCCTCAAGGTGAATTTTTATTGAAAACCGAGTAAAATAACGCATTGTTTTTGCTTTCAAAAGGGCGTTACTTTGTTCGTTACTTATTATTCAAACCAACCAGAAATTCAAAAGGATATTTTAGTTTCGCTGTTGGAAAATTTACCGCAAGATGATCCATTTCAGTCTGACATTGTGTTGGTGCAAAGTCCAGGTATGGCACAATGGTTACAAATGGAAATTGCTAAAAAACGCGGTGTTGCAGCGAATTTTCAATTCCCGATGCCTTCCAGTTTTATTTGGAAACTTTACGCCGATAATTTGCCGAATGTTTCCACGCAAAACCCTTTTGAAAAAGATTCAACGTTATGGCGATTAATGCGATTAATCCCAACCTTTTTACAGCAAAAAGAATTTGAGCCGTTAAAAAAATATTTAGCGTCCTCGCCAGCATCAGAACAGCAAAAACTTTATCAATTAAGCCTAAAAGTTGCCGATTTATTTGACCAATATCTCGTCTATCGTCCCGAATGGATTGCCGCATGGGAAGAAAATAACGATGAAAAGATCTTGGCTCAAATTAATCAGCCAAAGCAGGGCCTTTCGGCGTTAAATCCTACCTTTCTTTCTCAAATTAAAGGCAATATTCACTGGCAGGGAATTTTATGGCGAGCCTTGGTGGATGATGTCCAACGTGATTTTGGTGGAAAAGCAAAACATCGTGCTGCACTCAATCAACAATTTTTAGCATTATGTCGTGATCCCAATGCGACGCTCAACTTACCAGAACGTATTTTTATTTTTGGTATTCCGGCATTGCCAACGGTTTATCTCAATATTTTCCAAGGTATTTCAGCTAAAACAGACGTGCATTTATTCTTCAATAATCCATGTCAAGAATATTGGGGTGACTTGAGAGATCTGAGTAAATCCTATTTATTAGAAAGACAGCGTTTCGTGCAAGAAAGTGATGATGTGAAGCCTTTAATTTCAGCCGAGCAAGTGTCATGGGAACCTGCTGACCTTGATTACAGCAATCAACAAGAAGAATTGTTTAGCGGAAATCCGCTTTTAGCCTCTTGGGGAAAAATGGGACGGGATTTTCTCTATCAATTAGTGCGAGATGAGGAAAATATTCAAGCCATTTCTCGTGATTACTATGCAGAACTTCCCGAAAAAACGTTGTTAGGGCAGATCCAAAATCAAATTTTGACGTTAAGTCATGGTGCATTAAATGTAGCGAAAAATGACCGCTCTTTGGTCGTGAAATCTTGCCATAGCGCGATGCGAGAAGTTGAAGTGCTGCATGATTATTTGTTGGATTTATTCAATCAAAATCAGCATAAGCCAAAAGAAGAACAGATTACACCAAAAGATGTGGTGGTCATGGTGGCCGATGTTAACCAATATACGCCTTATATTCAGGCTGTCTTTGGTGCAAATAGTGCGGATGCCCCCGTTATTCCGTTCTCAATTTCTGACAGTAAATTGTCTGAAAGTGATGTGATCGTGTCGAGCTATCTTTCCCTGTTAAATTTAAGAGAAAGTCAGTTTGGCGCAGAAGAGGTACTGGCCTTATTGGATATTCCCGCTATTCGTGAACGTTTTAATATTGCGCTTGCAGATCTCGAACAAATCCGTGAATGGGTGAAAGTGTCGGGTATTCGCTTTGGTTTAGAAAAACTGCAGAATACACTGAATTTTAACGCGTGGCAGGCGGGACTTGAACGTATGCCCTTAGGTTATGCGATGCGTGAAGAACAAGGCGTTTGGCAAGACAGTCTTGGACTTGATAGTAGCTATGGATTGAAAGGGCAGTTAGTCGGTGCGGTGAATCAATTTTTTACTGCCTTAAATAAATGGCATCAAGATTTGCAAAAGGCACACAATATTGAAAAATGGCGTGAAAAATTGACCGCACTTTTGACGGATTTCTTTGTGCAAAATGAAGAAACTGCGGATACCTTATTTTATATTCAAGATTGTATCAATGCCTTTGCCGATGATTTGCAGACCGTCAATTTTGAAGAAACCTTGCAATCGGATGTCATTGCGGAAGTGATGTCTGCTCGTTTAGAAGAAACACCAAACAGCCTTCGTTTCTTAGCGGGGAAAGTGAATTTCTGCACACTTTTACCAATGCGCTCTATTCCTTTTAAAGTGGTGTGTTTGCTTGGGATGAATGAGGCAGATTACCCACGCAGTCATACACCAAATAGTTTTGATTTAATGCAATATCATCATCAAAAAGGCGATCGTGTTCGTCGAGATGATGATCGTTACTTATTCCTTGAAGCCTTACTGGCCGCAAGATCCCATTTTTATGTGAGTTATGTGGGCTCTTCAATTATTGATAATCAACCTAAAGAACCTTCAGTATTGGTGAGTCAGTTAATTGATTATATTAATCATTATTCAGAAAATGGCTTAAGGATTGAACAACATCCAATGACGGCGTTTAGTCCAAGTAATTTCCAGTATGAAGGGAATATTAACCGCTCTTTTGCAAAAAAATGGCTGCCGATTGCGCAATTCCAAGAAAGAAAATGTCATGAATTTGTTGTGCCGATGGGCGAAAATCAAGAGCCAATAACGGAAATTGAACTCGATCGTTTTGTGAGTTTTGTTGAAAATCCAGTGAAATTCTTTTTTGAAAAGCAGCTTGGCGTGTATTTCCGAGATGAAGATGATCGCATTGAAGAAAGTGAAAACTTCACGTTAAATGGTTTGGATCATTATCGCATTAGTAATGAGTTATTGCGTTTAGAGGAAGCGCAATTTAACGATTATTTCGCCAAACAGCGAGTGAAAGGCATCATGCCACGCGGCGAGTTTGCGGAAGTTTGTGCACAATCCATTCGTGCTGATGTATTGGCTTTTAAAGAGAAAATTAAGGATTATTCTTCACCCCACAGTGAGAGTGTTGATTTTGTGGTGGAAACGGCACAAGGCAATATTCGCTTGTTTGGCTATATGGAGCCATTATTTGGTGATGAAAATCAGATAATCGAATGGCGATTTGCAAAATATAAAGATCGTTATCGTATTCGCCCATGGCTTTATTATCTCATTCAACTGGCGACAAAAGAGAACGCACTGCCACCACGCATTATCGCTAAAGATAAGGATTTAACATTAAAAACAATAGAAAAATCAACCGCACTTGAGAAACTGAAAATGTATGTAGAGGCTTATTTACAAAGCCAGCAACAAATTCAGCTCATTCCAACGGAAAATATAGCGAAGTTTATTGAAAAAGATGAAAGTGCGGTCAATTTTGACAATGTTTTGACGAATATCGAATCCCTTGTGAAAGATGATCCTTATGGTTACGGTAAAGCTGATCCTTATTGGGCGAGGGTGTGGGGGCAAACAGAACAATTTAAATCGAAGGATGGTCTCTTGCAGTTGGTGAAACAAACCACATCCTGGTTTGGAGAAATGTTATCTTAAAGCGGATCTTCAGATCGAAAAGATCCTGGATTTTTGATAAGATAATGGCTTAAGAATAATTTTGAAAAGGATCTAAAATGCGTTGTCCGTTTTGTTCAACTGAAGAAACTAAGGTAATTGACAGCCGTTTGGTTTCTGATGGGTATCAAGTGCGTCGTCGTCGGGAATGCGGGAATTGTCATGAACGCTTTACCACCTTTGAAACGGCTGAATTAGTGGTGCCAAAAATTATTAAAAATGATGGGTCACGCGAGCCGTTTAATGAAGATAAATTGCGTAGCGGTATTCAACATGCATTAGAAAAACGCCCTGTAAGTTCGGATGATGTGGAAAAAGCCATCAGCCATATTATTATCCAATTACGTGCGACGGGTGAACGAGAAGTACCAAGCCACCTCGTGGGTAAATTAGCCATGAATGAGCTGAAAGAATTAGATAAAGTGGCGTATATCCGTTTTGCGTCCGTTTATTTGAGCTTTGATAATATCAATGAATTCACCAAAGAAATTGAAAGCTTAAAGGATTAATATGAGTGACACCTTTTCCCCTGATGACGTGAAATTTATGCAACTGGCTCTTGAGCTTGCGGCAAAAGGGCAGTACACCACTACGCCTAATCCATCCGTAGGATGTGTGTTAGTTAAAAACGGTGAAATTGTCGGGAAAGGGTTTCATTTTAAAGCCGGTCAGCCTCATGCAGAACGTGTGGCGTTGGCAGATGCCGGTGAGAAAGCGAAAGGCGCAACTGCTTATGTGACACTTGAACCTTGTTCTCATTATGGCCGCACACCGCCTTGTGCATTAGGTTTAATTGAAGCGGGTGTCTGTCGAGTTGTCGCAGCCATGGCAGATCCTAATCCTCAAGTGGCGGGCAAGGGCTTAAAAATGTTAGCCGATGCAGGCATTCCAAGTGCGGTCAATTTATTGAATAAACAAGCTGAAGCCTTAAATAAAGGTTTTCTCAAACGTATGCGAACTGGCAAGCCTTATGTGCAGCTAAAATTGGCCATGAGTTTAGATGGACGAACAGCCATGGCAAGCGGTGAAAGTAAGTGGATCACCGGTGATGCAGCCCGTGCGGATGTACAAAAAATGCGAGCCAAAGCAACCGCACTTTTATCAACAAGTGCTACCGTGTTAGTTGATGATCCAAGCTTGAACGTGCGTTGGAATCAATTCCCCGATGATCTAAAAGCGGAATATGCTGAAGATACTGTGCGTCAGCCTATTCGCATTATCTTAGATTCTAAAAATCGAGTTCAGCCAAACCATCAATTATTCCATACCCATTCGCCAGTTTGGCTTGTGGGTTCAATTCCACGAGATATGTCTCTATTCCCTGATTTCTGTGAGCAAATTTTACTACCAGAAAACTATGATTTTGATCTATTGATGACAGAATTAGGCAAGAAACAAGTGAATTCTATTTGGGTTGAAGCCGGCGCCAATTTAGCGGGTAGCTTGATTGAACAACATGCTGTAGATGAATTAATCATTTATGTTGCCCCCAAACTTTTGGGAGATAACGCTCGAGGATTATGCCAACTCCCGCATTTGAAAAAACTTGCGGATGCCCCATTGTGGCAATTGCAAGAATGTGAAAGAATTGGGGATGATTTAAAGCTCAGTTATTTACCTAACTTATTAATAAAAGAATAAAAAATGTTTAAAAAACTTTTCCATTCCGCCCTTTGGGGACTTGCTGCGGCAGGTGTTATTTTATTTGCCGTTCCTAAGCTCAATAACAGCAGCCTTTTCTCTGCTGATGATATCGTTTCGTTCAATAGTGCCGTGAGAATTGCTTCTCCTGCCGTCGTGAACGTGTATAACCGATCTTTTTCTTCTGCCAGCATTAATGATAGCGAACAATTACAGGTAAATAACTTAGGTTCTGGCGTGATTATGACCAAAGACGGTTATATTCTTACCAATAAACACGTTATCCAAAATGCTGATCAAATTGTGGTGGCATTGCAAAACGGCAATATTTATGAAGCGAATTTAATCGGTTCGGATAATTTGACGGATCTTGCGGTATTAAAAATCAAAGCAACCAATCTTTCTACCATTCCACAAAATAAAGAACGCCAAGTACGAGTTGGGGATATTGCTCTTGCTATTGGTAACCCGTATAACCTCGGTCAAAGTGTTTCCCAAGGGATTATCAGTGCGGTAGGGCGTAGTGCCGTAGGGGATTCTTTAGGTCGTCAAAACTTTATTCAAACAGACGCATCGATTAACCGTGGTAATTCAGGTGGCGCGTTGATTAACTCAGCTGGCGAATTAGTCGGGATCAGCACGTTAAGTATTGGTAAAACAGCCAATGAAATTGCAGAAGGGTTAAATTTTGCGATTCCAATTAGTATTGCCAATGATGTGTTATATAAAATTATTCGTGATGGACGTGTGATTCGTGGTTATTTTGGGGTACAAAGTGAAATCACCGCGAACTCAAACGGTGGTATTGTGATTACAGGCGTCACGGCGAATAGTCCTGCCGCGAAAGCAGGTATCCAGGTTGGTGATGTGATTTTACGTTTAAATAAACAAGATAACCTGTCTATTCGTGAAATGATGCAAATTATTAGTGATACTAAACCGAATACAGAAGTCATCATCACAATTTCTCGTTTAGGTAAAATGATTGATCTTCCCGTGATTATTGAAGAGTTGCCATCTAACTAAGGATATATTGTGGAAGTTAAAACCAGTCACTTTTTTGCCTGTTTAGATCGTCTTCGCTTAATTCAGCGTTGGTCATTGATGCGCAATATTGAAAAGGAAAACTTGGCGGAGCATAGTCTGCAAGTTGCCTTTGTGGCACAAGCTTTAGCCATTATTAAAAATCGCTTTTTTGGTGGGGAAGTCAATCCAGAGCGTATTGCGGTGATGGCGATGTATCATGATACCTCTGAAATCTTTACTGGTGATTTGCCGACCCCAATTAAATATTTCAACTCTGAAATCACTCATGCTTATAAAGATATTGAAGCGGCTGCAGAATTGCATTTAATTAGTTTGCTCCCGACTGAATTGCAAGAGAGTTTTGCTCCATATTTAGATAGTGAGCAATTTAGCCCAGAAGAAAAGCATATAGTAAAACAAGCGGATTTGATTTGTGCGTATATTAAAGCTCAATTTGAATTAGAGCACGGTAACCATGAATTTAAAACAGCGAAGAAACGCTTAGAAAATTTAATGGAACAATGGCACAGCCAAGAAATGGATTATTTTTTACAGGTCTTTTTGCCGAGTTTTGGACGCTCGATTGATGAGATTGCGTTATAAGCGAAAATAAAAAAGTGCGGTTAATTTTGACCGCACTTTTCGTTTCTAGGATTATTTCAATGTTGCCAAAATAATCTGTTCTGGATCCACGTGTAACCACACATCTTGTCCCACTTTCCAACCATCTTTGCTATGAATGCTGGCACAAAATTCAATTGAGCTGTCCTTTAATTGCACAATGGTTTCTTCGTTTTCCATTGAAAGAATAGTCGCTTGGAAGAGGTTATTTTTTTCTTCTAATGGGGTGGCACTAATTTTCACCCAAGGGGCTTTAAACATGACCATCACTTCTTTTTCAGTAATGAGTCTGAGACGCTCAGCACTGCGCATTGTGATCGAAACATGTAATGGATGAGGCAAATCCTGAATATTTACTGCAACAATGCAGCGGGAGTCTACAATATGTTGGCTTGCCACCTTACCGAAAAATTGATTGCGCGCGCTACTTTGTAAGGAGAATTTTGCGGTTGCTGAAAGTAGGCTGTTTAGCGGAATCGTCTCATCTTGCAGAATATGAAAGGCGTGCTCTTGTGTTTGTTCGAGCAAATCATAAAGCTGCAGTAAACGCTCGGCATAAGTGGTTAATGAGGTACCGCCCCCATTTTTCCCACCGATATTACGTTCTAAAAGCGGTTTGGGGCTGATTTTATTCATCGCTTCAAGGTGATCCCAAGCACTTTTATAGCTTACTTTGGCGTTTTTGGCTGCTTGGTTGATTGAGCCACATTCTTTAATTTCTTTTAAGAGGCGAACACGTTTTGGATCAATAAATAATTCTTGATGAAGTTTGATCGTCAGTAAAATTTCAGTTTGTTTCATCATCTCCTCCTAATACACAATTCTGTTTATTTTACTTGATCTTTAAGTTTTTCTGTATGCTTATTTAAAAATTCACGTTATAATTTATCCGTAGTATATTTTTTTATATATAGTTTCATTTGTATAGGAGATAAATAATGAAATTAACTAAATTTGCAACCGCACTTTTAATTGCTGGTATGGGGGTATCTTTTGCTGCATCAGCAAAAGTGACTGTGTTTGCTGCAGCTTCAATGACTGATGCGTTAAAACAAATTGCGGATCAATATCAAACTGAAAAGCCAAATAATACCGTGGTTTTCTCTTTTGCTTCTTCTTCCACCCTTGCAAAACAAGTTGAAGAAGGTGCACCTGCAGACTTATTTATTTCAGCTAGCAACAAATGGATGAAATATTTATCAGATAAGAATCTCACTGTAAAAGAAACTGAAAAAGTATTAGCAGGCAATGAATTAGTATTAATTGCACCGGCTAAAAGTGCGGTTAATTCAGTGGATATTGCTAAAGGTGAATGGATCAAAGGTTTAAAAGATAGCTATTTATCTGTGGGTGATCCTGCGCATGTTCCTGCAGGACAATATGCTGAAGAGTCATTAACCAAATTAAATTTATGGGATCAGGTTAAAGATAAATTAGCGCGTGCGAAAGACGTGCGTGGTGCGTTAGCCTTAGTTGAACGCGCTGAAGCTCCTTACGGTATTGTGTATAGCACTGATGCGAAAGTGAGTAAAGACGTGAAAGCAGTAGGTGTATTCCCGAAAGGCAGCTATAAACCAGTTGAATATCCTGTTGCGATTTTAAAAGATCATGACAATGCGGATACTCGTGATTTCCTTAATTATTTAGAATCGAGCGCAGCGAAAAAAATATTTGTTGAATATGGTTTCTCTGTGAAATAATGAGCCAGACTTTATAAAGAAAGGACAGGAAACTGTCCTTTTTATTATCTCTAAAGAAATTTCGTCATATCGATATATACACAAGGAAATATTTTGCTCTCTTGGTTTCAATTAAGCCCGATGGAATGGGATGCGATTCACTTAAGCATGAGTGTCGCATTGAGTTCTATGCTTTGGAGTTTACCCTTCGCAATTTTTATTGCTTGGTTACTGGCTCGTAAGGAATTTTACGGTAAGTCTTTGATTACCGGAATTATTCATCTGCCTTTGGTGTTACCACCGGTGGTTATCGGTTATTTATTATTAGTCGCCATGGGACGTAATGGCTTTATTGGCAAGTATTTATATCAATGGTTTGGCTTATCCTTCGGCTTTAGCTGGAAGGGGGCGGTATTAGCTTCAGCGGTGGTGGCATTTCCATTGGTCGTACGAGCGATACGTCTTTCCTTAGAAAGCATTGATTTTAAATTAGAGCAAGCTGCACAAACGCTTGGCGCTTCGCCTTGGCGAGTCTTTTTTACGATTACATTGCCCCTTTCTCTACCTGGTGTATTAGCAGGTTTAGTATTAGGTTTTGCACGCTCTTTAGGGGAGTTTGGTGCGACTATTACTTTCGTTTCCAATATTGCGGGAGAGACCCAAACCATTCCTTTAGCGATGTATTCATTCATCCAAACACCAGGCGCAGAAGCGCAAACTGCACGCCTTTGCTTGTTTGCGGTGATCCTTTCATTAATTTCTTTATTGCTTTCCGAAGCATTGAGCAAACGGATGCAGAAAAAATTGGGGCAGGGCGATGCTACACATTAATGTACAACAACAATTAGGCCGCTTGACCTTACGTGCAGATCTGCAATTGCCAACTCAAGGTGTGACGGCTATTTTTGGTTTGTCAGGTTCGGGTAAAACCTCATTGATTAACTTGGTGAGTGGTTTAACTCATCCTGATCAAGGATTTATTCGTTTAAATGACCGCACTTTGGTGGATGTGGAGAACGGTGAGAATCTCCCCGTGCATCAGCGCAAAATCGGCTATGTATTCCAAGATGCGCGTTTATTTCCCCATTACAATGTCAAAGGCAATTTACGTTATGGCATGAAGAATGTTAGTCGTGAAGATTTTGACTATATCGTTCAGCTACTTGGTATTGAACCTTTACTCAAACGCTATCCACTTACTTTATCGGGTGGCGAAAAACAACGTGTGGCGATTGGGCGAGCCTTATTAACAGATCCTGATATTTTGTTAATGGATGAACCGCTTTCAGCTTTAGATGTGCCTCGCAAACGTGAGCTTATGCAATATCTGGAAAGTCTATCCAAAGAAATTAATGTGCCGATTTTATATGTGACGCACAGTTTGGACGAATTATTACGTTTGGCCGATCGCGTTGTGCTGATGGAAAACGGCAAAGTGAAAGCCTATGACACCTTAGAAAATGTGTGGAACAGTCCGTTATTTGCCCCTTGGAAAGGCGAATCGGAACAGAGTAGTGTGTTGGCGTTGCCAGTATATTTACATAATCCAATCTATAAAATGACCGCACTTTCTTTGGGCGAACAACAGCTTTGGATCAACGAAGTGCATCATCAAGCGAATGAAAAAGTACGCGTCTGTATTTATAGTTCCGATGTGTCACTCACTCTTAGCAAGCCAGAGCAAACGAGCATTCGTAATATCTTACGAGGGCAAATTGTACAAATCGTTCCGCAAGAGAATCGCATTGACATTGCGGTGTTGGTGGAAGGGCATAAAGTTTGGGCAAGTATCAGTAAATGGGCGTTTAATGAATTGCATTTCGCTCAAGGCATGGATGTTTATGTGCAAATCAAGGCCATTTCTGTCGTGTAAAATCATTGCTTATAAAATAAAAGTGCGGTCAATTTCAAAATAGTTTTAAAATTGACCGCACTTTCTGTTTAGGATTACTTACCTAAATTATCAAAGAATTTCTTCACACCGTCTAAAAAGCTTGAAGATTTCGGACTATGCGATTTTTGTCCTTTCAAACTTTCTTCCAGTTTTTCTAATAATTCTTTCTGTTCTTTATTTAAGTTCACCGGTGTTTCAATCACTACTCGACAAATGAGATCACCTGCGTAGCCGCTACGTGTAGAGGTCACCCCTTTACCACGCATACGGAACAGTTTGCCTGTTTGGGTTTCCGCAGGAATTTTGAGTTTCACTTTACCGTCTAAGGTTGGGACCTCAATTTCACCCCCTAACGCTGCCATTGAGAAACTAATTGGCACTTCGCAGTAGAGGTTATTTCCATCACGTTCAAAGATATGATGTTCTTTAACGTGAATAACTACATATAAATCACCTGCTGGAGCACCATTTTCACCTGCTGCGCCTTCACCGCTTAAACGTAATTGGTTGCCGGTATCCACACCTGCTGGGATTTTAACTGAAAGGTTTTTCTTCTTGTGAACACGACCTTCGCCATGGCAGCTTTTACATGGTTTTTCAATTTTCTTACCAGAACCATGACAAGTAGGACAAACCGCTTCAGTTACAAAGAAACCTTGTTGGCGACGAATACGACCAGAGCCATGACAGCTTGGACATGTCTCAACTTTTGATCCTTTTTCTGCGCCAGTGCCATCACAGCTATCACAGTGAGCAAGTGTATTGATTTGGATATCTTTGGTTGTACCTTTTACGGCTTCTTCTAACGTAATTTGGATGTCATAACGTAAATCTTCACCGCGTACTACACGCTGACGACCACGTCCGCTACCGCCAAAGATATCGCCGAACATATCACCAAAAATATCACCGAAATCAGCGCCGCTGAATCCACCACCGAAGCCGCCTCCTCCCATACCGCCTTGTTCAAAGGCTGCGTGACCATATTGATCGTAAGCGGCACGCTTTTCTTTATCACCTAAAATTTCATAGGCTTCTTGGATTTCTTTAAATTTTTCTTCTTTGGCTTTATCACCTTTGGTTCTATCAGGGTGATATTGCATGGCGAGTTTTTTGTAAGCACGTTTAATTGCTTTTTCATCTGCGCCACGTTTAACACCAAGAACGTCGTAATAATCTTTCTTTGCCATAATGTTTTCGTTTTCCGTTTAAAAATATAAATTTAAAAAATTTTATTTTGTTATTGTGTGGTACTGCATAACAACATACCTAACAATAAAAATGATGCCTAAGGCAGAAATATCAAGGGTAAATACGTTAATTTATACTTGTTTTTGTTTGCTTACTATTAAGATAAGTAAACAAATAAAAATAAGCGATAAGCTGAACGCTTTTATCTCTCTATTTAAAGTGGCAGGCAATTTGCCTGCCTTATAATACTTATTTCGCTGCAGAGAATGCTTGCTCTAAGTCAGCTAAAATATCTTGAATATTTTCAATACCGCAAGAAAGACGAATAAGTCCTGCAGAAATACCCGCTTGTTCTAGTTCAGCTTCACTTAATTGGCGATGCGTTGAAGTCGCTGGATGTAACGCACAAGTACGAATATCTGCTACGTGTACTTCACGTGAGGTCATTTGTAACGCATTTAACCATTTTGCAGCGGTTTCTTTGCCACCTTTAATCTCAAAGGAAATGACACCACACAAACCGTTAGGTAAATATTTTTGTTTGAGTGCATAGTATGGTGAGCTCGATAAGCCAGGGTAATTCACTTTAGCGACTTGTGGATGTTTTTCTAAAAACTCGGTTACAGCCTGTGCATTTTCATAATGACGTTGCATACGAAGTGCAAGGGTTTCCATGCCTACATTCAATAAGAAACTATTTTGTGGAGCAGGCGTTGCACCTAAATCACGCATTAATTGAACACGCGCTTTGACAATATAAGCTGCAGGACCAAAGGTTTCTGTATAAACTAAACCGTGATAAGTTTTGTCTGGTGTGCTTAGTTGCGGATATTTACCGTTATTCCAATTAAAGTTACCACCGTCTGTAATTGCACCACCAAGGGCAATAGCATGACCATCTAAATATTTAGATGTACTGTGAATGACTACATTCGCGCCAAATTCGATTGGACGACAAAAATAGGGCGTTGCAAAGGTGTTATCAACTAATAATGGTGCCTCCGCAGCTTTTGCTAAGGCAGCAAATTTTTCAATATCTAATACTCGTAAAGCAGGGTTAGCAATAGTTTCAGCAAAGACCGCTTTTGTATTTGGACGAATCGCTTTTTTGAGTTCTTCAAGTGGTAAATCTTGATCTACAAAAGTCACTTCAATACCCATTTTTTTGAATGTGTGGGCAAATAAATTGTAAGTGCCGCCATACACATAAGAAGAGGAAATGAAGTGATCGCCCGCTTCTAAAATATTCAACATCGCATAGAAAACCGCAGATTGACCAGAAGCAGTACACATTGTGGCTACGCCACCTTCAAGTGCCGTAATTTTTTCTTCTGCAGCATTTGTCGTTGGGTTTGCTAGGCGAGTATAGAAATAACCTGCAGATTGTAAATCAAATAGCTTGCCGATTTCTTCTGCCGAATCGTAGGTATAAGTCGTGCTTTGTACGATAGGTTGGACACGTGGCTCACCGTTTTTAGGGCGATAGCCAGCATGGAGGCATTTCGTTTCGAATTTCATTATTTTTTCCCTTGGTTATGTTTATTTGGGTAAAGTGCGGTCGTTTTTGATAACGTTTTTTACACTTTGGATTTGTAATGTGGAAATGCTCAACATTAACGTCTACCTAATTATTAGGTAGAGTATTCACGTAAATTATCCTACTAATTGTATTTTTTCTGACTTTACTCTTTCAAATAAAGTCAGGAAAAATATTTGTTTAATGAATATGCCAAAAGGGCGTATCGCTACGCCCTTCAATTTGGGTTCAAGTGAAATTATTTGTTATCTTTCACTTCTTCAAACTCTGCATCAACAACATCATCATTTGGTTTGCTGTTGCTTTGAGCTTGTTGTGCATCAGCTTGTGGTTGAGCTGCTTGAGCAAGTTTTTGAGCAACTTCTGCAAGCGCTTGAAGTTTAGCTTCAATTGCTGCTTTATCTTCGCCTTTCGCTGCAGTCTCTAAATCGCTTAATGCACTTTCAATTGCTGCACGATCTTCAGCTGGAACTTTATCACCGGCTTCTTCTAATTGTTTACGTGTGCTGTGTACAAGGTGATCTGCTTGGTTACGAGCTTGTACTAATTCTTCAAATTTACGGTCTGCTTCAGCATTTGCTTCTGCATCACGAACCATTTTTTGAATTTCTTCATCACTTAAACCTGAAGAGGCTTTGATGGTGATTTGTTGTTCTTTACCTGTACCTTTATCTTTCGCAGAAACGTGAATGATACCGTCAGCGTCGATGTCGAAGGTTACTTCAATTTGTGGCATACCGCGTGGAGCAGGGTTGATGCCTTCAAGATTGAATTGACCTAAAGATTTATTCGCTGATGCTTGTTTACGTTCACCTTGTAACACGTGAATGGTTACTGCACTTTGGTTATCTTCTGCTGTTGAGAACACTTGTGATTTCTTAGTTGGAATCGTCGTGTTTTTCTCAATTAAGGTAGTCATCACACCACCCATGGTTTCGATACCTAAAGATAACGGTGTTACGTCTAACAATAATACATCAGTTACATCACCTGCTAATACACCACCTTGAACTGCTGCCCCGATAGCAACTGCTTCATCTGGGTTCACATCTTTACGAGGTGCTTTACCGAAGAATTCTTCTACTTTTTGTTGTACTAATGGCATACGGGTTTGACCGCCCACTAGGATAACATCATCAATTTGTGATGCAATTAAGCCCGCATCGTTTAATGCAACTTTTACAGGTTCAAGTGATTTAGCCACTAAATCTTCTACTAAAGATTCTAATTTAGCACGAGTTAATTTAATGTTTAAGTGTTTAGGACCTGTAGCATCTGCAGTGATGTAAGGTAAGTTCACATCAGTTTGTTGTGCAGAAGAAAGTTCAATTTTCGCTTTTTCACCTGCTTCTTTTAAACGTTGCATTGCAAGTGGGTCATTACGTAAATCAACGCCTTGTTCTTTTTTGAACTCATCTACTAAGTAGTTGATTACACGGTTATCGAAGTCTTCACCACCTAAGTGAGTATCACCGTTGGTTGCTAATACTTCGAAGGTTTTTTCGCCACCTACTTCATCAATTTCGATGATAGATAAGTCGAATGTACCACCACCTAAGTCATAAACAGCGATAGTTTTGTTGCCTTGACCTTTATCTAAACCGTAAGCTAATGCTGCTGCTGTTGGTTCGTTGATAATACGTTTAACTTCTAAGCCTGCGATACGACCTGCATCTTTTGTCGCTTGACGTTGAGCATCGTTAAAGTATGCAGGAACTGTAATTACTGCTTCAGTTACAGGCTCACCTAAGAAATCTTCTG
>ERZ773214.143-NODE-143-length-50144-cov-15.472140_pt1 | contig 50144 bp, 46 predicted proteins | sample MGYA00511238_ERZ773214 | MGnify/ENA primary metagenome ERZ773214 (study PRJEB29015, sample SAMEA2738157) | human oral metagenome | biome: human oral; feature: human-associated habitat; material: saliva | place: China | collected 2259 ... | reverse complement strand
CTCAGGCAGAGTGGTGGAAGGTGCGGGAAAGCACGTCCAGCTGCTGCTCGCGGGTGAGCTTCACGAAGTTCACTGCGTAGCCCGAAACGCGAACGGTCAGGTTCGGGTAGTTCTCGGGGTGCTCCATTGCGTCTTCGAGGGTTGCCTGGTCGAGAACGTTGATGTTGGCGTGGTACAGACCAGCGCCTTCCTCACGCTCTTCGCGGGCGGCCTTCATGGAAGCAAGACGCTCTTCGTAGGTCTTCGTTGCCATTTCATTTCTCCTTTTCTTCCGGGTGGGGCCGGATAGACAAGCGGTGTTCCGTTTGCCTAAGACTTGTTTCTATCAGTAGCCCTTGGTTGCATCGACACAGCAGGAATCGTCAGGAACGAAGCCTGCATCGAGGATGCCCACCAGGTTGGTGATCTGCTCGTCGCGCGTACGACCAAGACCCTGAGGGGTAATGGTGTTGGTCAACGAGATACCGTCCAGTGCGTCGTTGTAGTCGAGCTTGGCAACGGAAAGCATGGAGGCAACCATACCGTGAGTATCGATGCCGTTTTCCGGGTTCGCGCCAGGTGCGAAGGGGGTGCCCTTCTGGTGGCCCGAGGGGAAGGAACCGGTTGCCTTACCGTAAACAACGTTCGAGGTAATGGTCAGCACCGACTGGGTCGGGATTGCATCACGGTACATGGGGATTGCGCGAATCTTATCCATGATGGTGTGAACGACAGTTGCTGCAATGTCGTCGGCACGATCGTCATCGTTACCGTAGGTCGGGAAGTCTCCCTCGGTGCGGTAGTCGACAACCAGTCCGGTTTCGTCGCGAATCGGGTAAACCTTCGCGTACTTGATAGCGGACAGGGAGTCAGCAACGATGGACAGACCAGCAATACCGCAACCCATGGTGCGAACGATCTCGGAATCGTGCAGCGCCATCTCTACTGCCTCGTAGGCGTAGCGATCGTGGCAGTAGTGGATGATGTTGAGGGCCTCAACGTAGGTGCCCACAACCCAGTCCAGCATCTCTTCGTACTTTGCCCAGACCTCGTCGAAGTCGAGCGGGCCGTCACCCTTGATGGGCTCGTAGCCTTCCATGACCTGCTTTCCGCTCATCTCATCACGGCCACCGTTGATGGCGTAGAGGAGAGCCTTTGCAGAGTTCACGCGGGCGCCGAAGAACTGCATCTGCTTGCCGACACGCATGGGGGAGACGCAGCAGGCGATGGCCGCATCGTCGCCCCAGTGCTCACGAATCTGCTCATCAGATTCGTACTGGATCGAGGAGGTCTCGATGGAGATCAGTGCACAGAATTCCTTGTAGCCCTTGGGGAGCTTCTCATCCCAGAAGATGGTGATGTTCGGCTCGGGTGCGGGGCCAAGGTTACGCAGGGTCTGGAGCAGACGGAATGCGGTCTTGGTGACCAGGGTGCGACCGTCTTCGCCGAAGCCGGCATCCGACCAGGTTGCCCAGTAGGGGTCACCGGAGAAGATCTGGTCGTAATCGATGGTGCGCAGGAAGCGGGTAATGCGCAGCTTAATAACCAGGGAGTCAATGATTTCCTGGGCATCGAGCTCGGTCAGGGTACCGTTCTTCAGATCGCGTTCGAAGTAGCAGTCGAAGAAGGCGGAGAGACGGCCGATGGACATTGCCGCACCGTCCTGAGACTTCACGGATGCCAGGTAGCCGAAGTAGGTCCACTGCACTGCTTCATGAGCGTTACGAGCAGGACCGGAGATGTCGTAGCCGTAGTCGGCTGCCATCTTCTTGAGCTTCTTCAGAGCCTTGATCTGCTCTGAGTGCTCTTCACGGTAGCGTGCCCAGTGCTCGGAGAAGGGCTGATCTGCGTAGCGATCTTTGTCCTTCTGCTTCTGCTCGATCAGGTAATCGACACCGTAGAGTGCGACGCGGCGGTAGTCGCCGATGATGCGGCCGCGGCCGTATGCATCGGGAAGGCCGGTGATGATGTGTGAAGAACGTGCTGCACGAATGCGAGGAGTGTAGATATCGAAGACCGCATCGTTGTGGGTCTTGCGGTACTGGGTAAAGATCTTCTTGACCTCGGGGTCAACTTCCTTACCGGCTTCCTTGATGGCGGTCTCGACCATGCGCCAACCGCCATTGGGCATCATCGCACGCTTGAGGGGGGCATCAGTCTGCAGACCGACGATAACGTCGTCGTCCTCGCTGATGTAGCCGGGCTTGAAAGCGTCAATGTCTGCGGGGGTGTGGGTGTCAACATCGAGGATGCGAACCTTACGTTCCTCCGACAGGTAGTTCTTTTCAAGGGTTTCCCACACGCGCAGGGTCTTTTCCGTCGGCCCGGCGAGGAAGGAAGCATCTCCTTCGTAAGGGGTGTAGTTGTGCTGAATGAAGTCACGCACGTCGATTTCTTCGGACCAGTGGCCCCTAACAAAACCGTCCCATGCGTCGGTAGTGACGTCGGCGGTCTGCTGATCAGTCATTTTCCCTCTTCTCGGTTGCCGTGGCTTTCAGGCTGAAAACCTCCGATTGATGAGGTTCGGCCTCATCTTTGGTGCCGTGTTGGGCATCTGGTAATAGTGTCCCTCACTTGATGCCCGGACAGCATCTTTATGCACCTTTCGCCTATATGTGGTGTCTAACAATCTGGGACTTTTGTCGCTCCGGTCACTATGAGTATAGGACAAAAGTCCCTAACGTGAAGTGGTTGAAAGTTGCGTATCTCAAAGTGCTTGTTGAAACCCGTAGGGGAGAGCTTGGCACAGTAGACTCATCACAGTTCAAGGAAAGAAATGTCCGCATTGATGCGTGTGTGACACCTGATGCAGGGGGAAAAATGAGCGCAGCTACGCCGATTCGTATTGGTGTCCTGGGAGCAGGCACGGTGGGTGGCCACGTTATTCATTTGCTCGACCAGTGGGCGGATGAATACGAGCGACGCCTAGGGGTGCGTCTCGATGTCGAATCTGTGCTCGTTCGTCGCCTCGAGGCCAAGCGTGCTTTCCCCATCGCCTCGGAACTATTGTCAACGGATCCTTATGCGGTGATCGATGGAAAAGACATTGTTGTCGAATTGATCGGTGGGGTTGAACCCGCCTTTGACTATGTGATGGCTGCCCTGCGCAATGGAAGTGCTGTTGTTACAGGAAACAAGGCATTGATTGCCTCGCGTGGTCCAGAGCTTTTTGAAGCTGCTCGTCAGGCCAATACTCGCTTGTATTTCGAGGCCTCGGTCGCGGGTGCAATTCCCGTGATCCATGCCCTCTCGAGCTCGCTACGTGGTGATCGCGTGCGTCAGATCGCGGGAATCGTGAATGGTACGACGAACTTCATTCTCGATGCGATGACGACGCGTGGCGCTAACTACAACGAGGCGTTGGCTCAGGCCCAAGAGCTCGGCTTCGCTGAAGCGGATCCCAGTGCTGACGTTGAAGGCTACGACGCCTCGGCAAAGTGCGCGATCATGTCCTCCTTGTCTTTCGGCCGCTGGGTCAGTGTCGATTCTGTTCCGAGGCAGGGTATTACGAATTTATCGACCAGGGACATCGCATTTGCTGCCGAGCTTGGATGTGTGGTCAAGCTTGTGGCGCGTGCGCAGCTCAGGGTTGAAGCAGGGGAGCAGGTATTGGCTCTTGGGGTGGAACCAAGCTTCGTTCCTTCCGACCATGCCTTTGCCTCGCTTCATGGTCCCGCGAACGGTGTCTATGTTGAGGCTGAAGCTGCCGGCACGCTCGCCTTCCTTGGTTTGGGTGCGGGTGGTTACCCGACGGCCTCGGCAGTTCTGGGGGACATTGTTTCCGCCGCTCGTAACCGCGTTGACGGTCAGGGGGCGCTGCGTCTCGAAGAGGAAAGCGATGTTGTCCTTGCCTCTGAATGGAGCGTTGCTTCGCCCTTTATTATTCGTCTCGGCGTGCGCCAGGACGCTAGTGTGTGCGAAACGATTGCGGCCGTTTGTGCCTCCCGTGAAGTGTCGCTGTGCAGTCTTGATGTCGTGAAGGGTGATACTGAAGGGGAGCAAATCATCACGCTACGTACTCAGTCTGTTTCGAGAGACCGTGCCCATGGCCTCGTCGATGCCCTTCAAAGTGCGTGTGACGTGCTCACTGTGCCCGTAATCTTCCCCATGCTGGATATCTAAAATCTGGAAAGTGACCCTCCATGCGTATCACCCAAGACTTCGTTGCTGTTCGTGTTCCGGCAACTTCGGCGAATCTCGGACCGGGTTTTGATGCTTTCGGTCTTGCCTTAGATCTGTGGGATCAGGTCAGTGTCCACGCCACCGCAGGTCCGACGCATGTCACGATCGAGGGTGAGGGGGCCGGGGTCCTTGACGAGGGCGAAGACCATTTGGTTGTTCGCTCGCTTCGAATGGGACTTGAAGCCGCTGGGGTTGCTCAGGTCGGGATCCAGATGCACTGCACGAACCGTATCCCTCATTCCCGAGGCCTGGGTTCTTCTGCGTCGGCAATTGTTGCTGGGCTTGGGCTTGCGCGCGCCCTTATTGGCGATCCCGAGGCGCTAACCGCTGAAGATATTCTTGCAATCGCAACGGAAATTGAAGGTCATCCCGATAATGTTGCACCCGCTATTTCGGGCGGCGTCACGGTGTCGTGGATGGATGATGATGGGGCGCCCGGAATGGTGCATTTGTCGGGAGAATCTCCTATTGACCCCGTCGCCTTTATTCCTGACTTCGAGCTTGCGACTTCGAAGGCGCGGGCTGTTTTGCCTGAGCAGGTTCCTTTCAATGATGCGAAATTCAATCTTTCAAGGGCTGGGATTTTGGCCGCAGTCTTGGGAGGACAGACGCGCGTGATCGGTGCAGGACATGATGTGCATGACTTGCTTATGGCCGCGACAGAAGACCGCCTCCATCAGGACTATCGTCGTCAATCCATGCAACCTTCGCATGCTCTGGTTACGTGGCTTCGCGGTGCGGGTAAAGCGGCTGTCATTTCGGGGGCTGGGCCGACAGTTCTCAGTTTGGAAAGTATTGATCCCAAGGTCCAGGCTGATGCTCAGGCTGCCGGTTGGAAGGTTTTGCCTCTCAAACTGGCGAAGTCTGGTGTGCAGATTACTCGGGGTAATCTTTCAAAGATTGACGATGGGCGAGTGTTTGTGTGATTTAGCGCGCAGACTGAAGAACTCTGCCGCGAAAAGTAGTGAGAAAACCTGAGTGACTTGCTACTATCGCACTGAAGGAAATCCTTCACTCTTCCATATTCCTGTTGGAATGTGTCTTTTTATTGATCTCATGTTGATTGAGAAGTTCACCTGGCCTTTGAATGGGCCATGCATGTGAGGATTATTAGTTGAGCAACGATGTGACCACCCAAGAGCGCGAACTTTCGCGACTGAAGTTGGTGGAACTCAAAGCTATGGCCACTGAATTGGGCCTCAAGGGCGTTTCTGCTATGCGCAAGCCCCAGCTCATCGAGGCAATTAGCACTGCCCAAAGCAACAGCAGTCCAGAAGCTTCCGCTCCGCGTCGTCGCCGCGCAGCACGTGAGGAGGCCAGCGAAGCCCCGCAGGTGAGTATCGAACTCCCCGAGGCCTCGGTGCAGGAAAGCGCTTCCGAAGAACGTTCTTCGCGTGAAGCAAGCCTTCCGCGTAAGAGCCGCCGTCGCCGCGTCGTCTCCAGTGAAGCGGCTGAGCCCCCGACCGTCACCCTGGATCTTCCTGCCCCCGCTCAGCGTGAAGAGGAAGAATCGGCACCCAGCCAGCACATTGAAATTTCGCTCCCTGATAGCGACGATCCTGAATCCCGTGAGCGCTCGCGTCGCGATCGCGAAGGGCGCCGTCGTGGGCGTGGTCGAGAAGGCCGCGAATCCCGTCGCGAACGTGGCGACCGCGGTGAACGAGGCGAACGTCGTGAAGCCGCAGCGCAGGCTTCGGCCTCGGAAGAAAATCTGGCACCGATCGCGGGCATCTTGGACGTTCAAGAAAACCATGCTTTCGTGCGCACCTCGGGTTATTTGCCGGGTCCGAACGATGTTTATGTCACCCTCGGCAATGTCCGTCGTTGGGGACTGCGCCCCGGTGACGCGGTCGCAGGCGCCGTCCGTCAGCCTCGTGAGGGAGAACGTCAGCGCCAGAAGTACAACGCACTGGTTCGCGTTGACTCCGTCAACGGTATGAGCATTGAGGATGCACAGGCTCGTCGTGAGTTTTCCAAGCTCACCCCGATCTACCCCGATCAGCAGCTGCGCATGGAGACTTCTGCTAAGGCTTATACCCCTCGCGTCATTGATTTGGTTGCTCCCATTGGTAAGGGCCAGCGTGGCTTGATTGTCTCGCCGCCGAAGGCCGGTAAGACCATGGTGATCCAGCAGATCGCCAAGGCGATCGAGCTGAACAACCCCGAGGTTCACCTCATGGTTGTTTTGGTTGATGAGCGCCCTGAAGAAGTGACCGATATGCGTTCCATTGTCAAGGGTGAGGTCATTGCATCGACCTTCGACCGCCCGGCATCGGATCACGCAATCGTTGCTGAACTGGCGATCGAGAGAGCCAAGCGTCTGGTCGAACTCGGCCAAGATGTCGTCGTTCTTCTCGACTCCATCACCAGGCTTTCTCGTGCCTACAACCTTGCGGCACCGGCCTCGGGTCGTATTCTCTCCGGTGGTGTTGACGCCTCTGCGCTGTACCCCCCGAAGAAGTTCTTTGGTGGAGCGCGCAATCTGCGCGAAGGCGGATCGCTGACCATTATTGCCTCGGCACTGGTTGAGACCGGTTCGAAGATGGATGAAGTGATCTTCGAAGAGTTTAAGGGCACGGGCAACATGGAACTGCGCCTCTCGCGTCAGCTCGCTGACCGCCGAATCTTCCCGGCTATTGATATCAACGCTTCGGGAACCCGTCGCGAAGAGATGCTGCTCAAGCCCGAAGAACTGCGCATCATGTGGAAACTGCGTCGAGTTCTGGGCACCTTGGATCAGCAAAGTGCGTTGGAAGCGGTTTTGGATCGTTTGAAGGAAACGCAATCGAATGCGGAATTCCTCATGCTGGTTCAAAAGCAAGTTCCTTCCGCAGACTGAAGATAAGCGACGAGTGGGGCGAAAGACTAGACGGTCTTTCGCCCCATTTGTTCTGCCTTGGCAAGGTCACTATTCTGCTACTAGTTGACAACGAAATGGGATGGTTATGGCTGATACGCCTCAAGTGATTGTTCGAGACGACCCCTCAGGCAAGAAGAAGGCAACTGCGCGGCGCGGCATGATGCGAATGCTTTGCGGGCTGCTCGTCATGCTCTCTGTTCCGGCTGTGTGGCTCTTCCCGATTGTCATGTCGAGTATTTCAACCGCGCGTGCTGCTAACCAGTACTATCCCAATGTTGAAATCTATGATCAGACCTCAAGCTTTGGCGCTATCAACGGGCAGAGTCTTCAAAGCGAGCTCGGGCAGGTGCCCTTCAAGCAGCCGGTGAAGCTTGTGGTTCTATCCACCGACACTGTGCCCACTGGTAACTTCAATGAAGCGGTCTTGAACTACGCGCGAAGTTCTCATAAAGAATGGCTCTCGGCAAGCGGAAACAAGTGGGCTGACGGCCTGGTGATCCTCGCGGTATCGCCGAGCTATCGAAAAGTGGGTACGTACTTTGGGGAAGACACCAAGGTATCCAGCAGTAAACAAGACAAGATCCAAGAAGCCGCCAAAGATGATTTCCGGGCCGGGCGCTGGAGTGCGGGAATGGTCGAAGCTGCAAAAGAAGCGGCGCGCTACGTTCCAGACGCGAATGGAAATAGTACATATGATGGAGAGCTTCCTCCCGGGCCCGCATGGTTTGTCTCTTTCTTAGGTCTGGTCACCGTATGGAAGGGCTTCAAGCTCCGTCGCGAATCGCGTCGTAACTTGCGTCAGGCGCGCGAGCATTGGGAAAACGTGCAGGCGGACCACAATCGAGCCGAGCGAGCTTTTGCTTTGATCGGTGATAGCGGCAAGTATCACGATGAACTTGAGCTGCGCTACACCGAATATGAAGCGAATTTCCGCATCGCTCAAGAGAAATGGGCGGAAATTGGAACCCCCCGTTTCTGGGAGTACTTCAGCGCTGTTCTTAAGGACAAAACCGATACTCTTCTCAGTTTGACCAGCTCAATGGATTCAACTGATGACACAGTTTTCTCTGCCTCTGAGTTCTTTAACCTCGGCAGTGGATGGGTCGACGCTTGGATGAAGGAAATCGGCCCGGTCATTGAGGACCTGACTGCGCTTGGGGAACTCGTCACCTCGGTGAGCAAAGAAATGGGAACCCCCGACGCAATGCGAGGCCAAGAAGAGATCCTCCGTTGGATCGTTGATCAGCAGGCACTCATCGTCCAGCTCAAGGACCAAATCGGTCAGGGCGCGGTTACCCCGGTGAACGCTTTGGAAACACTTGATCGTATTGCGAATGAAACTCGAAATTGGGTCAAAGGCGTTGTCGTGGCATCGCTCAAAGCTGATACTACCAAACTCGGGCAAGAACGCTACGAGAAATGGGAAACGATGCAGGACGAATCCGATGGCGCCGCAACGGTCGGTTACAAGGGCTCGTATCGCCTGAATGGCACCCTTCATACCTATGATCCTTCCTCAACCATTCGCCTGAATACCCAGAGCGCGGGGGTGAGTGCGGACACTCTGAAATCCATAGCTTTTGGAAGCTACCGCATGCCCGGATGGGAATCGGATACGTATATTTACCAGTCGATGTGGTACCAACAGCACACCTACAACACGGCTCACACCTGGACGCACAGCAGTGATTCCAGTGATGGAAGCTATGGAAGTTCAGGCGGAGGCTTCTCCGGTTCGGGCTCGTCCTCGTCCTTCTGAACGCGCCGCCCAAACATTGCCCATTTCACGCTCAGCGAATGGTCTGAGCGTGGCAATCATGGGGGAGGACATGGCATAATGTCATGTCGGCTTCCGCTTCACCGCTTCGTCCCGCTGATTTTCAGTGGAAGGTGACTCATCGCCAGATGCGATGGGCACTGCGATTCGGACCCGGGGCACCAAACGATCCAGGAGATATATCCATGAAGAAGGGCATTCACCCCGAATACGTGGACACCGTCGTGACCTGCACGTGCGGTAACACGTTCCACACCCGTTCCACCCTCACCTCCGGTGAGATGCGCGTGGACGTGTGCTCGGCTTGCCACCCGTTCTACACCGGCAAGCAGAAGATTCTTGACACCGGCGGCCGTGTCGCCCGTTTCGAGGCGCGTTACGGCAAGCGCGTGCGCCCCTCCAAGTGAGCTCGCAGTCGGCGCCGGCGACACGATGTCGTCGGCGCCGACGTGTGTCAACAGCTACCCTTGAATCAGGTCTAGGGAAGGATCAGTCATGAGTGCTCTCGGAGAAGAATTCTCCGCATTAGATGCGTTGCTCGAGGAATATACAGAGCTTGAAACGCGAATGTCTGATCCTGAAGTCCTCTCCTCCCCATCGCTGCTCAAGCAAGTTTCCCGCCGCTATGCGGAGCTTTCTCGCATTAAAGCGGCAGCCGATCAGCTCGCCCATGCGCGAGATGATCTTCAGGCTGCGCAAGAACTCGCTCAAGATGATCCTTCTTTCGCAGAGGAAATCCCCGCGCTCGAAGAGGAAGAAAAGTCTGCGCACGAACATCTCCTCTCGATTCTTGCTCCACGAGATCCCGATGATGCCTGCGACGTGATCTTGGAAATCAAGGCTGGCGAAGGTGGCGAAGAATCTGCGCTTTTTGCCGCTGACCTTGCCAGAATGTATCTGCGCTATGCGGATTCGAAGGGCTGGAAGGCAAGCGAGCTATCTGCCACCTACACCGAATTGGGTGGGTATAAGGAAATTACACTTGCCCTGCGAGCAAGCGGTAACCCCACTCCCGATGAAGGCGTGTGGGCACACCTGAAGTACGAAGGGGGAGTGCACCGAGTCCAGCGCGTTCCCGTAACCGAATCACAGGGACGCGTCCATACCAGCGCTGCCGGTGTCTTCGTCATGCCCGAACTTGAAGTCGATGACGAAATTGTTATCGACCCCAATGACTTGCGAATCGATGTCTACCGTTCATCGGGCCCCGGCGGTCAGTCGGTGAACACAACCGATTCCGCGGTGCGTATCACCCACCTTCCTTCGGGAATCGTCGTCTCCATGCAGAACGAGAAATCGCAGCTGCAAAATAAAGAAGCAGCACTGCGTGTTCTCGCCTCGCGCTTGGCTGCTGAAGCCAAAGCTAAGCGTGAAGCTGAAGCCTCTGCGCAGCGTCTCTCCCAGGTGCGCACCGTCGACCGATCCGAGCGTGTCCGTACCTACAATTTCCCGGAGAACCGCATCGCCGACCACCGTAGTGGTTTTAAGGCCTACAACCTTGATCAGGTTCTCGATGGCGCGCTTGATCCCGTGATTACTTCTCTCCAAAGCGCAGACGAGGCCGAGCGCCTCGCATCTGCAGATGCGCATGTATGAGTACTCAATCTGAGCTTCTCACTTGGGGGAGCGCTCAGCTTAAGGAGCTCTCAACTGACAGTGGGGGAGCTTCACCTGCAGCCGAGGCCCGCTACCTTCTTGCGTGGGCACTGGGCGTGGATTCTCTCCTTCGCGCACCCCTTGAGGTCCCTCCCATCGCCGAGGCCAGCTACCGCACTGCCGTCATGAAGCGAGCGCGCCGTATTCCTCGTTCCCATGTCACTGGCCAGATGTATTTTCGAGGACTCAAGCTTGACGCGGGCGAGGGGGTCTTCACTGTTCGCCCCGAAACAGAAATGCTCGTTGAACACGTTCTGGAGCTGATTTCGAAGGAAGGGATTCCAGAAGGGGAATGGGTTGATCTGTGCAGCGGATCGGCGGCAATTGCGCTTTCTTTGAGCCTCGAGGGAAAACATCACGTGACTGCAGTTGAAGTGGATCCCTCTGCGTTTTCTTTTGCACAGCGCAATGTTGCCGCCCACGCCCACGCCAGCGTCGGCCTCGTCAATGGGGATGCGACCCAGGCCTCGACGCTCAAGGAACTGGGCGGGAAAGTTGCGCTTCTCGTCACCAATCCCCCCTACGTTCCACCCAACGAGGCACCGACTCAGCCTGAAGCACAGCGTGACCCGGCCGTGGCGCTCTATGGGGGAGGCGACGATGGTACACAGATCCCCAAACTACTGATTGACCGTTGCCGTGATTTGCTGATGAAAGACGGCCTTTTAGCCATGGAGCACTCGGCGTCGCAAGCCCAGACCTTGAGGGAATATGCGCGTGAGTGCGGCTTCACTCAGGTCCGAACCCTCAGTGATTTAGCTGGCATCCCACGCTTTTTGTTCGCTCGATATACCGAAGGAGAGTAGAAAACGGTGGAGCATATTCTTGATTGTCGCATGGGATGGGATCCGGCTGATCTCACCTTTGTGAGTTCGCGAATTGCGAACGGAGACCTTGTTGTTCTCCCCACAGATACCGTCTACGGGATCGGAGTGCGTGCGGATAACCATGACTCAGTTCGCGCGCTGCTTGCCGCGAAAGGTCGGAATGAAACCATGCCCCCGCCGGTGCTGCTCGCCTCTGTCGAGCAGGCATACGAGGTCTCGACTGATTTGAGCGCAGACGCTATTCGGCTCATGGAAACATTTTGGCCGGGGGCACTGACCGTGATCGTTCAAGCCAATCCGAGTGTTGACTGGGATCTGGGACAAACCGGTGGAACTGTTGCTTTGCGCATGCCAGCTCACGAGGCCGTGTGTGAGCTCTTGAGTAGTGTCGGTCCTATGGCAGTTACTTCCGCGAACCTCACGGGGCAGCCTCCCGCGACCAATGTGGAAGAAGCACGTGGATATTTCAGTGGCACTGTAGACTGTTACGTGGATTCAGGGCCGACCAAGAGTGGTGTTCCCTCAACAATCATCGATTGTGCGCATGGGGATGCGACACTGCTGCGCGAAGGCGCATGGGCCCTCAAAGATATTGCTACTGTGCTGGGATACCAGCCCGGAACGCGCTGAGGGAGGAGACATCGACGCCGTGAAGGTCTATGTCCTGCTGATGGTTGTCGCGGCCGCATTGACGGTCCTGTTGACTCCACTCGTGCGCTGGGCATGCCTGAAATGGGGGATCGTCCCTAAACTGCGAAGCCGCGATATCCAGGCTGCGCCGATTCCTCGCCTTGGAGGTATTGCGATCACCATTGCTTTGGTCATCACAATGCTCATTAGCGCGCGCATTCCCTACATGGCACCGCTTTTTGAAACGCACGCGGCATGGGCCGTTGTCGGCGGGGCATGTGCGATGTGCGCCCTTGGCGTCGTCGACGATGTCGTAGAACTTGACTGGATGACGAAGCTGTCGGGGCAGATTCTCATTGCGGGATCGATGGCTTTCAACGGTGTCCAAATGGTCAGTTTCCCCATTTTTGGTCTGACGATTGGATCCTCGCGTCTGTCACTGATGCTCACTGTTCTTCTGATCGTCGGCATCATGAATGCGGTGAACTTTATTGACGGCTTGGACGGTCTTGCCGCGGGAATCGTTGGCATTGGAGCTGCTGCATTTTTCGTCTATTCCTACGTGCTCACCCGCATCATGGGAGCTGCCTCCTATGCGACCACCGCTTCATTGGCGGTCATCACTTTGGTGGGAGTCTGCCTGGGGTTCCTCTGGTTTAATTACCATCCCTCGTCGATCATGATGGGCGGCGGCTCAGAAACAATGGGTCTTGTGCTTGCTTCCGCTGGCATCATCGTCACGGGCCAGGTTGACCCCTCGCTTCTGGGCAGTCAGCAACTCATCGTCTCCTTGCTTCCATTGCTATTGCCGATCTCCGTCATCCTCGTGCCCATCGGCGACCTCGTCGTCACCAGTGTTCGACGAATGCTCCGAGGAAAGAGCCCCTTCCACGCAGACCGTTCCCACTTTCATGACCGATTGCTTGAACGAGGCCACTCGCACCGCGGCGTTGTGGCAATTTTGTGGATGTGGACGGCTTTGGTTGCTTTCCCTCCCGTTGCTCTCTTGACGTATGACTGGAGGGTCGTCGCTTTGTGTACCCTCCCTGCGCTTTTCATCGGAATGCGTTTCACCGCATCGGAGTTCCCGACCTATTCCCTGTTATTTGGCCGCGGGCCTAGGCGCAGGCGAGAAAGAAGGAAGACGCAATGACTGACTTATTGCAGGCTCGAAGCGAAGAGCTTCTTCAAGCTGTTCGGCGCTTGGGATTCCTGATCCTCATTGGTGCCGGTGTTGCTCTGGGTTGGGCCCTGTACGCGGGGTGGGGACGCATGAGCCTTCTTCTTTCTGGCTGCATGATCGTTCTTGGTGCGGTCACAACAACCTGCGTTCGCAACATGATCTGTGCCGACTCTCTCAATCGTTCCGCATGGGTTTGGGCTCATATGGGAGGGACTTTTCTTGTCCTCATTATTGGGCTATTCCTGAGCAAAGCCTGGGGTGTCTCGGCGATCGTCGTTGGACTTGTTCTCATTTGCGAGCATTTCCTCGTGTTCATCTTCCTTGGCGTTACTTTTTCGCGCATTATGCGTGGGGACTCTCGAACTGAGAGCACTTCGCATAACGAAGAAAGAGACTGAGGGATCTTTCAGAGGACAATCTCTGGACGTATAACTTCATCAATGCAACTAGCTGGGCTACACTAGACCGGGTTGACCCTAGTGAGGAAGTGAAACACGTGGAAGCGACAGTTCTCGGCGAAGAGAAAACCGCGCAGCGCCGTTTCGTCATGCCCCTGTGGTACATGGTTTTAATCGGTGTTGTTGCTCTCATCGTTGTTCTGACCTTCGTGCCTGCGGTAACGCATGCGCCACATGCGCCGGGTATTGGTGATTTCTTCCCGGACACGATTTTTGGTGAAGGAACGCTCTTCCAGTTCAATCGCCTGACTTTGGTTCGGGTTTTTGCCGGAACGATGCTGTGCCTACTTTTTGTGGCCGGAACGCGACGTCTCAAGCTTGTGCCGGGCCGTGGCCAGGTCCTTTTGGAAATGGCCGCAGAGTTTGTCCGTAACGGAATCTCTATCGCGATGCTGGGGGAGGGCCGTGGAAGGCGTTGGGCAGCGTTCTTGGGCGTTGTCTTCTTCGGTGTTCTCTTCATGAATATTCAGGGCGTAGTCCCGGGAATGAACATTGCGGCTTCCTCAGTGATGGCGGTTCCAATCGTCTTTGCCGTTATCGCCTATGTTTCATTCGTCGGCGCCGGAATCAAGCAGAATGGATTCTTCCACTTCTTCAAGTCGCAGCTATTCCCCAAGGGGCTGCCGTGGCCGATCTACTTCCTGATTACGCCGATTGAATTCTTCTCGACATTCATCGTCCGTCCCGTAACGCTTGCCATTCGTCTTCTGTGCAATATGATTTCGGGTCACTTGCTGCTTGGATTGACCTACTTCGGTACCTCGAACCTCCTCATGGCTGCCGGTGCGATGAAAGCAGGCGCTGCGCTAACTGGAGTTGCAGCAGTTGCAGCGACTCTCTTCGAAATTTTCGTTGCTGTCTTGCAGGCGTATATCTTCGCCATGCTGACGGCCGTCTACATCAGACTTTCAGTCGAAGAACACTAAAGGCTTCTTGCGCCTTCGACTGATTCACCCAAGGAAAAGGAAAGAAAAATGACCGGATCCCTTGCCTACATCGGCTACGGCCTCGCGACCATTGGCCCCGCTATCGGCATTGGCCTCCTGGTGGGAAAGACCCAGGAAGCAACTGCACGCCAGCCTGAGGTTGCCGGCAAGCTCTTCACCAACATGATTATTGGTGCGGCACTTGCTGAAGCTCTTGGCCTGATCGGCTTCGTTCTGCCCTTCATCGTCTGATGTTCACGATGCTTGTTCCTATGTCCGAAGAATCGGTCGGAGGAATCAGCGTTGTCCTTCCCCCTCTTTATGAGATTTTCTGGTCAGCGCTGATCCTGTTGATCATTCTTCTGGTCGTCGGTCGTTACGCGCTGCCGCGGATCTACTCAATGATCGACGAGCGACGCGAAGCGATTCAGGAAGGCCTCGAGGCCGCTGAGAAGGCGCGTGCAGATTCTGCTGCAGCCTCTCGCGAGAAGGACGAGCTGTTGCGCGATGCTCAGGCTGAGGCACACCAGATCCGTGAGGATGCACGTGCGCAAGCCCAGCAGATTATCGCTCAGGCTCGCAACGAGGCCCTTGCAGAAGCACAGCGAGTTCAAGACGCAGCTCAGCGCCAGATTCTTGCCGAACGCCAGGCTGCTCAAATTTCGCTTCGTAGCGACGTGGGTCTTCTTGCAAGTGAGCTTGCTGAAAAGCTGGTGGGCGAGCATCTGGAGAACACCGATCTCACGGCGCGTGTGGTCGATCGTTTCCTTGATGAGCTTGAGGCTGAAGAGATTCCCGTTGGCGGTGTGAACTGATGACTCCTGAGCAGTTACGCGAACGCCTGACGCAGGTGAATGGTGACCGCATGGCGCTTGCGGAAGATTTATTTGGTGTTGCCGATTTCCTTCGCACACACTCTTCCGTTCAGCGCGCCCTTACCGATCCCGCGCGGAGCCAGACCGACAAAGACTCTCTTATTGACCGTCTTTTCGGCCCTGTCGTGGGTGAAGTTTCGCTTCAGTGTCTGCATGACCTGGGGCAGGGACACTGGTCTCGTCCGCGTGACATTGTGCTGAAGATTGAAGATGCGGGTTGCGATGCAGTCCTGCTCAATGCTCAGCTTGACGGGGTCCTTGAAGAGACGGAAGCACAATTGGTTGCAATTGCTGTTTTCCTCCAGTCTCATCGCGATCTGCGAAACGAGCTGTCTAATTTGTCGGCTCTGTCGCCCAAGGGACGTGCTGACTTGGCGCAGCGGGTTTTCGGCGGCGTAGTGAACCGTCCAACTATGCGCCTTCTGCGCCGCAGCGTTGGGCGAGCCTCTCACGGCCACCTCTTGGAGAAGCTACGAGGCCTCGCTGCCCGCGCGGCGGAACTATCAGGTCGGCGCTTCGTTTTCGTTGAATCGGCTCAAGAACTACGCGACGATCAGAAGAATCGTCTTGAAAAGATTCTCGAGAAGAAACTGGGAAGCCCGGTCTCTGCAACCTACACTTTGCGTCCGGATCTGCTCGGCGGCCTCGTCGTCCGAATGGGGACAGAGCGCGTCGACGCATCACTGGCCACGCGGGTCGGTGCTTTGAAACGTTCGATCGTCGGTTAGCCCGATGTGTTCGAGGAATAGATAGAAGGAAAACTCAATGGCTGATCTGTCCATTAGCCCCGAGGAAGTACGGGCGGCGCTCGACTCTTTCGTGGAATCGTACCAACCCGCACAGGTCGTGACCGACGAGGTCGGACACGTTACAGAAACTGCTGACGGCATTGCTCGCGTTGAAGGCCTTCCGGGCACCATGGCGAACGAGCTTCTGCGTTTCGAAGACGGAACGCTGGGCTTGGCAATGAACCTTGAACAGCGCGAGATCGGTACCGTTATTCTCGGCGACTTCTCCTCGATTGAAGAGGGGCAACCCGTTTACCGCACTGGTGAGGTTCTCTCAGTTCCCGTCGGCGATGGTTACTTGGGTCGTACGGTGGACCCGCTCGGACGCCCGATCGACGGCCTCGGTGAGATTACCGACATGGAAGGGCGCCGCGCGCTGGAACTTCAGGCTCCTGGTGTCATGATGCGTAAGTCAGTCCATGAGCCGCTGCAGACTGGTCTGAAGGCTATCGACTCGATGATTCCGATCGGTCGTGGTCAGCGCCAGCTCATCATTGGTGACCGTCAAACGGGTAAGACCGCTATCGCCTTGGACACGATCATCAACCAACGCGATAACTGGCTTTCCGGCGATGTCAACAAGCAGGTTCGATGCATCTATGTCGCCATCGGCCAAAAGGGCTCGACGATCGCTTCGGTGCGTTCGACTCTGGAAGACGCCGGCGCGATGGAATACACGACGATCGTTGCCTCTCCGGCCTCGGATCCCGCGGGCTACAAGTACATGGCTCCCTACACGGGTTCTGCTATTGGCCAGCACTGGATGTACCAGGGCAAGCACGTTCTCATCGTCTTCGATGACCTTTCTAAGCAGGCCGAGGCCTACCGTGCGGTGTCCCTGCTTCTGCGTCGTCCACCGGGGCGTGAAGCCTACCCTGGTGACGTCTTCTACTTGCACTCACGCCTTCTGGAGCGTTGCGCGAAGCTTTCCGATGACCTCGGCGGAGGATCGATGACCGGCTTGCCGATCATCGAAACGAAGGCGAACGACGTTTCGGCTTACATTCCGACCAACGTTATTTCAATTACCGATGGCCAGATCTTCCTGCAGTCCGACCTCTTCAACTCGAACCAGCGTCCTGCTGTGGACGTCGGTATTTCGGTTTCGCGCGTTGGCGGCGCTGCGCAGATTAAGGCCATGAAGAAGGTCGCGGGCACCTTGAAGCTGACCCTTGCGCAGTACCGCTCGATGGCGGCATTTGCAATGTTTGCTTCGGACCTCGATGCTGCAACTCGTCGTCAGCTCACGCGTGGTGAGCGTCTGATGGAGCTCCTCAAGCAGCCCCAGAACTCGCCCTACGTCGTTCAAGACCAGGTTGCGTCGATCTGGGCCGGCACAAATGGCTACCTCGACGACCTCGAGGTCAGCGAAGTCCTTTCCTTTGAAAGCGGCCTGCTGGACTACTTGCGTGCAAACTCCACGGTGCTTGATGAGATTGCCGCAACCGGTGAACTCACGAAGGAGAACGAAGAAAAGCTTCGCTCGTGCGTAGAAGCCTTCCACAGCCAGTGGGTGAGTGCTCGTAAGGGAACAAGCAACCTTGACGGTGGCGAAGTTCAGGCTGAGCGTTCCCAAGAGCAGATCGTCCGTTCTCGTCCTGCAGCCTCCGAGGCCTGATAATGGGTGGACAACAAAGGATCTATAAGCAGCGGATTGCTTCAACGCAGACGCTGGCTAAGGTCTTTCGTGCGATGGAAATGATTGCAGCCTCGCGTATCGGTGCTGCCCGTCGTGCGGCCACCGAATTGGGGCCCTATGAAAAGGCCCTAACGCAGGCGGTTGCCGCCGTTGCCATCCACACGGATCTTGAGCACCCATTGACCCGGGAACGCCACGACACGCGGCGCGTTGCGGTCTTGGTTGTGGCCTCTGACCGAGGAATGGCGGGAGCCTATTCGGCGACGATTCTTCGCGAGGCCGAAAGGCTTATCGAACGTTTGGAAGAAGAGGGGAAGATTCCCGTTCTCTACACCTACGGTCGGCGTGCGCAGGCGTACTTCCGTTTCCGCGGAGTACAGATCGAAGACTCGTGGGAAGGCGAATCGGATTCCCCCTCTCAGGAAGTCAGCAACCAGATCGCTCGTGAACTTCTTGAGCGCTTCACCGATCCGCATCACCTCACCGGTGTGTGTGAAGTTCACTTGGTCTACACGCAATTCAAGTCGATGATGAGCCAGGTGCCTGAAGTTCGACGCATGATTCCGCTTTCCGTTGTCGATGCTCCTGAAGGAGACAGCGAACGAGAGCAAGAACGCGGCACTCACGAGGAAAACACTGCTATTTTCCCCGAGTACGAATTCATTCCTTCACCTGAAGCTGTTCTTGACACGCTGCTGCCGCTTTACGTGTCCAGCAGAATTCGTAATGTCCTCTTGCAGGCTGCGGCTTCAGAACTGGCTTCGCGCCAACGCGCAATGCACACGGCAACTGATAACGCGGAAGAACTGATTACGAAATACACGCGTCTGGCGAATTCGGCCCGCCAGGCGGAGATCACTCAAGAGATCACGGAAATCGTGGGCGGTGCCGACGCATTGGTCCAGGGCTGAGGCCCGTGCACATGGAGAATACACAAATGACTACAACTTCAACTGGACAGGGACGGGTTGCTCGCGTTGTCGGCCCCGTTGTCGATGTCGAATTCCCGCCGGATGCGATTCCTCCGCTGTACAACGCTTTGCACGTTGATGTGAACTTAACGGGGCAAGGCGAGGGAGAAACCAGCCAGACCATCACCCTTGAGGTTGCGCAGCACCTCGGTGACAACCTCGTGCGTGCGATCTCCCTCAAGCCGACCGACGGCATGGTCCGCGGTGCAATCGTCACCGATACCGGCGCGCCGATTTCGGTACCGGTTGGTGATATCACCAAGGGACACGTCTTCAACGTGACCGGCGACGTTTTGAACCTTAAGCCCGGAGAACAGCTAGAGATCACCGAGCGTTGGCCCATTCACCGTCAGCCGCCGGCCTTCGACCAGCTCGAAGCTCGTACCAAGATGTTCGAGACTGGTATCAAGGTCATCGACCTCTTGACCCCCTACGTTCAGGGCGGCAAGATCGGCCTCTTCGGTGGCGCAGGCGTGGGCAAGACCGTTCTGATTCAGGAAATGATTCAGCGCGTTGCCCAGAACCACGGTGGTGTGTCAGTCTTCGCGGGCGTTGGCGAACGTACGCGTGAAGGAAACGACCTCATTCACGAGATGGAAGAAGCGGGAGTCTTCGATAAGACTGCACTGGTCTTCGGACAGATGGATGAGCCCCCGGGCACGCGTTTGCGTATCGCACTGACCGGTCTGACCATGGCTGAGTACTTCCGTGATGTCCAGCATCAGGACGTGCTGTTGTTCATCGACAACATTTTCCGTTTCACCCAGGCCGGTTCTGAGGTATCGACGCTGCTGGGCCGTATGCCCTCCGCTGTCGGTTACCAGCCGAACTTGGCTGATGAAATGGGTCAGCTCCAAGAACGTATCACCTCAGCAGGTGGCCACTCCATCACCTCGCTTCAAGCAATTTACGTCCCCGCCGATGACTACACGGACCCTGCTCCGGCAACGACATTTGCGCACTTGGATGCAACAACGGAACTTTCGCGTGAAATTGCTTCCCGCGGTATTTACCCGGCTGTTGATCCTTTGGCTTCGACTTCTCGAATCCTTGACCCCGCGCTGGTTGGCCGTGAGCACTATGACACGGCAACTCACGTGAAGGCGATTTTGCAGAAGAACAAGGAACTCCAAGACATTATTGCGATCTTGGGCGTCGATGAATTGTCTGAAGAAGACAAGGTGACCGTTGCACGTGCACGTCGCATCGAGCAGTTCCTCTCGCAAAACACCTACATGGCTGAGAAGTTCACCGGTGTTGAAGGCTCGACAGTTCCGCTGTCTGAAACGATCGAAGCTTTCAAGCGCATCGCCGAAGGCTACTACGATCAGGTGCCCGAGCAGGCCTTCTACAACATTGGTGGCATCGACGATCTTGAACGTCGTTGGCACGAAATCGAGAAGGACAACTGACGTGCCTGCCACTGAACAGCTGCAGGTAGAGGTTGTCTCACACGAAGGCAGGTTGTGGCACGGGAGCGCTTCCCACGTGAGTTTTCCTGCAACAGATGGCTCAATTGGTGTGCTTCCCGGCAGGCAGCCGCTGCTTGCTGGCCTCGTTTCGGGTCGCGTAAGCGTGACGACTGAAGACGGCATTGTCAACTTCGACATCGATCAAGGTCTGGCATCGGTAGATTCCGACTTTATTACGATTGTCGTGGAACACGCCTCCCAGATGTAGATGAGTGGTGTGCGGGCGTTAAACTGTCCGCACACCCTCATTTTTGTCAGGAGGTTTTCATGGTTTTCGCTATCTACGCAATCGTGATCCTCCTTCTTACCCTTTTTGCCCTCTGGGGCTACGTTAATGTGCGCGCTCGTCGTCTCGACCAGCAAGTCGGCGCTTTCCGTGCATGGGCACGTCTCGATTCGCATTCGGGCTGGATGTCAGGCATTGGCCACTATCAGGGCGATCGTTTGTGTTGGTACCGTCTCATTGCGCTTTCGATGAAGCCTCACGTTGTTCTCCCTAGGCACGGCTTTGAAGTTTCCCTTCCCCTGCAGCGCTCGACCGATGGTTCCATGGTCGAAGTTCGGTTGAGTTCAGGGGATGTTTTTTTGGATATCGCAGTCGAACCTTTGACCTACAACGGTCTTGTATCGTGGTGCGAATCCGAACCGCCCGCAATCCAAAGTTAAGTTCTCCTCGAAGTCTTGAAAGGCGGGCTTGTGCGCGTCCTTATTGCCTCTTGCACAGTTGATTACTCTGGTCGTCTCAGTGCGCATCTCGATCGTGCAGTCCGCTTGATTATGCACAAGGCGGATGGTTCGGTCCTCATCCATTCTGATGGCGGATCATATAAGCCCCTCAACTGGATGAACGCGCCGTGTACTGTCACTACTGAGATCCCTGAAGAAGGCGAAGAACTCGACGGTGTCACCCAGATTTGGCAAGTACAAGCCGATAAAACGGATGATCGCCTCGTCATCCGAATTCACGAAATCATCGCCGATGTGAGCGAAGAATTCGGCGTTGACCCAGGCCTGGTCAAAGACGGGGTTGAAACGCACCTTCAGGAGCTCCTCGCCGAACAGGTTCCTCAGATCCTAGGGGAGGGGTGGGAACTTGTTCGCCGCGAGTACCCCACGCCGGTGGGTCCCGTTGACCTCTTAGTGCGAGACCCGCAAGGACTCCCAGTCGCGATCGAGGTGAAGAGGCGCGGTGGAATGGATGGCGTCGATCAACTCACGCGTTATCTCTCTCTTCTCGGACGCGATCCACTTCTTGATGGGATTCGTGGCATCTTTGCGGCTCAAGAGATTACCAAACAGGCCCGTACGCTTGCCGAGGACCGCGGGATTGAGTGCTTGATCTTGGACTACGACGCGATGCGTGGTTTCGACGATCCTGACTCGCGTTTGTTCTAGATCCGCCATGGACCCATCCACCCAGCGAAGTCTCGCACGTATTATCTGTCATGGCCTCGTCAAAGCCACTGCAGCTGAGGACCCTTGTGATGCTGTGCGCACGCTTCTTGCTCTCCAGGCACAGCAGCCTTCCTCGGTTCCTTGGGCGATCAATCTTCGCCTTCGTGCCCCTTCGATTGCACAGATTGATCAGGCTTTTGAGAACTACCAGCTTGTGCGTTCGTGGCCCATGCGGGGGACTATTCACGTCACCTGCGGCGAGGACCATCATTGGCTCCGTTTGCTGCTGCGGCATCGATATAACGGATGGCTTCGGTCTTTTGAAGAAGAGGGATTGAGTCGGGGCCTCGTCAAAGAAGCGGCACAGATCGCGTGCAAGCAGATTCATGACTTCGGCCCGCAAAGTCGAGAAGAACTCTGCAGCACATGGGAGGCGGCAGGGATCCGAACAGGGACTGGCCCACAGCGCGAGGCCGCACGTCGAGCAGGGGAGAAGGGGATCTTCGTTGATCGCCGGCACCTCTTCTTGGACCTACATATTTCTGGTTATCTTGCTGCTGGCCCGAGGCGGGGAAATTCTTTCCTTTTCATTGACGCGGGCAAGCTGGCGCCCGCGGAGGGTGTCGCGCAGGGAGAAAAAGATTACGAGGCCGCGCTGGTAAACCTTGCGCGCCGTTACGCCTGGGGACATGGGCCAGTGAGCGCTGAAGACCTTGCGCGTTGGGCGGGTATCCCCAAGCGCGAGGCCGCTCGAGCTTTAGAGGGGGCCGCACAGGAAAAACGTGGGCACAGCTTTCCGATTATCCACACTCCGATGGGGTATCACCGTGCAGATCTTGACGCACTCCTGTGCGCTCATGGCGAGGAAGCCCGTTCGCTCATTTCCTTTCCTTCTTTTGATGAGATTCATGTTGGTTATGCAGACCGTTCGTGTCTGGCCGACGCTCAAGCAGAACACGCGATTTGTCCGACGAAGAACGGAATGTTTCGGCCTTTCATCATTGAAAATGGCCGCGTCATTGCAGTGAAAGATCCGCGCGCGGGTTACCAATTCGTCGAGTCTTATGAAGGAACGCCATCCTTGGGGCTTCTTGAACAGGCGGAGGGTATTGCTCGGGTGATGAGCGGAAAATGACTGCGAAAGCGCTGGTCAGTGTGACAAAATAGGGCTATGGATCAACAAATTATGCGAGGCCGCGTAATCCTGAAGGACTCCATCATTGACGATGGTGTTATTGAGATCGAAGGCCAATTCATTACCCGTGTATGTGCCGCTGCAGACTATGAAGGAGATCTTCCTGCCCCCAGTGATTCAACCTTCCTTCCCGGGCTGGTTGATGTCCATTGCCACGGTGGCGGCGGTGAATCTTTCCCCAATGCAACAACTGGTGAAGCGGCAATGGTTGCGGTCATGGAACATCGTCGCCATGGTACGACCAGCCTGGTTGCTTCGTGTGTAACGGCCGATGCCGATACTCTGAAAGCCCGAGCCCGCACTCTTGCCTCTCTGGCCAAGCAGGGGGAGCTTGCCGGAATCCACTTCGAGGGTCCCTTCGTTTCGCACGCACGTTGTGGAGCGCAAGACCCCACCTATATCGTCGATCCCGATCCCGATCTCACTCGAGAATTGATCGAGCTGTGTGAGGGGTATGCCCTCTCCATGACCCTTGCCCCCGAAAAGCCTCGTGCATATGGTGAAGGCTCGGTTGCGGAAGCCCTGATTGACGGGGGAGCACTTCCCTCCTGGGGACATACGGATTCGACCTCTGTATATGCTCGTGAGGCATTGGAATACTCGCGGCTCCGTTTTGCCCAGTCCAACACCAGCCGTGGCCCGCGCGCGACCATTACCCACCTCTTCAATGGGATGCGTCCGCTTCACCACCGCGACACCGGTCCGATCGCAGAGTTCCTCTCTGATGCCGCACGCGGCGGGGCAGTTGCCGAGCTCATCTGCGACAACGTCCATGTCGATCCGCTGTTGGTTCGTGACGTTTACGAGTTGGTGGGCCGCGACCACGTTGTCTTTATTACGGACGCAATGGCAGCTGCCGGTATGCCCGACGGCGCTTACACCCTCGGTCCTCAAGACGTTGTGGTTCGTGATGGCATTGCCCGTCTCGCTCAAGGAGAATCCATTGCAGGTGGAACTGCACACCTGCTGGATTGCGTGCGTGTTGCGTCCACTCTTGGTGGGATTCCGCTGGTTGATGCGGTCTACATGGCCTCGGTACAGGGCGCAACCATCCTGGGGGATGAGCGCATCGGTTCCTTGGAGGCCGGTAAGTTCGCCGATGTGGTCGAGGTCGATTCTGCTCTTAATGTGCGTCGGGTTTTGCGCCGTGGCACAGTAGTGGAGTGAGAGGAAAGCGATCTCGTAAGCGTCCCTGGGGCGAGAGCAGGCCACTTCAGGTTTCTGCTCTTGCCTCAATGGCGCGCAGTGAAATTGGACCCGATGGTGATTACTATCAGGTCCAATATCTTCGGACCTCTTCTAAAACCTACACATGTCCTGCGTGTTTGCAGCCTGTCACGGTGGGGAGTGCGCATGTTGTCGCATGGCCTGAAGAACGTGCCTACGGTTTAGAACAGGGTGTTCGCGCTCGGCGACACTGGCACCTTAACTGTTGGAAACGTGGTCTTCGACCGGCATAATGGGCGTGATTGGCTACGTGCACGTGGCGTGAGACACCTCCAGTATGCACTCGTGTTGTTTGCCCGTAGAGTTACAACTAGAGGTTGACAGTATCCCATTACTAGGAGAGTCCGAGTGGATCAGCTCAAGAGATTTCCAGGAGCAGTTGCCGCATGTGCAGTTGCGCTGATTGCAGCGATCGTTGCCGTGTTGGCTTTAACTATTTGGAAGCCTGCGCAGCAAATTAGCGCCACTGCTTCACCCGAGCAGCCGGTTGTTATTACCCGTGAGGGGCTTTTCCAGCTTGAGGGCGGCGAAGTGACGGTGACTGCTTCTTCGGCATCTGGTCAACAAGTCACGATGGCATTGGGCACGTCTTCTGATGTTCGAGGATGGGTTTCGGATCTGTCCTACGCTGAGATTACTGGTATTTCTGCTAATCGCAGCAATCTTTTGACCCAGGGACATGACGCGCAAGTAACTGCTTCTCCCACGCCGACGCCTTCTCCTTCTCCCTCGAGCGATCAACCTCAGAACCCGGAGGCTTCCCCCCAGCCTTCGCCTTCCACGAGCGCAACGCCGAGTTTGTCGGCAGCTGGCGGAGATATGTGGCTTGACGAGGCCACCGCCGCCTCGAGCGCGACAATGACACTTCGCGATGTCCCCGCAGGTCGCTCTCTCGTCATTACTTCGGATGGGAAGACTGCATCCGACCTGACCGTCACCATGACGTGGAAGACCCCGCATAAGAACATCTTGGCTATTGCTTCGGGAATCATTGCTCTGATCTTCCTGCTTGTCGCTGGTGCACTGGTGGGCTTTTCTCTTTGGCGCGAACGTCAAAGCTCGGATACGGGTGCTGACGAAGATGATCCTCAGGCTCCTTCGAAGGCGCTGTCTTTCTTTGAGGAAGAAGCTACTGGCGAGCCGGAACTCCAATCGACAGAAGATGATGAAGTCGTGGAAGAAGAGGAACTTCATTCCGCTGAAAATCAGGAGGGTTCCGAGGAAGAAGAAAGCCCAGACGATGACTATTCCCCCGAGGATCCAGAGAATCTCGATGAAACTGAGGGCAGTGCACAGCCTGAAGAAGAGCCGCGCTTTGGCCGCCACGGGATTGTGAGCGAGGATGAACACGTTGATCCTCCCCAGCGTGAATCCACGGACACCGGCATTATCGACTTGTCGAGCATTCGACCCGGCGCTGTCCTGCCATCTCGTCGTGCACTCCGTCAGGCACGTGAAAATGGCGAGAATCGCGTGATCATTGGTGGACAGGAATTCGACACTGGACTGATTCCACAGGTTTCCAAGGATGAAGAAGGATCAGTCGAAGAAACTGCCGAGAAGCGTCCTTGGGGGCAGATTATCGGTGGATGGATGTCCTCTAAGGAACGCGGAAAGAAGGAGCAGTGACATGAACGCACGACGTTTTCTTCCTGTTTTTGTTGTTCCGGCTTTCCTTTTGGCTGCCTGCGGCAGTGGGGATTTGGTTGCTCCCGAAACTACTGCCCAGGCCTCGGCAAGTGCTCCGAACTTAGATTCTGCCCGTGTCGAACGCATTCTTGATTCGATTCAAGACACGCTCAACACGGCGGATGCTAGCCGCGATCCCGCACTTCTTCAAGCACGTCTTGAAGGTGGCGCACTGCGTATGCGCACGGACCAATATGCTGCCGCAAAAGCAACAAATACTGAGGTCTCCAAACTCATTGTGAATGAAGGATCAGTTGCGGTCTCGAATTCAAATGATTGGCCTCGCGTCATTGTGAATGTTTCGAACCTGGATCAAACCTCTTTGCCGGTGATCGCTTTCGCAGTCCAAGAGGATGCGCGCTCGCAGTACAAACTTCTGGGGTGGGCGCGTGCGCTCGGAGGCGCGCAGTTCCAGCTCGATAATATGGAAAAGGGTTCCGCACCTTTGACTGCGGATGCTCAGGGCTACGTCAAGACTCCGAAGGAAGCTCTGCAGGGCTACGTTGATATGCTCAACTCCGGCAATGCTGGAAACGACCAGTATTCCGGTGATGATTTTGCTCGCCGCTATCTTCAAGACGCAAAGAGCCTGAATGATGCTGTGCAAGCCGCTGGAAACGTTCAAGCCCATGCTGAAATCTCGGACGAGTTCCCCATCGTTGGTGTCCAGCTGGTTGATGGTTCATCACTGGTCGTCGCTTCCTTCACCTATACTCAGACCTATCAGCGCACTGTTGCCCGCTCGACAATGCGTCTGGGAGGAACCACTGCAGCACTTGCTGAAGGTGACGATGACACCGTTAAGGGGAAAGCAACAGCGACCTACGTTGCAACGGTCCTCTTGCACGTCCCAAAGTCGGGTTCTGATTCACAGGTGATCAGTGTGGTGGGTGCCGAACGAGCACTTGGCTCGGTCGTAAAAGACGATAACGCGGGCAACCCTGATCAACGTTAAGGGAGATTAATAGACATGAATAACGAGGCTCACAACCCTCAGCCTGCAGATTCTCACGGCGCCGTGGATTTGAGCGCCGCGGCAGCGCGAGGTAACTCTTCGGGTGGAGTACAGCCGGCAGCCCAGGGAAATCCTGCGATGCAGGCTCCGACGTCCCAGCGGGGGACGGGCCTTGATATTCCTCTGGTCGATACCTGCGATGATTCGACTTTCGAGGCAGTCGCCGCGCGCTCTCAGCAGGTCCCCGTGGTCATTGTGCTGTGGGCGGCGCAGTCATTGGAGTCCAAGCAGCTTCTGGCAACTTTAGAAGAACTTGCTCGTGACAAGATGGGCGCTTTCCAGCTTGTGGAGATCGATGTCGCTCGTGCACCACGCGTTGCGCAGGCCTTCCAAGTACAAGTTATTCCCACTGTTGTCGCTTTGGTCGGTGCCCGCCCGGTTCCTCTCTTCCAAGGAGTTGCGCCTAAGGAACAGATCGCACCGGTTATCGATGATCTTCTTCGAGCCGCCCAGCAAATGGGCGTGAACGGACGAGTTGCTGTCAGCGGACAGGACGTCGCTAAGCCGATCCCCGAAGAACATCTTCCGGCTCTAGAAGCTGAAGAACGCGGTGACTTAGAAGGCGCACGCGCGGCTTGGGACAAGATTATTGAGTTGAATCCTCGTGACGAAGACGCGAAAGATCATCGCGCACGCGTGAATCTTCGATTGCGTGAAAGCTCAGCAAGCGATGATCCCTCTGCCCGCGCCGACGCACTCTTTGCCGCAGGCCAGCACGCCGAGGCTTTCGAGGTTCTCTTGCAGCTCATGGAAGACGCCTCGGAAGAAGAAAAGGAAGACTACCGCGTTCGTCTCTTGGATCTTTTCCGCATTGCCGGAAGCACTCCTGAAGTTAAGGCTGCTCGTCGTCGTCTCTCATCCCTGTTGATGATCTGATCAGACGGCGCCTCACTGTAGAGCACATTAGAGGGAGGGGGTGCGGATCCCAGGATCCGCACCCCCTCCCTCTTGCTAAAAGCCGTTACTTTTCCGGAGCGAGCCAGAGTCCGCCGAGAGGCGGAACCCGAAGTTCGACGGAGAAGGGCCGTCCATTCCACGGGATCTCTTCGGCGACAAGGTCTCCAATGTTGACCACTCCGGAACCACCGAAGGTCGGATCATCTGTGTTCACGACTTCGCGCCAGGTGCCACCGTGTGGTAAACCAACGCGGTAGCCCTCGTGTGGGTTACCCGCGAAGTTCACGACGCAGACAAGCTCATCGTGAGCGCTGTGTCCGCCAGCGGCCTCGGATTTGCGAATGTAGGAAATGAGGTTGTGGTCGCCATCGGAGGCGTCAATCCACTCAAATCCGGTGTAGGTGTCGTTCCACAGTGCGGCGTGGGCACTGTAGAGTTCGTTCAAACGCGAGACCAAAGCGGCCATCCCAGCGTGATCGGGGCGATCGTAGAGCCACCAATCAAGAGAATAGCTTTCGTTCCACTCCTGCTCCTGGGCGAATTCTTGTCCCATGAAGAGGAGCTGCTTGCCGGGGTGAGACCACTGATAGGCGTAGAGAGCACGCAGGCCGGCCATCTGTTGCCAATGGTCGCCCGGCATCTTTGAGACAAGCGCACCCTTGCCATGAACAACTTCGTCGTGAGACAGCGGCAAGACATAGTTCTCGGAGAAGGCATAGACCAAGGAGAAGGTGAGTTCTCCGTGGTGCCAGCGGCGATTGACCGGATCTTCCGAGAGATAACGCAGGGTGTCATTCATCCACCCCATATTCCACTTCATACCGAAACCGAGGCCTCCGCCGGAAGTCTGAGCAGTCACTCCTGGCCATGCGGTGGATTCTTCGGCAATCATGACGATGCCCGGGTGCAAGCGATATGCCGTTGCAGTTGCTTCTTGGAGGAAGGAGATCGCCTCGAGGTTTTCACGCCCACCATACTGGTTGGGGTGCCACTGACCGTCCTTACGGGAGTAATCGAGGTAGAGCATCGATGCCACTGCGTCAACGCGCAGACCATCGATATGGAACTGGTCAAGCCAGTAGAGGGCATTGGCAACAAGGAAGTTACGAACTTCGGTGCGCCCAAAGTTAAAGACGTAGGTTCCCCAGTCCGGGTGTTCTCCGCGGAGGGGATCCGGATCTTCATAGAGGGGAGTGCCATCGAAACGGGCGAGTGCCCAGTCATCCTTGGGGAAGTGGGCAGGCACCCAGTCCAAGATCACACCGATGCCTTCTTGGTGAAGGCGATCGACCAGGTAACGGAAGTCGTCGGGGGTTCCGTAGCGCGAGGTTGGCGCGTAGTACGAGGTCACTTGGTATCCCCAGGAGCCGCCGAAGGGATGCTCGGCAAGAGGCATGAACTCAACGTGCGTAAAGCCCATCTTCTTGACGTAGGGGATGAGTTCATCGGCAAGGCCGCGGTATCCGAGATCTTGCTTCCATGAGCCTGCATGAACTTCGTAAATAGACATCGGACCCGAATGCGGATTCGTGTGCTCCCGTGCGCGCAGCCACTCATCATCTTCCCACGTGTGGAACACATCGGTCACCACTGAAGCGGTTGCGGGAGGAATCTCAGTTGCTCGGGCCATCGGGTCGGCCTTTTGGAACCAATCACCCGAGGGGCCCTGGATTTCAAACTTGTAGCGAGCGCCTACTCCAACGCCTGGAACGAAGAGCTCCCACACTCCCGAGGCTCCCATGGAACGCATTGAGTGAGCGGTGCCATCCCAGAAGTTAAAGTCGCCGACGACGCGAACTGCGCGAGCATTGGGTGCCCACACTGCGAAGGCAACGCCGTCGACCGGTCCCATGACGCCATCAAAATGGGTGATATGCGCCCCTAGGACATCCCAGAGACGCTCATGGCGTCCCTCGCCGATGAGATAGGTGTCCATCTCTCCGAGAGTCGGGAGGAAACGATAGGGATCATCAACGACTTGCGAATGATCTCCGTAGGTGACGCGCAGGCGGTAGTCGGGGATAACGTCTGCTTCGAAAGCACACACCCAGACCCCGGAATGCTCGTGGGCCGCGGGAAGTGTCTTATCAGGAGTAATCACCTCGACAGAATCTGCTAGGTGGTGAACACTACGAATGGTGACGACGCCGTCACTAAGGTGTGCTCCCAACACATCGTGAGGAAGAGCGTAGCGTCCTTCGGCTACTGCATCGAGGACGTCTGTGGCCACTGATGTCGCTTGAGGTTCCATGTGTTCATCATCTCATGTTCGAAGGTGATCGTGTAATTACTCGGTTTCGATGGCCATGACATGGCCGAGTCGATCCCAGGGAGACAGTCGGACCCAGTTGGTCGTTGACCAGGAGTAACGCTGTCCGTCGAGTTCATCAACAACCGTGAAGTTAGCTGATGAGGTACCCAATGAAAGCCCGCTCAAATCAACGTGAACTTCACCCTCAACCGTATTTTCCGGATCGAGTGAAAGAACGACGATGACGGTGTCGGGCACTCCAGTAGGAGAGAAACGAGCGGGAACGTGCTTTGAGAAGCACAAAAGTCGGTCCGATGTCGTGGGATGAATACGTAAGTCGTGGAGCTGACGCAATGCGGGGTGGCGCTCACGCGCACTGTTGAGCAGCGTCAATAGAGCAGGAATTCCTGTCCCTTGGGCGAGTTTGGGATCGCGAGGCCTGAACTCGTACTTTTCGTTGTCATTGGGTTCTTCAGCTCCGGGACGCTGGACGTTTTCAACCCATTCGTAGCCCGAGTAGATTCCCCATGAAGGAGCCCCAAGGGCGGCAAGCATAGCGCGGATTGCAAAAATTGCCGTCCCGCCCGTCGTCATTTGAGGCGTGAGAATATCGTGGGTCGTCGGCCAGAACGTCGGGCGGATGAGGTGAGCCGTTTCTTGGGAGAGCTCGGTGAGATACTCTTCGATTTCTTCCTTGTAGGTTCGCCACGCGAAGTAGGTGTAGGACTGATCAAATCCGACAGCACCCAAGGTTCGCATCATCGCAGGACGGGTGAAGGCCTCGGCAAGGAAGATTACGTCCGGGTAGCGCGTGTGAAGCTCTTCTAAAAGCCGCAGCCAGAAGGGGACTGGTTTCGTGTGCGGGTTATCAACGCGGAAGATCTTGACGCCGTGAGAGATCCACAGTTCAAGCATGTCGCGGATAGCCGTGTAAATCCCCTCGGGATCTCGATCGAAATTCAGGGGATAAATGTCCTGATACTTCTTTGGGGGATTTTCGGCGTAGGCGATGGAACCGTCGGCACGCTGCGAGAACCAGTCGGGATGCTCACTGACCCACGGGTGATCGGGCGAGCACTGCAATGCGATATCGAGCGCAACTTCGAGGCCGAGTTCGCGTGACTGCTCGACGAAATAATCGAAATCATCGAAGTTGCCGAGCTCGGGATGGATCGCGTCATGTCCGCCTTCGGCTGAGCCAATTCCGTACGGGCTTCCAGGTTCGCCCTTGTGAGCGATCAGAGCATTGTTTTTGCCCTTGCGGTTGGTCAATCCAATGGGGTGGATGGGCGTCAAATAGATGACGTTAAATCCCATTGAGGCGATCCTTGGCAAGTCCTCGACAGTGGTGCGCAAAGTGCCTGAGACCCAGCGTCCCTTTGAGTCTTGGAAAGCGCCGTGGGAACGCGGGAAAATTTCGTACCAAGCACCGGCAAGAGCACGGTTGCGGGCAACGAAAAGGGGGTAGGTGCGCGTCGAACCGTAGAGGTCTCTGAGGGGGAACTGCCTAAATACCGCGCGCACGGGCGCCGAGAGACCAGCTGAAAGACGACGCTGGGGAGTTTGCGAGGCATCGCGCAATCCCTTTGCTGTGTCCAAGAGAGTATCGATTGCTGAGCGCGTCGGCTGGGTTTGCGAGGGATTGTTGAGTGCCTCGCCTCGGGCGGCACGCTCCATCAAGAGCGCACCTTCTTCGAGCATCAGCTCGACGTCGACACCCGCGCCAATTTTGACCGAGGCGTCATGGCGCCACGTCGCATAAGGGTCAGACCAGGTATCGATCCTGAAACTCCACTGACCGACGGCATCCGGCATCACCCACGCTTCATAGCGGTCGAGGCCGGGAGCGATGTCACGCATAAGCGCGCGTGAATGAATCGACCCACCCGGGCGCAGGAGAACTGCCTCGGCTGCGTAGCAATCGTGCCCTTCTCTAAAGACCGTTGCTCGGATAGGGAAAGCCTCAAAAGCAGTGGCTTTCGCGGGAAGATTTCCGTCCTCGACGACGGGGAAAACTTCAGTTGCGGGGATGCGGGCCAGAAGCGTCTCGTTCACATATCTAAGCGTAATGGAAATTGTGAGCGTCGACATACTTTAACCACTGAGAGGTTGCTGAGAAGACAAAAATGGTGGTGATCCTTACGCGGATCACCACCATTTTTATGAATTTCAGTAGACCATGTGCATGGCCTGACGAACCTCGTTGAGGGTCTGTTCTGCCTGCTCGTTCGCCTTCTCATTTCCTTGGCGAAGAATGGAGAGCAGGTAACCCGGATCTGCGGCCAGTTCTTCGCGGCGAGCGCGGATGGGGGCGAGCATCTCATTGAGTGCCTCGGTAACGGTTGCCTTGAGCATTCCGCCGCCGCCGTCTCCGATCCTCTCGGCGATCGCGGCGGGATCCTCACCCGTTGCCAGTGACGCCAACATCAGCAGATTGGATACCTCGGGACGATTCTCGGGATCGTAGGTGATATGACGATCCGAATCCGTCTTCGCACGCTTCAAGATGCGAGCAGTCTCATCTGCACTCATCGCAAGCTCGATCGTGTTTCCACGCGACTTCGACATCTTCGTACCGTCAGTCCCCAGGAGGAGAGGGGTCTCAGATAGGAGCGCATCAGGGCGCGGGAAGACTGCACGCTTGGGGTCGACGCGCCCATAACGCTTGTCGAAGCGTTGAGCGATCAAGCGCGTCTGCTCGATGTGGGGGAGCTGGTCTTGTCCAACAGGAACAAGATTTGCCTTGCAGAACAAAATATCGCATGCCTGGTGAACCGGGTAGGTCAGCATCAAACCGCTCATCGCGCGTCCATCGGTTGCCTCAAGCTCAGCCTTCACCGTGGGATTGCGATGCAATTCTGACTCGGTGACCAGCGACAGGAAAGGAAGCATCAGCTGGTTGAGCGCAGGAATGGATGAGTGGTTAAAGATCGTTGTCTTTTCTGGATCGAGTCCAACCGCCAAGTAGTCGGTAACGAGGCCTAAAACGCGCTCCTCAATGGGGCCAACCGCGTCCCGGTCGGTGATGACCTGGTAGTCGGCGACCAGAACCCAGGTGTCAATGCCGCGGTCTTGAAGAAGAACGCGATTGCGCAGAGTCCCAAAGTAATGCCCCAAGTGGAGACGGCCGGTGGGGCGATCTCCAGTTAATACGCGGAATCGCGAGGGGTCCTGGTCGATGGCCTCTTCGATTTCCTTCGAACGTGCGATTGAACGTGCGAGGGATGCATCAGAGGTAGATTGCTCAAGTGTTTCTTCGCTGCTAGTCACTAGGCCAGTCTAGCGTGATCACCCCTGAGGCGAAGACTCTACAGCAGACAGGTAGATATGCATGCTGAAGGGGTCCAAAGAAATAGTGTCGCCTGGAGCCTTCCGATCAAGGGAAGCCGGCAATCGCGTCGCGTCGAACACAGAGCTAATGCCGCCGTCTTCGGGGTTACCCCATGCGGTATCGAGGACCTGAACCCACGGGCAGCCGCGGCCTTGGGAAAGAACGACATCGCGGTCATCTGTTGTGCCATTGAATACGACCAAGGCGTCGCGGCCGTTGTAGGGGCTACCAGAGCGAAGCATCTGGAAGACTCGAGACTCTTGAGATCCCCAAATGTCATCCCTCATCGGTGAACCATCGGCGCTATACCAAGAAAGATCAGCGATGACATCGCCATGAGGATCTGTTCCTGAGAAGAAAGCCATAGGGCGAAGCGCCGGGTGAGCGCGGCGCAAGGCCAAAAGCCAACGCACTGTCTGGAGCTGGTCTTTCTGGAGTTCAGAAAGGTCCCAATCGATCCATGAGATCGGAGAATCCTGACAGTAGGCATTGTTATTGCCAAATTGCGTACGAGAAAATTCGTCTCCTGCAACCAACATTGGAGTTCCCGAAGAGACCAACAAAGTTGCAAGCAGATTTCTCTGGCTGCGCTGACGCGCAGGAATAATGTCTTCAACAATGCCAGTTACGTCGCGGACATCGGGATCAACGCCGATGATGGGGGAGGCAATTGCCCCCTCCAAACCGTGATTCCACGAGTTGTTGTTATCAGAACCATCGCGGTTTTCTTCGAGGTTTGCCAGATTGTGCTTGTGATCGAAAGCCGTCAGATCCGCCAAGGTAAAACCATCGTGGGCGGTGACGAAATTGACCGAAGCGCTGGGACCTCGCAAATATCCCACGCCGTGACCGAAGACGTCTTGAGAACCTGACAAGCGAGTCGCAAACTCATTCGAACCGCCGGCGCCACGCCCGCCGGCCAATGCGCGCATATCGGAGAGCCAGAAAGTGCGCACCGTATCGCGGAAACGGTCATTCCATTCACAGAATGGATCAGGGAAATTGCCTGTCTGCCAGCCGCCGAGGCCGACGTCCCAGGGCTCGGCAATGAGTTTGACCTCACGAAGAATCGGATCCGCGCCCATCCCGATCAGAACGGGGTGCATCGGAGTGAAACCGTTAGCAAAGCGCCCCAAGGTAGCGGCAAGGTCAAAGCGGAACCCATCGATCCCCATATTCGATACCCAATAGCGCAGAGAATCAAGGATCAGCGAAATAACCTGGGGATTGTCCGTATTGACGGTGTTGCCAGTCCCTGTCGTATCGATGATGTGCGAGGGGTATCCCTCGGTTCGGCGGTAGTACAGGGGTGAATCAAGTCCGCGGAAAGACAAGGACGGACCGGCATCACCGTTTTCACAGGTGTGGTTGTAGACGACATCCAGGATGACTTCGATACCTGCTTCATGCAGGATCGAAACCATTCCACGAAATTCATCAATGACTGCCTGAGGTCCGCGTGCACGGGCAGAAGCGCTGGCATAGGAAGGTTCGGGACTAAAGAATGACAGAGTCGAGTATCCCCAGTAGTTCGTGAGTCCACGTTCAACGAGGAAAGGCTCATCAGACTTTGCATGGACTGGGAGTAGCTCGACGGAAGTGACGCCAAGTTCCTTGAGATAGCGCACTGAGGCAGGGTGGGCGAGTCCCGCGTAGGTGCCGCGAAGGTTCGGGGGAACCTCCGGCATATTCTGCGTAAAACCTTTGACGTGAAGCTCATAAATGACTGTCTCGTCCAAAGGAACCTTAGGCTGGGGTGCGAGCTTGAACGAGGTGTCGATGACCACGCTATGCGCGTTGTAAGGTGCGGAATCTGACTGCGAAGGCTCAAGCGGATAGGAAACCGGGTAGAGATCTTCATCAACGCTGTGTGCGTAAACTTCCGGGCAAATATCGACGCTGCCTGCGAGCCCGCGGCCATAGGGGTCAATGAGTAGCTTGTTGTAGTTGAAGAACAAGCCTGCGTCGGGATCCCAAGGTCCTTGAGCGCGGAAGCCGTAGTGGGTACCAACTCCAAGACCTTCGATGTAACCGTGCCAGATTCCGTGATCAGGCCCAAGAAGGTGGTAGCGCTCTTCGCTACCGCTTTGCGGGTCGATGACGCAGAAATCTACTTGAGTCGCGCGCGTGGAGACAACAGCGACGTTAAGGCCCGATCCTGCCACTGAAACGCCCAACTGACGAAAGTGAGGATTTGGCCGATTAACGGCACGGAAGGTGTGTGTCTGCTGTTGTGACATTACCGCCTCTACATCTGTCATAACAGCTATAAGCATAGTCGCTCCTGTTCCTCAGCACACTCGGAGCTGCGCGCATGAGGCCTGATATGGCACTCTGGATACATGAGGATTGCAGTGCTGGCTAAGCAAGTTCCCGATACCAGCTCGGGGCGTCGTTTTGAAGGCTCGCGTCTTGTCCGCGGTGAAGACGATGTACTGAATGAATTTGATGAGAATGCAGTCGAGGCGGCGGCCGAGCTTGTTGCTGCTCACGGCGGTGAAGTGCTCGCTGTGAGCATGGGGCCGGAAGATGCCAGTGACGCACTGGTTCGCTGTCTCGCTCTCGGCGCCGATAGCGCATACCTCCTTTCAGACCCCTTGCTTGAAAACGCTGATGTCACTGTGACAGCGCGCGCACTCGCGGCGTTGATCTCGCTCTTGGCCGAAGAAGAAGCGATCGACCTTGTTTTGTGCGGCATGGCGGCATCCGATGCAATGACCTCGATGCTCCCGGCAGCACTTGCCGCTGTCATGAATGTTCCTTTGGTATCCCAGGTTCGAGAATTGACAGTTGATCCCGATAGCGGTCACGTCCAAGCAATGCGCAGCGTGGATGGTGTTGATGAAACTTTGCGCGCGCCCCTTCCGGCAGTCATCTCTGTGACGGATCAACTCAATGAGCCGCGATTCCCCGGCTTTAAGGATTTGAAGGCAGCACGCATGAAGCCCCTCGTTCAGGCTGAACTGGATGACGTCGCTGGCTACGATCCCAGTGGACGCCTCAGTGAATTAGTCTCCGGAGGTCGCTCCGAGATGCCTTTGGGCGTTGTCTCGATGACAGAACATAATCGCGGCGGCTCTGGTGAGGTCTTCACCGATACCGGGGACGGCGGGACGCGTCTGGCTGAGTTCATTGAGGAGAAGATGAAATGAGCACTTGTCTTAAGGACGCGATTGTCGTCATCGATTGTTCGGATACCGCTTCGCTGGGTTCGCGTTACCGCGACATGATTGCCCAGGCGCATGAGTGCGCCGAAGCTGTCCACGCGATTGTTGTCTCTCAGGAAGAGCGCGAGTCTTTGCGCGAAGAACTTGGACGCCTCGGTGTTTCTTCTTGCGTTTTCCTTCAGGTGAATGAATCGGTGCTGACTGCCTCGGCACTTTCCCCTGCACTTGCGTCGGCTTACTCGCGTTTCGGCAACCCGCAGGCACCGCTTCTTTTTGCTTCGCGTTTCCTTGACCGTGAGTGCGCAGCGTCGCTTGCGATCACTTTGGGAGGCTGCGCGATTGCCGAGGCCGTGGCTCTTCGCGTAGAAGACGGACACTTGTGTGCGACTACGGATGCTTTGGGGGGAACGTGGCGCGCAGAGATTGCGACGCACAGTGCCCCAGCGTGCGTGTGCGTGCGTTCTCGTGGATTGGAAGTAGCGGCTGAGGAAAACGAATGCGTTGAACTCGCTAGTGAAGTCGTAGAGCCCGATCCTACGCGTACGCTCGTCGTCGAGCGGGTTGAAGCTAGCTCTGATGGGCGTCCCAGTGTCACTGATGCGCAGGTCGTTGTCGTTGGCGGTCGTGGTGCCGGAAATGATTGGTCTCTTGTTGAAGATCTCGCCGACGTCTTGGGCGCTGGAATTGGCGCGACCCGCGATGCTGTTGACGAAGGCTGGGCTCGCCGCAGTGCGCAAATTGGACAAACCGGTCTCACGATTGCTCCCAAGCTCTACATCTCGCTCGGCGTCTCGGGCGCGATTCATCACACAGTGGGGATTATGTCCTCGCAAACGATCGTTGCAATCTGTGATGACCCCGATGCGCCAATCTTCGAACTCGCGGATTTTGGCGTAGTGGGCGATATGTACGAAATCGTTCCCCAGGCTCTGGAACACTTGCGCGCATGGCAGGCATCTAGAGCCGACAACTAGTGAAAGACACACGTGTCGCATTACCTTGATCACGCGGGATCAACGCCTCTGGCCCCCGGTGTTTGTGAAGCATGGATGCATGCCCAGGAAGCACTGAGTGAACGCCCTGGGAATCCGGCTGCGCTACATGCCGGTGGACGCGCTGCACGCAGGATGCTTGAAGATGCGCGAGAACGTGCGAGTGCTGCCCTCGGTGCCGAGCGTGCGGAGCTGGTCTTCACATCGGGCGCAACAGAATCTGATGCTCTTGCACTTCTTGGGGCTTCTCGGGGAATGCGAAACAAAGATGCGACGCGCACTGATGTGTGGATGTCACGCCTTGAACACGACGCAGTTAGCGAACAATCTGAAGCGCTGGGGCGTGAGGGCTTTAGCATTCGCAAGTTTGACGTCGATTCACGGGGTGTTACGACATTTGAGAATCTGCGTGAAAACCCGGAGCTGCTTCAACGTGCCGCGCTCATGTCCCTGACGTGGGTGTGCTCTGAAGTGGGGACTATTCAACCGATTGGGGAACTATCTGAGCTCGTCAGGTCACACTCCCTGGACGCGCAATCTCCTCTTCTTCACTCCGATGCAGCGCAAGCAATCGGATACTGCGATGTCAATTTCAGCGAGAGTGGCCTTGACCTGCTGACAGTGGGAGGCCACAAAGTTGGGGCCCCCGTCGGCACTGGTGCATTACTTGTTCGCCGGGGAGTGAAGGTCGTAACCGACCGCCCAGGTGGAGGACACGAAAGGGGGATCCGCTCGGGTACCCCAGATGTTGCTGGCGCATGTGCACTGGCAACAGCACTGGAGTACGCAGCTGCACACCGCCTCGAACGCGTTCAGAGGGCGCAAGACCTTCGTCGCCGTCTCCTTGCTGGTCTTCCCAGCGACGTGCGCATGACGGTGGACCCCCATGCGGCCTCGGCGGCGATTATCCACTTGATGATCCCGACTCACCATCCCGAAGCAGTCCTTTTAGCAATGGATATGGCAGGCATTGACGTCTCGGCTGGATCCGCGTGCCATGCTGGTGTTTCGCGGCCTTCAAGAATCGTCATGGAACTGGGATACGACGAAAACCAGGCTCTGGGGGTGCTGCGAGTATCGACGGGAATTGAAACTCAGACAGAAGACATCGATGCTTTCTTGGCAGCACTTCCTGCAGCCATTCGAGCTGGGCAAGCCTTGGATGAACGAGAGGGAACGGGCGCATGAGGGTCTTAGCAGCTCTTTCAGGCGGAGTTGACTCTGCAGTCGCAGCCGCGAAAGCCGTAGAAGCCGGTCACGAGGTAGTCGGTGTCCACATGGCTCTTTCCTCTCAGCCTCAAGAATGTCGCCTTGGCTCACGCGGCTGCTGCTCCGTTGAAGACGCGGCAGATGCCGCGCGCGCAGCTGAGATTATGGGGATTCCCTTCTACGTGTGGGATCTTGCAGAAGAGTTTGAGCAGACAGTGATCACCGACTTCGTTGAGCAGTACGCGGCTGGGCACACCCCGAATCCCTGCGTGCGTTGCAATGAGTTTGTGAAGTTTAGAGAGCTTGCGCAGCGCGCGCGGGCGCTTGGCTTTGACGCAGTCTGTACGGGACACTATGCGCGGATTGTTGAAGGGCCGAATGGACCGCAGCTGCACCGAGGCAAAGACGAAGCGAAGGACCAATCCTACGTCTTGGCAATTATGGGACCGCAGGAACTACCCCGCGTGATCTTTCCTCTGGGCGAGGCGCCGTCGAAAGCCTGGGTGCGTTCAGAAGCTGAAAGAATGGGGCTGGGGGTTTCCAACAAGCCCGATTCTTACGATATCTGTTTCATTCCCGATGGAGATACCCAAGGCTTCCTCAAGTCTCATCTGGGCTCAAAGCCCGGAGAAATCGTTGATACCGATGGGCAAGTTGTTGGCCGCCACGAAGGGTACTGGAATTTCACGGTTGGTCAGCGTCGTGGCTTGAACTTAGGGAATCCTGCTGCAGATGGTCGACCTCGGTATGTGGTGGAAACGCGCCCCGAGACCAATCAAGTGATTGTTGGCGCTTCAGAACTCTTGTCGGTGGACCGTATCACTTGTTCGGATATCGTCTGGCTAGCAAACGACGATCAGGGAGACGTTGACGAGGCCGCGACGAGTGCCTTTGGCGCATCGATCGGGGAGCGGAGCCTGGGCGAGGTTGACGAGCGTGTGCTCACCGCGCAGATCCGTGCCCACGGCACGCCCAGCGTTGTCACCTCTGTCCAGCGCTTCGGGGAAGAGGAAGAAAGGCTTGAGCTCTCCCTCGCGCTGCCAATTCGTGGCGTGGCAGCTGGGCAGTCCATGGTTCTGTATCGGGGAACGCGCGTGATTGCCGAGGCGACAATTGAGCGTGCAAACCGTGGTGAGGGAAGCGTGGCCTCCTAGGGGAGGCACGGGAATTAATCAGTGCGCAAGATGGGACTCGAACCCACACGTCAAAGACACTGGAACCTAAATCCAGCGCGTCTACCAATTCCGCCACTCGCGCAACGCTCCGAGTTTACCTTATCGATGGTGCGATGCACTCCTCGAAGCACTACGCGAGCATGGGGCCTCTCTCACGACTAAGCTCGTCGCTATGGCTCAACTTCACGTAGGGGACAAGGCTCCCGACTTCACGCTCGAAACCACGCAGGGAACTCTTTCTTTGCACGACCTCTTAGGACGGGCTCGCGTCGGAGTCATCGTCTATTTCTATCCCAGGGCCTCGACACCCGGGTGTACGAAGGAAGCATGTGATTTTAGGGATCACTTCAATTCTTTTAAGGCACAGGGCTATGAAGTCATCGGCGTCAGTGCCGATTCAATGAAAGCCCTTGAAAACTTTGCACAGAAGCAGTCTTTGAACTTTCCTTTGGCCTCTGATCCGGATAAGACAATGCTTGCCGAGTGGGGAGCATGGGGAGAAAAGAAGAACTACGGCAAGATCTTCTTGGGCATTATTCGCTCAACCATCGTTCTTGACACCAGCGGCGTCGTCACGCATGCCCTGTATAACGTCAAGGCAACCGGCCACGTTGCCCGCTTGCGCAGAGACCTCGGTCTTGATGACTAAGTAAAAATCGGGCCAAACCACGACGAAGCGGTTTGGCCCGATTTCTATTTGTGATGAGGGATGAATGACTGCGGAGCGCGGTGCGCCGTTGAACCCCACTCCGCAGCCGGCTCTTGTAAATGAGCTGCGAAGGTGAGCGTGTCGCGGTCACAGTGATGTTGATTGGATCTCCGGATCAAACAGCGGGACCGGCGAAGGACGGCGTTCTTCGGCGGTTGCAAAGGATTCGGCAGCGCCAACGAGGGTGTGCAGGTCGTGGCCTTCGAGCATCCACTGTGCCGGGGTCGTCTGATCAAGGACCTCAAGGGGACGCTGGAACCACGAAGCAGCAGTGAGCTGGTGAACCCGTCCGCGCAGGCGACCAAGGACATCCGACATATCGTCAATCACGGAGTGATTGGCCATAAGCTGCCACGTAGGGTAGTACCAGATTGTTGAAGGAGATTGGACTGCAAGAATGCGATTGGTTCGCACAGCCTTGTTGATTCCTTGACGCGAAATTCCGAGCCAGGCAACAATGTCGGAGGTGGTGCAGACAGGACCGACGAGTTCGTGAAGGCCTGGACGGGGATCGGTCATTGAACGGACCAGATGGGTGGCCTGCTCGACGATATCGGGAGTAATGACGGTACGGCGACGAGCACTTAACTGTTGTTCAATCGATGCGAGCAGATCCTTCTCTGAAGAAGTGAGACGACGCATGAGATGCTCCGAGGGGGGGTGAGTAGGGCACAGATACGCAAAGAGGTACCCGGCCATTGGCGCCGCCTCGGCAATGGGTGCGCCATGAGGGACTTGAACCCCCAACCCGCTGATTAAGAGTCAGCTGCTCTGCCAGTTGAGCTAATGGCGCTTTGTCCTAAGGACAAGAAAGTAGATTACATACTAATGGCGCCATGCGCAAATCATACCGGGGCCGAATCTTGAGTACGAGGCTGTAGGCTAGGGGAGTGCAAGCAGTTGACATGGCATCGGTCGATAGTAGAGTTTCCCGCGAAAATACGGTAACGCAGGACTACCTCAAAACAATTTGGGGCGCTGAAGAAAACGGTGACGAAGGAATCACAATTCGTGCACTTGCTTCGCGCGTCGGAGTCGCGGTTTCGACTGCCTCGGAAAAGGTCAAAAGGCTCGCAGCTGAGGGGCTTGCCTTTCACGAACCCTATGGGAAAGTAACTTTGACTGGAGAAGGCCGTCGGCGAGCTCTTGAAGTTGTGCGTCGTCATCGCCTTCTTGAAACGTATCTGCACGATGCTTTGGGCTTCGATTGGGATGAAGTCCACGAAGAAGCCGAAATTCTTGAGCATGCGGTTTCCGACCGTCTTCTGAACCGGATTGATGAACAACTGGGATACCCAAGGCGCGATCCTCACGGAGACCCGATTCCTTCGGCTGATGGGCAAGTGTGCATTCTTTCGCTTACGCCCCTGCGTGACATTCCACTTCATCGTCGTATGCGAATCGCTCGTTTTAGTGATAGTGATGCACGTGCTCTTCGCTCCCTCGAAGCTAAAGGACTAGGACTTGACGCCGTCGTGGCGATCAGTGAACGAATGGATGCTCAAACGATGAAAGTCATCGTTCAAGCAGAAGAAAAAGAACGACTCCTTGAGCTTAACGCCCAAGAAGTCGCCCTTGTGTTCGTCACAAGCGTGGAGGAATAGGAAGCAAGTTACTGAAGCGAGGCCATCTGGCGCGGAACTTCGGTGTCGTAACCCAAAGCAACCACGGCCTCGCGAAGCTTCTCAATCGCAGCGTCGAGTTCTTCTGAGCTTGCAGGGGCTGCATTGCTCAAAAGGACGTCGCTCTCGGTGTGCAGAGGAATGACGTGCAGGTGCGTATGAGGAACCTCAAAACCGGCGATAACAAGACCGGATCGCTCGACACCAAAGGCACGCTCTTGTGCTCGGCCGATGATCTGCGCGACTTCCATCAAGTGGGTGCATTCCTGTGGATCCAATTGTGTCCATGAAGGAATAGGATCTCGCGGGACGACGAGGACGTGACCGGGGCTTGTCGGCTCGATGGTTGCGAAAGCAACGCAGGAATCGTCCGCCCAGACGAAACGCCCAGAGAACTCACCTGAAATAATTTTTTCAAAAACGGTACTCATGTCTCTATTGTCGAACGCCGCGAGGGTTTTGCCTAGTGGGAATAAACAGGCAAATTTGCGCCAATGCACTACCCTAGATACGGCATAGAACAAGCCTGAAGACACTGTGTTTTCAGGGTAGATGGAGGCAAGGATGAGCGAGATCTCAACAGGGGAGCCCGATTTCCGTTACACGGCGCAATTGGCCGGAGAGATCGAAAACAAGTGGCAGGACCTATGGGACGAACGTGGGACCTTCTACGCGGATAACCCCGAGGGAGATCTTGCAGGTGATCTAGCCACACGTCAGCCTTTCTTCCTCCTTGACATGTTCCCGTACCCTTCGGGCAAGGGCCTGCATGTTGGCCACCCGCTGGGATACATCGCAACTGACACCGTTGCGCGTTTCCACCGCATGCAAGGCGAGAACGTTCTGTACACCATGGGCTACGACGCCTTCGGTCTTCCTGCAGAACAGTACGCCGTTCAGACCGGTCAACACCCGCGCGTGACAACCGAAGAGAACATTGCGAATATGCGTCGCCAGTTGCGCCGTCTGGGGCTTTCGCACGACCGTCGTCGTTCCTTCGCAACGACCGATGTCGACTATGTGCACTGGACCCAGTGGATTTTCCTTCAGGTGTTCAACTCATGGTTTGATCCGCAGGCACCGCGTCGTGATGGACGAGGCTTGGGTGCCGCGCGTCCGATCAGCGAATTGATCGCACAGTTTGCTTCTGGAGCGCGTGAGCTTCCCTCCGAGATCGCGCAGGGACGTACCTGGGATGACTTGAATTCGCGTGAGCGCGCGCAGATCATCGATTCCTACCGCCTCGCCTATATCTCTGAAGCGCCCGTGAACTGGTGCCCGGGTCTGGGAACCGTTTTGGCCAACGAAGAAGTGACAGCGGATGGTCGTTCCGAGCGTGGTAACTACCCGGTTTTCAAGCGCAGCCTGCGTCAGTGGATGATGCGTATTACCGCCTACGGTGATCGCCTCGCTGAAGACCTCGACACCATTAACTGGCCTGAAAAGGTGCGCACCATGCAGCGCAACTGGATTGGCCGCTCCAACGGCGCGGAAGTTGACTTCATTGCAGTCGGCGAAGGCGTCAGTGATCGTGGTTTCACGGTCTACACGACTCGTCCCGACACTCTCTTTGGCGCAACCTTCGTCGTCTGGTCGCCCGAGCACCCACTCCTCGGTGGCACCACCCCGGGTTCGGCCTCGGACCAAGCAGCGCTGGATATCCCCGCGAGCTGGCCCGAAGGCACCCGCGAGGCCTGGCGTGGTGGCTATGCAACGCCTGCCGAGGCCGTGGCGGCCTACCGTGCACAAGCTGGGGCAAAGACTCCTGAGCAACGCGCAGAAGACGCGGGGGAGAAGACGGGTGTCTTCACGGGCCTGTGGGCAATTAACCCTGTCAATGGCCGTCGCATTCCTGTGTTCATTGCTGATTATGTCCTCATGGATTACGGCACCGGCGCGATCATGGCAGTTCCTGCACACGATGATCGCGACTGGGAATTCGCTCAGCGTTTTGATCTGGATATCATTCGCACTATCGGTGATGCTCAAGACCCGACCGCTCACGACCTGAGCCAGGGTGCCTACACCGGTGACGGCGTTGCAGTTGACTCCGCGAACGAAGAGATTAGCCTCAATGGTCTGGATAAGGACGCGGCAAAGGCGGCAATGACCCAGTGGCTCGAAGAAAAGGGCTTGGGGCGCGCTGCTGTTACCTACCGTCTGCGTGACTGGCTTTTCAGTCGTCAGCGTTACTGGGGAGAGCCTTTCCCGATCGTTTGGGACGAAGATGGGGTGGCTCATGCCCTCCCCGAAGAGATGCTCCCTGTTGAGCTTCCCGAGATTAGCGACTATTCGCCTCGTACCTTCGATCCTGATGATGCTGATACGGAACCGGAAGCGCCGCTGGGACGCGCACAGGAATGGGTGAACGTCACCCTGGACCTGGGGGACGGCCCGAAGAAGTACCGCCGCGAAACCAACACCATGCCCCAGTGGGCCGGTTCGTGCTGGTACGAGATGCGTTACACCGACCCGACGAACTCCACTGCTTTTGCCTCGCAAGAGAACCTGTCCTACTGGATGGGGCCGCGGGAGGGCAAGAGCAGCGGTGGCACCGATCTGTACATCGGTGGTGTGGAGCACGCAGTTCTCCACCTGCTCTACGCACGCTTCTGGCAGAAGGTCCTCTTTGACCTGGGATTCGTGCCCGACGCTGAGCCCTACCACACCCTATTCAACCAGGGCTACGTCCAGGCCTATGCCTACACGGATGCTCGCGGGCAGTACGTTCCCGCAGATGAAGTTGAAGGCGACGAATCCACCGGATTCACGTGGAAGGGCGAACCCGTTAACCGTGAATACGGAAAGATGGGTAAGTCGCTGAAGAACATCGTCACACCGGATGAAATGTACGATGCCTACGGCGCCGACGTTTTCCGCGTGTATGAGATGAGCATGGGGCCGCTGGACGTCTCGCGTCCATGGGAAACCCGCGCAGTTGTTGGTTCGCAGCGTTTCCTGCAGCGTTTGTGGCGAAATGTCTTGGACGAAGCCACCGGTGAGGTGACCGTCAGCGATGAGCCAATGGATGCGAAGACCGCGCGCCTCTTGGCACGCACCATTGCTGAAGTGACCGTTGAGTATGAGAACCTGCGCATTAACACCGCGATCGCAAAGCTCATCGTTCTCAACAATCAACTGACGTCTTTCGATTCAGTGCCGCGCGTTGCAGTTGAGGCTCTCATTTTGATGCTCTCGCCGGTTGCTCCGCACATCTGTGAGGAACTGTGGGCGAAGCTGGGGCATGCAGACTCTCTTGCTCGCGTTCCCTTCCCGGTCGTGGAAGATGAATCCTTGCTCGAAGACGATACCGTCACAGCGATTGTGCAGGCCAATGGCAAGTTGCGTGCAAAGATCGAGGTTCCGGTCTCGATCTCTGAAGAGGATCTTCGTGCACTGGCTCTTGAGCAAGGTCCGATCGTCAAGCTCCTCGAAGGCCGCGAGCCTCTCAGGGTGATTGTGCGTGCCCCGCAATTGGTCAACATCGTTCTTCCGAAGTAACCATGCCTGAAGGAGATGCGATCCACCGGATCGCTCACACTTTTTCTGTCCTCTTCCAGGGTAGTGAAGTCGAAACTTCATCACCGCAGGGGCGCTTTGCCGCATCCGCACAGTTGATTAACCATCACAAGGTTGTCGCTGTGCGGGCGGTGGGCAAGCATATGTTCGTTGCATTCGCTGCTCCCGACCTAGCCACTTCCGTGATTGAGCAGGCCCGAGAGGCTGAAGCTGAATACGCTGCTCATTTGAACAGCGCCGAGGCCGAGGCTGCTCTTCCTTTTACCGGTAGTTCGCCGGTGTGGGGAGAACGTGCCTTCCCCAGTGAAGAATCCCTTCAATGGCTCCATATTCACTTGGGGCTGTATGGCTCTTGGCGCTTTGACGCTGACGAGCGAACACAGGATGTTCCAGCCTCAATTGGCGCTCCCCGGACGAATTGGGTTGCAACGAAGGGGCACCGTCATGCTGCCCTCAAGTGGGCAAGTTACTCGGAAGATAGCCTGTATGTCGAGGACAATCTTGCTGCCGGCGAGGCCCAGGACCCAGCAGGGCAGTGGCAGGCGCCTGAACCTGTGGGGCAGGTTCGTCTGCGTATCCTCTCCGAAGTGGCTGTTGCAGATGTGACGGGACCAAATCGCTGCGAGCTCATTTCCGACGAGCAACGTCTGGTCGCTGAATCAAAACTCGGTTGCGATCCTTTGCAACCCGGGGCATCACAGGACCCTGCAATGCGCAAACGTTTCATTGAGCTGGTTCGCGCGCGTAAACGTCCTGTTGGTGAATTAATCATGGATCAATCCATTGCAGCAGGGGTGGGAAATATCTATCGCGCAGAGGCTCTTTTCCTCGCGGGGATTTCTCCGATGCGCGCAGGAAACCGGCTCTCTCAGGCTCGCGTTGGCCAGCTGTGGGACATCATCTGCGAGCTGATGACTCGTGGATTGGAAATCGGACGGATCGACACGATCCGTCCCGAAGATCAACCTGATCCGATTCCTGAAGGGGACGAAGAACTTGGACGGTGGTACATCTACCATCGCAGCGGTCGTCCCTGTATTAAATGCGGGACCATGATCAGTGAGAAGCTCATGCAAAACCGCAGGCTGTTCTGGTGCTCAAATTGCCAGAACTAGGACAGAATCGTCAGTGAATCTGGGGTCTTAAGCCTGTTCGTAGTTTTCGCTCTCCTGGAAGATGTCGTAAACGTGTGGCAGATGCGCATTTGCCTCATCGATGCGGACGATCAGGGATGAAGCTCCCCAGTCTTGGCATCGGCGTGCACATTCTGCGACCAAAGCCGTTGCAATACCGCGCCGGCGGAATTTCGGGTGGACCATCAAGTCGATGACCTGTGGGAGACCGCTGGGTTCTTCTACAGGGGGATCAACGACGACGATGATTGCTGCGACGAGGTCTCCATCGACCCACGCGCCCAGAAAAGATCCTTCCAACGGGGTGCCGAAAACCCCTTCGAAACACAGGCGCATTTCATCCGTTGCTTCAGCCTGTGCCTCCAGAGTTTGGCGTTCTCCGTAGGCTGCGAGCGAGAGCTGTGCAAGCTCGGGGATATCGAATCGTGTGAGCACACCGATTTCACACTCTGCTGCACCGTGAAGGCGCGTCAGTGCGTCAATCTGTGCTTGTAGAGAATGTTTATCCATAAGGACAGAATATGTGATCTGTTGCACGCGCGAGGTTCTATGGGAAGTTGTGCGCCTAAGGAGTCCTTAAGTTGGGAATATGTTCGAGGGCTTGACAAAACCTGCAGTGCTAGATGTACCAGGTCGGGTCTTCTTCCCAGCAGTTCGGATCGATGATGAGATCGCAGTCTTCTTCCACCATGCGAGTCTCAGGCTTTTGGCGTAATTGTGCCGGAACGCCAATTGCAACAGCATCCTCGGGAACATCTTTAGTGACAACCGCGTTTGCGCCGACCTTTGCTCCATCGCCGATGGTGATCGGTCCAAGAACCTTCGCTCCCGCACCGATCATCACGTGATTTCCGACAGTTGGATGGCGTTTGCCCTGAGTCATCGCAACGCCGCCGAGGGTGACACCGTGGAAAATAACAACGTCTTCACCTACCTCAGCGGTTTGGCCGATAACGACTCCCGTCGCATGATCAATAAATACGCGGCGACCGATTTTCGCCTCGGGATGGATATCAACACCCGTCGCCATGCGTGCAAGGGAAGAGAGTACACGCGCAGGAGTACGCAGATGGCGGTGCGCCCACATCGCATGGGTTACGCGGTGCGTCCACAGTGCATGAACGCCGGGATAGGCAAGTGCGACCTCGAGGGTAGAACGTGCTGCCGGGTCGCGGCGTTTAGCCGTGCGGAGATCTTCTGCAAGAAGTTCGATTACCTTGCGGGGAGACGAGGCCATGGTCAGTCTTTCGTGAATCGCGATCTGCACGTATCGTGCTGGTTTCTAGCCTAGCGAGCTGTGTGGAGGATTGGCAGAAAATTGAGTGGGTGGGGAATAAGCCCCCACCCACTCATGAGTGTTCTCAGTCGCGCAGATTTTCGAAGAGCGCGGTGGAGAGGTAGCGCTCGCCCGTATCCGGCAGAATCACGACGATACGCTTCCCCTCGTTTTCAGGACGCTGAGCAACCTGAATTGCTGCGGCGAGCGCTGCACCGGAGGAAATACCGACGAGGAGTCCTTCTTCTGCTGCTGCACGGCGAGAAGTCTCAAGAGCCACAGGGGTCTCAATATCGATCACTTCATCGACCACGCTGGGATCGTAGGTCTTTGCGACGAAGTTGGGGCCAAGTCCCTGGATTCCGTGAGGTGCAGCCTGTCCACCGGTCAGAAGAGGAGACTCGGCGGGCTGAACAGCGATCACCTTTACTCCCGGCTTCAGTTCCTTGAGCACCGAACCTACGCCAGAAACAGTGCCGCCTGTGCCGACACCGGCAATAAAGATATCGACGTTCTCGTCAGTATCCCGAAGGATTTCTTCGGCGGTCGTACGACGGTGGACAGCAGGATTGGCAGGGTTCGTGAATTGCGATGCGATGATTGAACCGGTACGAGAGTCGCGGATCCGTTCGGCTTCCTCAACCGCTGCGGTGACGCCACCCTTGGGGTCGGTTAGGACCAGTTCTGCCCCGAAAGCGCGAATTAGAATGCGACGCTCAACGCTCATAGAAGATGGCATGACGATCACGACTTTGTATCCGCGAGCAGCGCCAACCATTGCCAAAGCCACGCCGGTGTTCCCGGAAGTTGCCTCGATAATGGTGCCTCCGGGCTTGAGCTGTCCCGAAGCCTCGGCGGCATCAACGATTGAGCGCGCGATACGGTCCTTAACGGAAGAAGCGGGATTGAAGGCCTCGACCTTTGCAACGATCTCTGCGCCGCCCTTGTTCAAGCGGTTAATGCGCACCAGGGGGGTGCCGCCGATGAGATCGGTAACGTCAGTTGCGATGTTCGTCATGATTTCTCCTCAGATGGCTGTGAGCCTTACTCACACGGCAACTCTAAAACCGACCGAGTTATTCCTCGATTTCTATGTAACGTTGTCCCAATTCACGGAAGGAATACTTCCCAGAGCTGAGATTGGCCAGAAGCGCAGTGGCGGATTCGAGCTGATCAGGAGACATTGCTAAGCGGATCAAGACGTTCTGGCTCCATTCGGTGGCCAGTACCTGTGCTCCCATGCGACGCAGTTCAGCCTCGATTCGTCCTGCGTCGGTGGGATCAAGTTCCGTTTCCACAACCGTGAGTGCCTCCAGGCGGGCAAAGGAAGCCAGTGCGAGGGCTTCGCTGGTCGCGCTTGAGTAAGCCCGCACGAGGCCGCCTGCGCCCAAGAGAATTCCACCGAAATAGCGCGTGACGACGACCGTCACATTCCAGAGCTCATTGCGCTTGAGCACATCGAGCATCGGTGTTCCAGCGGTACCAGAGGGTTCTCCATCGTCAGAAGAGTGCTGAGACGGGGATTGCCCTTCTTCCGCAATCATCCATGCCGAGCAATTGTGGCGAGCCTGGGGATGTTCTTCTTTGACGGAATTGATGAAGGCTCGCGCTTCCTCGGGCGAATCTGTTCGTGCAATCGCAGCAATGAAACGTGATCGTTTGATCTCGATCTCGTGACTCAGACGTGTTCCTGAGCGAAGGACTCGAAGTGATGACATGGTGGTCTCATTGTCGCATGGCGGGGGAGTTTGGCTCGAATGAGACGAGCTTCGCACGAATATTTCCTTTGGAATATGCGTACTTTTGGCCCGTCGTGCTACAGTGGTCAGGTTGTCGAAAGTCGTATTCGTATGACTGTGCACCCAAAGGGGTGTTTTTCGACGCGGTAAAACGTCAGAACTAGAAGAGGAGCGGTAGGGTCATGGCAGTTCCCAAGCGCAAGATGTCCCGAGCAAACACCCGCACTCGCCGGTCCGCATGGAAGGCCGATCTCACTGAGCTGAACACCATCAAGGTGGGCGGCCGTGAGGTGCGTGTTCCCCGTCGTCTGGCGAAGGCGTACAAGAACGGCCTGCTGGACGTCGAGGACTGATTCCTCCGTTCGCAAGTTTTTGTGGGG
>ERZ773214.142-NODE-142-length-50304-cov-14.019145_pt1 | contig 50304 bp, 41 predicted proteins | sample MGYA00511238_ERZ773214 | MGnify/ENA primary metagenome ERZ773214 (study PRJEB29015, sample SAMEA2738157) | human oral metagenome | biome: human oral; feature: human-associated habitat; material: saliva | place: China | collected 2259 ... | reverse complement strand
TTGTTGCCAATTGTATCCAATCATATTGGATATAAAGAGCATAAGTCCCATGTTGATAAACATGATTACCATGTTAAATAACGAGTTTGTTCCATAGCGATTGGTATAAATGGTTTGAATCATCCAGGAATTGATGATAACCATGACAGAGATGAAGAAATCAAGTAAAGAATCCCAAGCCACAACACCGTCATGAAGAGGGTGAATTAAAGCAGTTGCTTTTGAAATTGCAAAAACAAACACTAGGTCATAAAATAGTTCTGAAAATTCTACACGTTTATGCTTAACAAGAGTTCCCATCTTATGACCTTTCCATTTTATAAGTACAATTTATTATAACAGAAAATGGTAATGGAAGAGAAGGAGATGCTTAAATAACTTCATGTAGCGCGAATTGTCAAAACCTTGGAGCACATTTACCTCACGTACCAGCTTGCAGGCGGAGTGTTTGACGATTGATAATGAAGAATAATATTATACAATATAAAAAGCGACCCTAAAACTCGCTTTTTTATTTAATCTAATAGCTCCTTATTTTCAATTAAGAGTTCGAGCGGAGATTTCTCTCTTGCTACAATAAAACAAGGTTCATATTGGGTATGAACTGTTCTTTTCTGAGAAGTTGGCGCAATGGCTGCGATGAGTAGCGCGGCCCCGCAGGCCCCCTCCGCGTGCGAGTACTAGGTCGGTGGGGCAGGTGGCTCGGCCGCTGGTTGATGCACAGTTTGCCTCGGCTTTGGACATGTCCTTGCCCAGGTCAATAGTAAAGGTTGCGCCGTCGGCACTGTCAGGCCCCAGGTTTGAAAAACGCACCGAGTAGGTGAAAGACTCGCCAGATTCTGCCATCGCGGGCATCCCAATGATCTGTGCGGTGAGGTCAACTGTATGGCCAGATTGTTCGCCTCCTACCTCGCTAGGTGTGAGCGCATACGCAGCATGTAGAGCCTGTACCCAAAAAGCGGGGATTAACAGCGCCACAACGCTTACGGTAGTGACAAGGCGGAGTATTGTCAGAGTTCTAGTACTCATGGTATTTCTGCGCTCAATTCTAAAGATGCGGTAGGCGCGAAGGGTGTGCAAACCGGAGGAAATTCTGGTGAGAGAACCGCTTCTTTTGAATGCTCACAACCCCTGAAAGGCTGGGAATTGTCTATATTCTGACGTCTTTTGGCCACGCGCAGATATTTAGACTTGCGTGCAGAAAAACCCACTGAATGCTCTGCCTTTGTTATGATGTGGAAACGCCTAGAATCAGCAGAGAGGTAGACGTAATGCTTGCCGGATACAGGATTTCATTGGTGATGCCGTGTCGCAATGAGGCGGAACACCTGCCGCAGCTCATCGCAGAAGTCCCGGATTTTTTTGACGAGATCATCTGCGTGAGTAATAAATCCACCGATTCAACCGTCGAAGTAGGTAAGAGCCTCGAAGCGGAAAACCCTCGTTTCAAACTCTTGCAGGATGATCGCGTGGCCGGAGGAATCGGCTACGGATACGCGCACATGACCGGTATCCAATCAGCCACTGGTGATGTCATCGTTTGTGCAGATGCTGACGGGACGTATCCGGTTGAGGATACTCCGCAGATTCTTGACACTATGAAGGCGCGTAATCTGCGTTTTGTATCGTGTACGCGTTACCCCGATGAAACCATTCCTGCCAAGCTGCAACTGGGTGTAAAAATCCTCAATGTTGAGATCGCTCTTCTTTATGGTCTGCGAGTGCACGATTCGCTATCGGGAATGTGGGTATTCCAACGCGCAGTTGTACCTGACCTGCACCTTACTATGGGTGATTGGAATCTTTCTCCGCAGATTAAAATCAATGCCGCTAAGTATTTGGGGGCAGGTTTTGCGGAGCTGAAGATTCAGCAGAAGTTGCGTCAAGGTGAAACAAAGCAGTCCTATTTCAAGACTGGCATGGGACACCTGCTGTGGATCGCGCGTAATCGTTTCATAGAATCCAAGACTTTGCAGCAAGCTGACTGAATCGCTGTTCCAGTGCCGAAAGTACATGGTGTCATGGACTTTCGGCACGACGTTTATGTGGTGCCTTTTCGATGGAGAAACTCATGACACATCAACCGCTAGGGCTATCTCGTTGGACAAGGACAGCCCTTGTTTCCCTTTTCTCACTTACCTTGGTGACGACTTTTGCTATGGGGAGTCGACCAAGCTACGCGGAAGAAAACCCTACTTCGGGTGTCGCAGAAGGAGCTGAAACAACTCCGTCCGCTGAGACAGGTGAACAAGGATCCGAAGCATTCGACACGGATTCTTCCGATGAGGAAAATGCGCCAACACAACCCTCAAGCGAGGGGTACGAGTCAAGTCCTGGACAGGACTGGGAATTTCATGTAAATCCCGTGCGGAATAAGACTGTGGGGACAGTGACAATCACGAAGTTTTCTGAGCTGAAAACAGCTCAGAAAGCAGACAGTGTAACTGTGCGTTCTACCCTTTCTTATAAGGACGAAGTAAAGCGCAGTCATGAAGAAAAGAAGAGCCTTGCAGAGCTGAGCGACGGAAAAATCGACTACGATTTTGAAAACTTTGGCCGTCACAGTGTGACTGTGACCTTCCAGAAAGACGGACAAACTGTTCACGAAGCGACAATCCGCGACATTGCGGTTGTTGCGGATGCATACAACATTGCACCTCTTCCAGCGACTTTGCCCGTCACTTTCTTCTCACTAAACTTGTGGGGAGAGAAATCTGTGCGTAAACAAGGCCCGACCATCGCCATGCTTGAACGGACAAACACGTATGACTGGGATCATTTGCCCCAGCCTACGAATGACGAATATGGCGTATATTCCTTGCCTTTCTTGACTCAAGATCAAGTGAGGAACTATCCGGCAAACCATTGGACAGCTTTCAATAATTTTCACACGTACATGGATGTCATGGTGGACTATGTGCGCGAACTGCACGAGCTTGATCCGCAGTCAAAATTTCATGTGTACACAAGTGACTTGTATACGTCTTTTGTGGTGAAAGCGATTTATGCGAATAAGATTCCGCAGAATAACTACACTCTTACCTTCCTGTCGGATGGAACCTACAGCTACAACCAATTTTCATGGGTGTACGGCGGGGAAAATCCCGAAGCAACACATCAACGCGCAGTTGAGGACTGGAAGGCATTAAAAGCACGGGCGCAAGCGGGGACCGCTGATTTGAGTAAAGTTGCTTATCGCATGGACTACTCGACTCTGTGGGCAGCTGTTGACACTGAGGAACATGCCAAGTTCTGGATCGGCAGAAAGAAATTACTCATCTCCCCCAAGGACAACAACGCTTTTGCGACAAAAGTGCAAAACAACTCCAAGGTGGAGCAGATTTCTTTCGGCAACCTTCTGAAAACAAACATTACAACTAGTGACAGTGCGACCCAAGGATTGAAAAAACTCTATAATTTCAACGATGGGTACTTTGCGGATGCGAAAAAAGAAAACCGCAAGGTGATGCTGATTCTTGGCACTAACCTCAATAATGAGCGTAATTTTTCGGACTACGCGCGTCTGCTCAAGACTTATTACGGCGACGAGTATATGTATTACTACAAGGGACATCCTGCAACTCCCACAGACTTGTACCCTGAAAAAGCTCAGCAATTGCGCGATTTGGGGCTGAAAGACGTGGATGCTTCCGTTGCGGCTGAGCTCATTTTGTTCTTCAACCCAGACGTTGATGTTGCAGGCTATGAGTCCACGACTTTTGCCAGTGTCCAGCAGGGACATTCAAAGGCGCTTTTTGGTATCACAAAGGCTGATGCAACCGCGAACCAAGACTCTCCGTATCACGGGATCGACTTCTGGGCGACGCCGATTGAAGGGGCACCTCAAAAAGCTCGGAACTTCTGCCCGGTGGGGGATACCTGTTACTTCGTGGAAGTATCTGATAAGCAGGCGCAGGAACGCCATTATGAATTTGCCGTCTGGGATGCCGCTACCTCCGTGCTTATCGTATTGAAAAAGTCCGGTGACGGTTATGAAGAAACCGGTCGCCTGCATGGGCAAGATGCTCCGTCTGTACTGAAATCGGGCACTTACGTAATTCAGTCTGTCCTTGCGAACGACCAAGTCCTTGATGTGTATGCAGGGGCTGGAAACGATGGTGCAAATGTTCAGCTGTACCGTTTCCACGGCTCTGATGCGCAAAAGTGGCGCGTTACTTTTGAGGCGGAGGGGCTAGCGACAATTACCAACGTGTCCAGTGGGAAAGTGCTAGATATTTCAGGCGGTCACGTGTCGGCAGGAACAAACGTTGCACAGTGGACCAATGGGGATAAGAACTGGCAAAAGTGGCGTATCCTTCCCGTTGGGAACGGCATGGTACGCATTGTCTCCGCTGTGAATCCGGAAATAGCTCTTGACGTGTTCGGTGGACGTGCGCACAACGAAGCAAATATTGGCGTGTGGGATGCGAACGGCGGCCTGAACCAAGCCTTCCATATGATTCCCCTTCCCGCGAATGTCCCAGCTGAGAATCAAGCCAACATCGCAGAGGGGTACTACACGATTGCAAGTGCCACAAACGGTGGACGTGGCCTCGACCTTGCTGGCTACAACGCAAATAACGGCGCGAATTATGTGCTGTGGGATCTGCGCGAATCGGAAAACCAAGTCTTCAAGATCACGAAGGATTCTGACGGATACTACAGGATCGCAAATGCCTGGTCTGGACGCGTCCTGGATTCTCCAGGAGGATCTCCTATCCCTGGCAGCCCCGTTATCCAGTGGGATTCTTCCGCTCGTAACGCAAATCAGAAGTGGGCAATTCGCGAAAAGAATAACGGAACCTACACCCTGCAGAATGTGGGAAGCGGTCTCATGCTTGACTTGCGTTATGGAGATCCCAGCAACGGGCAGTCCATTGACGTGTACGTGCCAACGGATTCCCAGGGGCAAAAATGGATGATTAAACCGGTATCCTCTTTTGCTGCTTCCGGTATGGATGCTTTGGCACGTGAAAACTGAGCAGCCCTGCACGATGGGGGAACACGATACGTTCACATGCAAATACGGCTTATGGCTTTGATGTGTATGCCTCGTCAGGTGCAGACGGTGCAAACGTGCAGCTCTATTCCATTACCGGCGGCGCGAACCAGAAATGGATAGTGAAGGCTGAAAAAGACGGGATGAGGATTATTTCGGCTCTGTCTTCTTCGCTGGTCCTTGACATCCAAGGAGGAACTGTTCAAAACGAAAGCAGCATTGGGCTGTGGGAGATGCTCTCAAAACATTTCCCACAACCCGTCATGACCCCATACTGATGCCTCCTCTCGCAAGCGTCGTTGGCCTCTTAGATAGGCATTGCACCCAATCGGAACGGGTCGAACACATACCTAATGGGTGTTCGACCCGTTGGGGGTGGAAAAGCGAGAAAAACTAAGCCACAAACCCGGCCTTCTCGGGAGTCGTCCCAAGGCGCGCAGCGATCAGTTCCTTGTCCTCATCCGAGGCCAAATCCCGCACCCACTCCACGTAAGTCGGCTCATTGACGTGGACCTCTTGCGTGAAGGGATTGCGCTTCTTCGAGACGATCACATACATATGACGGCCGAAAACCCAGACATTCGCAATCAAAGCGGCCGCCGAGATGATGAACATCGCGCTTGGGTTGTGAGCGCTTCGGTGCGCGAACATCGAGTCCTGCATGAAGTGCGGGAAGGTGAGCACCACGGCCGACCAGAAGGTCAGCGTGTAAGCCCGGTACTGGATCCACGCGCCTCGCCCAAACTTCATGAGAGCCGGAATCGTACACGCCGCCAACAGTGCCACGCCCGAATACCAGGCGCGGTCCGCCAAACAGTTGTAGACGTAGGCGAAATTCCACAGATCGTAGGCGATGATCCAGCCGATCGTCAGGTCGCCCCAGACGAGTGCGCGCTCCTTGCCCTTGGACACGAAAATCCCGATCCACCCCGAGATTGCGAGCAGATTCAAAATGCCCGCGATCCCGTTCATGATGTTCCACGGGCCTCCCCAGGTGACCATCCCCTGGGAAGGATCCACCCCGTGAATGCCGTAGCACTGAAAATCGCGCACCACGGCCTCGGCAATGTTGACGGAAAGGATCAGCGGCGGAATCAGCAGGTACCAGCGGTTGTGGCGCAGCCTCGGGAATACTTGAAGCGCGACCAAGCACAGGGATCCCGCCAGCGCCGAGTACTGCTTGACGATTGGGAACCAACCTGCCGAAAGACCGAGGCAATTGTCTTGGAAACCGCGCGCGCGGCAATGGAACTGCTTGAAAAGGGCGAACTGCTCTCCGGCCCCGCGGGTGCGAAGCTTGATCAGGATGCACTCAAGTCCTTCCAGCTGATGACCTCTAAGCCCTTCATCTTCGTGTTCAATATGGATGCCGAAGAAATGGACAACAAGGAACTGCAGGACGAGTTGCGTTCGCTTGTTGCCCCCGCTGAAGCGATCTTCTTGGATGCGCAGTTCGAGTCTGAGCTTGTTGAGCTGGACGAGGACGATGCGCGAGAAATGCTGGCGGAGTCCGGCCAGAGCGAATCTGGCTTGGATAAGTTGGCGCGAGTTGGCTTTGACACCCTCGGCCTGCAGACTTACCTCACTGCTGGCGAGAAGGAAGCGCGCGCGTGGACGATTCACAAGGGCGACACTGCTCCCAAGGCTGCCGGCGTCATCCACACGGACTTCGAAAAGGGCTTCATCAAGGCTGAAATCGTCTCATACGACGACCTGATCGAGGCCGGTTCCATGGCTGCTGCGAAGGCTGCTGGCAAGGTCCGCATGGAAGGTAAGGACTACGTGATGCAGGACGGCGATATCGTCGAATTCCGCTTCAACGTGTGATCGTTCTTGAACGAGGCAGTGGCCGGGTCGCCTAGGGGCGGCCCGGCTTTGCTGTTGGATGTGTTCCGGGGTGTCCAGTCGACCCCCTTATTTTTCCTGTTTGGCAAAAATGACGGCGTCCCTGTAAACCGTTCATGAATGGCCTGACACTTTGCTGTGGTTTCGTTTGCCTGCTGCGCGTGCTGTCTAGCGGAAACTATCGTGACCTTGTCGGGTTTGGAACAGAAGTCAAGGAGGATGGCAGATGGACGTGGGAACACTTGCTGACTGGGTGGGAGCCGTCGGCGCTCTCCTAGCAGTTGTCGCTGCGGTCGTTTCGTGGCAGACGAGTGAAAAAGTCGTGAAGCTCGAAGAGAAACGTGACAGGGAGCGTGAGTCTGCGGCGGAGCGTCGACAGGCTGAGCACGTGACAGTTGTCGGTGTTCAATGTCCTGATGCTCCACAGGAGGAGCAGTACGCGATCTTGGTGGTGAATGGTTCGGATGCGCCTATTTACGACATTCGCGTCGAGAGTCAGAAAGCTAATAAGCGCGGCGACAACCCGCCGTTAGTCCTTGCCGTGCTGCCGCCCGGAAAGTTTGTCATCCCTGCTCACCCTAGGTTCAACTGGGGCTCGGTTATTGACCAGGACGTTGCTCACATGACACTGAATATGATGACAAAGGGAAAAGCGGGAGAGATGATCACTCATGTGTCATTCGTCGATGCCGCGTCGCGGAAATGGGAACTCGTGCGTGGACGCGAACTGCGGAGCGCCGGCTCTGACACAGGTGAGGGGCAGTAGCCTCGGCTCCTTATATTATGGTGCTGCGCAAGTTGCGTCAGGTCGATTCTGCGTGTTCTTTGGAGGACCTCCGGATCCCTCTGGGCAATCGGCTCGAACTTCTGCGTGGTAATCGGGCGGGGCAGTACAGTATCCGAATCAATGATCAGTGGCGCATCCGCAGCATGTGGTGCCTGTACCCAAAAGCGGTGATTAACAGCGCTACAACGCTTACGGCAGTGACAAGGCGGCGTATTGTCAGAGTTCTGGTGAGAGAACCGTTTCTTTTGAATGCAAATGCGCTACCTTTGTTATAATGTGGGGACGCCTAGAATCAGCAGAGAGGTAGACGTAATGCTTGCCGGATACAGGATTTCATTGGTGATGCCGTGTCGCAATGAGGCGGAACACCTGCCGCAGCTCATCGCAGAAGTCCCGGATTTTTTTGACGAGATCATCTGCGTGAGTAATAAATCCACCGATTCAACCGTCGAAGTAGGTAAGAGCCTCGAAGCGGAAAACCCTCGTTTCAAACTCTTGCAGGATGATCGCGTGGCCGGAGGAATCGGCTACGGATACGCGCACATGACCGGTATCCAATCAGCCACTGGTGATGTCATCGTTTGTGCAGATGCTGACGGGACGTATCCGGTTGAGGATACTCCGCAGATTCTTGACACTATGAAGGCGCGTAATCTGCGTTTTGTATCGTGTACGCGTTACCCCGATGAAACCATTCCTGCCAAGCTGCAACTGGGTGTAAAAATCCTCAATGTTGAGATCGCTCTTCTTTATGGTCTGCGAGTGCACGATTCGCTATCGGGAATGTGGGTATTCCAACGCGCAGTTGTACCTGACCTGCACCTTACTATGGGTGATTGGAATCTTTCTCCGCAGATTAAAATCAATGCCGCTAAGTATTTGGGGGCAGGTTTTGCGGAGCTGAAGATTCAGCAGAAGTTGCGTCAAGGTGAAACAAAGCAGTCCTATTTCAAGACTGGCATGGGACACCTGCTGTGGATCGCGCGTAATCGTTTCATAGAATCCAAGACTTTGCAGCAAGCTGACTGAATCGCTGTTCCAGTGCCGAAAGTACATGGTGTCATGGACTTTCGGCACGACGTTTATGTGGTGCCTTTTCGATGGAGAAACTCATGACACATCAACCGCTAGGGCTATCTCGTTGGACAAGGACAGCCCTTGTTTCCCTTTTCTCACTTACCTTGGTGACGACTTTTGCTATGGGGAGTCGACCAAGCTACGCGGAAGAAAACCCTACTTCGGGTGTCGCAGAAGGAGCTGAAACAACTCCGTCCGCTGAGACAGGTGAACAAGGATCCGAAGCATTCGACACGGATTCTTCCGATGAGGAAAATGCGCCAACACAACCCTCAAGCGAGGGGTACGAGTCAAGTCCTGGACAGGACTGGGAATTTCATGTAAATCCCGTGCGGAATAAGACTGTGGGGACAGTGACAATCACGAAGTTTTCTGAGCTGAAAACAGCTCAGAAAGCAGACAGTGTAACTGTGCGTTCTACCCTTTCTTATAAGGACGAAGTAAAGCGCAGTCATGAAGAAAAGAAGAGCCTTGCAGAGCTGAGCGACGGAAAAATCGACTACGATTTTGAAAACTTTGGCCGTCACAGTGTGACTGTGACCTTCCAGAAAGACGGACAAACTGTTCACGAAGCGACAATCCGCGACATTGCGGTTGTTGCGGATGCATACAACATTGCACCTCTTCCAGCGACTTTGCCCGTCACTTTCTTCTCACTAAACTTGTGGGGAGAGAAATCTGTGCGTAAACAAGGCCCGACCATCGCCATGCTTGAACGGACAAACACGTATGACTGGGATCATTTGCCCCAGCCTACGAATGACGAATATGGCGTATATTCCTTGCCTTTCTTGACTCAAGATCAAGTGAGGAACTATCCGGCAAACCATTGGACAGCTTTCAATAATTTTCACACGTACATGGATGTCATGGTGGACTATGTGCGCGAACTGCACGAGCTTGATCCGCAGTCAAAATTTCATGTGTACACAAGTGACTTGTATACGTCTTTTGTGGTGAAAGCGATTTATGCGAATAAGATTCCGCAGAATAACTACACTCTTACCTTCCTGTCGGATGGAACCTACAGCTACAACCAATTTTCATGGGTGTACGGCGGGGAAAATCCCGAAGCAACACATCAACGCGCAGTTGAGGACTGGAAGGCATTAAAAGCACGGGCGCAAGCGGGGACCGCTGATTTGAGTAAAGTTGCTTATCGCATGGACTACTCGACTCTGTGGGCAGCTGTTGACACTGAGGAACATGCCAAGTTCTGGATCGGCAGAAAGAAATTACTCATCTCCCCCAAGGACAACAACGCTTTTGCGACAAAAGTGCAAAACAACTCCAAGGTGGAGCAGATTTCTTTCGGCAACCTTCTGAAAACAAACATTACAACTAGTGACAGTGCGACCCAAGGATTGAAAAAACTCTATAATTTCAACGATGGGTACTTTGCGGATGCGAAAAAAGAAAACCGCAAGGTGATGCTGATTCTTGGCACTAACCTCAATAATGAGCGTAATTTTTCGGACTACGCGCGTCTGCTCAAGACTTATTACGGCGACGAGTATATGTATTACTACAAGGGACATCCTGCAACTCCCACAGACTTGTACCCTGAAAAAGCTCAGCAATTGCGCGATTTGGGGCTGAAAGACGTGGATGCTTCCGTTGCGGCTGAGCTCATTTTGTTCTTCAACCCAGACGTTGATGTTGCAGGCTATGAGTCCACGACTTTTGCCAGTGTCCAGCAGGGACATTCAAAGGCGCTTTTTGGTATCACAAAGGCTGATGCAACCGCGAACCAAGACTCTCCGTATCACGGGATCGACTTCTGGGCGACGCCGATTGAAGGGGCACCTCAAAAAGCTCGGAACTTCTGCCCGGTGGGGGATACCTGTTACTTCGTGGAAGTATCTGATAAGCAGGCGCAGGAACGCCATTATGAATTTGCCGTCTGGGATGCCGCTACCTCCGTGCTTATCGTATTGAAAAAGTCCGGTGACGGTTATGAAGAAACCGGTCGCCTGCATGGGCAAGATGCTCCGTCTGTACTGAAATCGGGCACTTACGTAATTCAGTCTGTCCTTGCGAACGACCAAGTCCTTGATGTGTATGCAGGGGCTGGAAACGATGGTGCAAATGTTCAGCTGTACCGTTTCCACGGCTCTGATGCGCAAAAGTGGCGCGTTACTTTTGAGGCGGAGGGGCTAGCGACAATTACCAACGTGTCCAGTGGGAAAGTGCTAGATATTTCAGGCGGTCACGTGTCGGCAGGAACAAACGTTGCACAGTGGACCAATGGGGATAAGAACTGGCAAAAGTGGCGTATCCTTCCCGTTGGGAACGGCATGGTACGCATTGTCTCCGCTGTGAATCCGGAAATAGCTCTTGACGTGTTCGGTGGACGTGCGCACAACGAAGCAAATATTGGCGTGTGGGATGCGAACGGCGGCCTGAACCAAGCCTTCCATATGATTCCCCTTCCCGCGAATGTCCCAGCTGAGAATCAAGCCAACATCGCAGAGGGGTACTACACGATTGCAAGTGCCACAAACGGTGGACGTGGCCTCGACCTTGCTGGCTACAACGCAAATAACGGCGCGAATTATGTGCTGTGGGATCTGCGCGAATCGGAAAACCAAGTCTTCAAGATCACGAAGGATTCTGACGGATACTACAGGATCGCAAATGCCTGGTCTGGACGCGTCCTGGATTCTCCAGGAGGATCTCCTATCCCTGGCAGCCCCGTTATCCAGTGGGATTCTTCCGCTCGTAACGCAAATCAGAAGTGGGCAATTCGCGAAAAGAATAACGGAACCTACACCCTGCAGAATGTGGGAAGCGGTCTCATGCTTGACTTGCGTTATGGAGATCCCAGCAACGGGCAGTCCATTGACGTGTACGTGCCAACGGATTCCCAGGGGCAAAAATGGATGATTAAACCGGTATCCTCTTTTGCTGCTTCCGGTATGGATGCTTTGGCACGTGAAAACTGAGCAGCCCTGCACGATGGGGGAACACGATACGTTCACATGCAAATACGGCTTATGGCTTTGATGTGTATGCCTCGTCAGGTGCAGACGGTGCAAACGTGCAGCTCTATTCCATTACCGGCGGCGCGAACCAGAAATGGATAGTGAAGGCTGAAAAAGACGGGATGAGGATTATTTCGGCTCTGTCTTCTTCGCTGGTCCTTGACATCCAAGGAGGAACTGTTCAAAACGAAAGCAGCATTGGGCTGTGGGAGATGCTCTCAAAACATTTCCCACAACCCGTCATGACCCCATACTGATGCCTCCTCTCGCAAGCGTCGTTGGCCTCTTAGATAGGCATTGCACCCAATCGGAACGGGTCGAACACATACCTAATGGGTGTTCGACCCGTTGGGGGTGGAAAAGCGAGAAAAACTAAGCCACAAACCCGGCCTTCTCGGGAGTCGTCCCAAGGCGCGCAGCGATCAGTTCCTTGTCTTCATCTGAGGCCAAGTCCCGCACCCACTCCACGTAAGTCGGCTCATCGACGTGGACCTCCTGCGTGAAGGGATTGCGCTTCTTCGAGACGATCACGTAGATGTGGCGTCCGAAAACCCAGAGATTTGCAATCAATGCGGCTGCCGAGATAATGAACATCGCGCTTGGGTTGTGAGCGCTTCGGTGTGCAAACATCGAGTCCTGCATGAAATGCGGGAAGGTGAGCACCACGGCCGACCAGAAGGTCAGCGTGTAGGCCCGGTACTGGATCCACGCGCCCCTCCCGAACCGCATGAGGGCGGGGATCGTGCACGCGGCCAGCAGCGCGACGCCCGAGTACCAGGCGCGGTCGGCCAGGCAGTTGTACACGTAGGCGAAGTTCCACAGGTCGTAGGCGATGATCCACCCGATCGTCAGGTCGCCCCACACGAGCGCGCGTTCCTTGCCCTTGGACACGAAGATCCCCACCCACCCGGAGATCGTCAGGAGGTTCAAGATCCCGGCGATCCCGTTCATGATGTTCCACGGCCCACCCCACGTGACCATCCCCTGGGAGGGGTCCACGCCGTGGATGCCGTAGCACTGGAAGTCCCGCACCACGGCCTCGGCAATGTTGAGCGCGAGGATCGTCGGGGGGATCAGCAGGTACCAGCGGTTGTGGCGGAGCCTGGGGAAGACCTGCAGGGCGACGAGGCACAGGGAACCGGCCAGCGCCGAGTACTGCTTGACGATGGGGAACCAACCGGCCGAGGCCGTGCCCTGAGTTGAGTGCGGCCACCAAAAGATCGTGAGCGTAACTGGGATGACGACGAAAACAGCGAGGACCACCCACATATTGCGTTGCGCAAGCCACGCAGTGAAGGCGAGGGCAGCAATGACCACAAGGAGCATCGCGTAATCCCACCACTCGCCGGCCTCGAAAAAGAAGAGGGTCGGGTAATCCGGGGGAGTGATCGAGCCCATCAGTGTTGCTCCTTGCCCCAATCGGTGAGGTAAGTGCGCTCCATCTTCTGGCGGATCTGCTCATCCCACGAGAATGCGGGCTCGCTCCATCCTTCGAAGTACGAGGCGTCAACTTCGCTTTCCCACGGCGTGCCCGGGCCCGTCGGTGGCCACGACGGATCGTCAGTGACGGGCGGACGGATCTCGGCAACGGCAGGGGCGCGTGCCCCGGCCACTTTGTTTTGGCGATGGAAAACCGTGGTTATTAGTACCGCTGTCCCGTGACAGTCTTTGAAACAGACTTCGCGCTTGTAGAACGTGCAAGTCGTACTAAGAGATCAATCTGTTTGGGTGCTGTTCCCAGAGATGTCGCGATGTCGTCGTTCAGTTGTTTCCTCAGCTGTGCAACTGCCCATTCGACCTCACAGTCCTTGGATACACTGGCAGTCGCTTGAAGCCATAGTTTATTTGGAGAGCCGGTCACCCAGACCGTGCATCTTTCGACCCCGGGAAGGGTTTGTGCGCGCTCGGAAAGTGCCTGTGAGAGAACATCGGGGGAGAGGGTCGCCAGTAGTTTGCCGTCAGAGCCGCTGAGTCTGAGCGACGAGGCAGCAACCTTTCGCGGGACCTGCAATGCAAGCAAAATTAGGCCGATAAGAAAGGCGCATACGGATACCACTGCGCCTGTTGGTAGAAGCCAGTGTGCGTGAGTAGAGGCAAACGTACCAAGACGGTCGTGCGCAGTAGCCAGATAGCGGGCGGCGGTGGGCCACACTCGGGAAACACCTAGGCCAGAGAGCAAAACCCACGCCGATGCGCTTGTGAAAACAAGCCCGCAGATGGCTAGAAGAGTCCTATTTAGGCCACCAGAAACTGAACGCATGATGGTCTCTCTTTCAGTTCGTCTGCCTGATACGCACGCGGCTGCGCGTGATGCCCGAGGGCTGGAAGGTACGCAGTGCCTCATCAGTCTTCTGGGAGACGACTTCATTCAAGGAGGATAGGTCGTCAAGGTCGGTGAAGGCAGTAACGTCAATGCGTGAGTGGTGGACTCTAACTGTCGCTGAGTGGATATTGCCGATCTGCTCGAGCTGATTCTTCACCAAGGTGGCTAGGTCGCGGCGACTCACTGCAGTCTGCCCTGGAAGATCATCCTGGAGGATCGCGACACGATCAAATTTCCCAGGTAGTAAGGCAGCAATGAGCATAGCCAGCCCGCATACAGCTGCCACTCCAGCAATGATGAGTACCCACGTTGAATCGAAGGAAGCACTACTGATTGCTTGGAGTGTCGTCACGGCGCGTTGTGGCCACACTCCGGTTATCAGACGGTATCCCAATAACCAGATACCCAACGAGCCAAGTGCAAGCAGGAGTAGAGCAAGTAGCGCAGCGGGAGCGCTACGGGAAGGGCGATGAATGAGTTTCGGAACGGGTGCTCTCATTTCAAGCTCTTCCTGATCTGACTACTGGGGTTGAGCCACGATATTTCGATGCTCATCTTGCTCACGCTCATCCCGCAGAGTTCTTGTACGCGCTTACTCACGTGTGCGCGCAGCTTCTCAACGGTGGAAGAAAGAGGTGTTGGAAACGCAAGACCAAGGTTCAGGTGAAGGATGGCGCGTTGGCCGTAGAGTTCACACCGGGCTTCGGGACGGGACGCGAAGTTACGGCGGGAGCCAATTCCAAGGACCCCTCCGGCATTAGAACCGACGGTCTCAAATTCGAAAGCAGCTTGGGCAGCGACCTGAGCGACGACTGTTGCAGGAATAGTCGTCGTACCTCGTTGTGCTGAGGAAGAATCCGAATTTTCGATGGAATCTGGCTGCGTGGTTGAGGACTGAGGCGTGGTCGCCATTGCTACTTCCTACGCCAATCCAGAATGTCGTGGACATCGACCCGGCCCTCTAGGTAGAGCCCCACGCCCCATCCGGCAAGGCCACACAGAGCGACCAGAACAAAGTTGGCAAATGAGCCGAAGGCAAGGACTGCTCCAAGGAACAGGCCGACCAAGAGGGCCAGGTGCGTTGTCTTCATATGAACTCCTCAGTTCGAAGTATTGAGACTGATTACTTAAGGTCAGTGCTCTCGGAGTTTGAGGAGGCGTCATCGGGCAGGTGGATGTCAGTGACATCGATGTTGACCTCGACAACCTCCAAACCGGTGGTGCCTTCGACCTGCTGGATGACGTTGTCGCGGATGCTGTTACACACGTCGAGGATGGAGTAGCCGTACTCGACGACGACGGTTACGTCGATAGCGGTTTGGGTCTCTCCCTTGTGGACGCTGATACCGCCGGTGACGTTTGCCTGGCCAGTGGGAATACGGTCGGTTACCGCGCTGAATGCGCGACGCACCGCATTGCCCATGTCGTAGACGCCCGGAACTTGGCGAGCTGCCATGCCAGCGATCTTGGCGACGACATTCTCTTCGATAGTGGTCGTCCCGTGGTCGGTCTGGAGTGGTCCTTCGGGCTTCTTATCGGTTTCGGTGTTTGCGCTGTTTTCGCGCTCGCGGCCGGTCTTGGGGATTGCTGCATCGCTCATTTGATTCCCTTTCGTTGAATCGAGGATTCATACCGACCGTATATGTCGCAGAACACTTTGGCAACAGGTATTTGTAAGTTGCAAAGGATGCTATGTGGAAACAATCCCCGAAGCGTAGTTGGTGCATTGTTCCAGTAGAATCGCACTACCTGTTTTCGATGTGAGTGATAAGAGGCAATATGAGCCAGGAGAAAGAACCTTTGTTCTCCGAAGAAGCCGCGCATGGCTATCAAGAAGATGAACTTCTTGACGCTCCCGTTTTTGAAGGTGAACTCATTGAAGATGATGAAAATGGCCCGCTGCTTTCTGAACTCTCAACGGAGGAGGGACAAGGGGCCTCGGTCTATGCGGTCTTCTTTCTGAAGAAGCTCGTGCGCATTCGGGGAGTGCGGATCTCTCGTGAAGACTTCCTGCGCCAAGAGCTTCAGAAAGCCCACTTGAGTGAGTCGCAGATTGAAGAGGCTATTGCCAGTGATCCGATCTCAGCGGGAATTTCTCAGAAGCGTTTGGACAAATTGGCCAATGATGCGATTTCTTATGAGACCAAGAAATCTACCGCGCTGTCATTTGTTGCAGGTATTCCGGGTGGGCTCGCAATGCTGGGAACCGTTCCCGCTGACTTGGGGCAGTACTACGTTCACTCGCTTCGGATCATGCAAAAGCTTGCCTATTTGTATGGATGGAAAGAATTCCTGACAGATCCAGAAGATGTTGATGATGAGACCATTGCACAGATGGGCCTCTTCTTTGGTGTCATGCTGGGAGTTGCCGGAGCTGCTGAGTCGATGCGGGATTTTGCTCGGATGATCGTTGCTCCTGCCATTGAGAAGCGAGTTGCGCGCAAGGCCTTGATGAAGGGGACCTGGTATCCGGTCGTCAAGAAATCGCTCAAGGTCATCGGAATTTCCGTGACGAAGCAGGGCTTCACCAAAACAATGTCGAAGATCCTCCCGCTTATTGGCGGAGTGATTTCGGGTGGCATGACCTTCGTTTCGCTTCAAACTCAGGCCAATCGACTCAGGCAGCACTTGCGTCAGCTCCCGCCTCCGGGCCTCGATGCCGCGGAGTGGAAGCAAGTGAATAACTGAGGTGTCCTACTTCCCTCGAAACACCCTCCACGCCCCGCGAATCAGAGGAATCTGAAGCGGCAGCCGAGCATACGCAAGCGCCTGTGCGCCCGCAGGCTTGCCTTCCTTGCGATAATCCACGGCCATCTTGATATTCGCGGGGAAGACTGCGAGATACAGTGCGCTCGCGGCTAATCCGGCTAGTCGCCTCGTCAAGGGAATCGCAAGGCCAGCGGCAATTGCCAACTCGGCCGCGCCGCTGACCAAAGTGTACGTTCTCGCGTTTCCCGGGAGACTGCGGGGCACAATCGCGTCATAAACCTGAGGCACTTTAAAGTGCATCACCCCAGCTCCTGCAAGCAAAAGTGCATGCCAGTGTGCTGTCTTCATCAGGCCTCCTGAACCTCGGCCTCGCGCCGCATAATGAACTCGCGGTCAGCGTGGTCGCCGACCATGAACTTGTACTCGCCGACCAGCTTGAATCCGTGACGTCCGTAGAGTCGCTGTGCCCCAAGATTCTGGCTGAACACTCCGATCCACAACGGACGCGGCCCATCGGCAAGTAGGTAATCGATCGCATGCCGGAGCATCATCGATCCGCGCCCACCGCCTTGGTATTCCCGTAGCAGATAGAGGCGCTGCACCTCACCATCGGTGGGCTTTACGTCGGGGTGGGGGAGGTGTGCGGGGCAAACGGTCACGTAGCCAATCAGTTTGCCTTCCGAGGCTGTGTGCGTATCAGTGATTCCTGGCACAGTAGCGTCGGCCTCGCTTTCCTCAAGGAAAAACAGCCAGGTGGGGCGTGCAGGGTCCGCAAGCTCCACGCGAAGGACTTCGGGGGAGTAGGCCTCGTGAATGAAACGATCAAGGTCTTCGGAAGAATAAAGCTGCCCAAAAGTCTGAATGAAGCACGTGGACGCAAGCGCGGATAGTGCCTCTGCATCTTCGGGTGTTGCGCGGCGCAGCATAACTTTCCCTCCTCGGGCTAGCCGATGATCATAAGAACGGTCCCGGCGCATAAAGCAGCGATTCCCAATAAATACCGTCCTGAGACGCGCTCGCGCAACATAAGTGCCGAAAATGCAACTGTCACAAGTATTGAGAGCTTGTCGATGGAGGCAACGGGGAGGGAATCCGCATGTTTTCATGGGCAGCATGAGTCGAAATTTGTGAGTGAACGCCTCTACAGGTGCTTGAACGTTAGATTTTCGGATTATTGGGAGCTAAATTGCGGGAAGTGCCTGAAATTTCCTCAAAAAAATCCCGATACATTTATGAATGCAAACTGTTGCGAGTGTTTTGCCCTGCCCTCATACTGTCTGTAGACAGTACAGGTGCAGGTTGACGCCCTAGTCTAAAACCTCAATATCCGCTCATACCTCACCATGAGGTACCGTCGAACAGGGAAGGCCATGCACGTTTACTCTGCGCGCCCAGAGCACATCGATAAGCTCGCTGAAATAGCGGGTGCTGCCTTCGAGAACTACCCTCTTCATACAGCAGTGAAGGGGCTACTGGCCGATCCCGAGGAATTTCCCAACTGGATTCGCGATGTCCACGCCGTCATGATTCATGTATTCGCGCGTTATCACACCGTTCTGGTCCTTGAAGACCAGGGTGAAATCCTTGGAGTTGCTCTCTTGAATCATCGCCCGCCAGGGTTGCTTGAATACCTTCGCTATTGCAGGCCGCTCCTGGGCTATATGCGCTTTGATCGCCTCGGGCGTTTCTTTGCCTTTACCGAGGCCGCAGATACGGTAGTGCGTCGTGAATCCGATTTCGATTGGTTCCTGACCGTTATCGCCGTCAATCCTTCACGCCAGCATCAGGGAATCGGTCGGCGTTTCCTCGAGAGGGGAATCGAAGGATACGTGCGCTCCCACGGAGGCGGACGTCTCGCATTCATTACCTGTACTCCCACGAATGCGAGCTTCTATTCCTCGGCTGGATATCAAGTCGTGGGGGAGCACTCGGTTTCTTTAGACGGGAACGAGGTGCCCGTGTGGTCTTTTGAGAAGGTCATCGAGTAGATACCTGATGGCGCGTTCGAACTGGAGGGATGAACGCGCCTGAGGTTTCTACGATGAGTTTGGGGGGCTTGGTATCAGGTGATACCAAGCCCCCCAAAGTATCTATCGAGATCCAGCACGTTATTGATGCGCGGGTCCCTGTTGTCCCCAGGGATTAGGCTGCTGGCCCTGTTGATTGGGCTGTCCGCCTTGCTGCGGAGGCTGCCACTGCTGGCCACCTTGCTGGCCCTGTGGGGGTACAGCCCCATTGGGCTGTTGGCCCCACTGTTGTGCGGGCTGGCCTTGCTGCGGTTGCTGGCCCCACTGCTGTGCAGGCTGGCCTTGCTGCGGTTGCTGGCCCCATTGCTGTGCGGGCTGGCCCCATTGCTGTGCGGGCTGACCGGACTGGCCGGCGTACTGCCTCCACTGGTCGCCTTGCATACCCTGCTGCTGACCCCACTGCTGTTGGCCTTGTTGAGGAGTCGCGCCGTACTGCTGTTGTCCCCATTGTTGGCCACCCTGTTGGCCCTGCGGGGGTACGGCACCATTGGGCTGACCCCACTGCTGTGCAGGCTGGCCTTGCTGCGGCCGCTGACCCCACTGAGGCGCAGGGGCAGGTTGCTGAGCAGGTGCCGGGGGAACGTACGAGGGACCCCACTGTCGGGGAGCAGGAGCATATCCCTGCTGGCCATAGCCGACTCCCTGCTGCGGGGGCAGAGGCTGTCCCCACTGTTGCGGTGCAGCCGTTGGCTGCTGGCCAGGAAGCGGCACGTAGCTCTGTCGCTGGCTTTGCCTGGTCTGCTGCGGGGGCAGAGGCTGTCCCCATTGCTGTTGCTGCGGTTGCTGCTGCATGGGGGCTGCGCCGTACTGCGGTTGTTGACCCCACTGCTGGGGAGCTTGCGCGGGCTGCTGCGAGGCCATGGGCGTGTAACCGGGCTGAGGCTGCTGTACGTGCGGTGCCGGCGCTGGTGCCGGAGCAGGCGCAGGCGTGGGAGCCTGTGGCTGGACCTGTGGCGTCGGCGCAGGCTGGTACTGCGGAAGTGGTGTAGGCGCCGGAGCGTGCTGAGGCTGAGCCTGAGGCTGTGCTGCGGGCGCTTGCGCGCCTTGCTGAGAGTAACTCTGCGGTTCTTGTGTCGCTACCGGGCTGGAAACGGGCGTCGAATCGGCCTGATCCTGGGGTTCGGGCTGTGCTTGTTCGGCCTCATCGTGCTCAGCTGCGGGAACAGTCTCTTCGGCCGGTGCAGTTTCTTCCGCCTGTGCGGCCGCGAAGGCCTCGGACTTCGGCTCCTGAGCAGCCTCTTCCGGCTCGCTCACCGCAGGTAGTGCAGATTCTGCAACTGCCGCCGGCTCAACGTCTGGCGCGCCAGCGGGGTCTTCAGCTACAACCGGCTGCTCGGGCTGCGCTGGGGCGTGACGTGCTTCCGTCTGTGCGGGGAACTGGGCTGCGGCGAATGAGGGAATTCCAGCCTCTGTTTGAGAGGGCTCTGGAGTTTGTTCCTGCGCCGAGGCCGGAGCATGAGCTGGCTTGTACGCCTGCTGGGTAGGTTGAAGAGGAGTGTGCGGAGCGGACGCCTGAGCGCGAGGAGCTTGAGGAACCTGCGGTTGGGCAGGCGTCGATGCCGCTGTGGAAGTAGGCGTTGAAGATGCCCCAGAGGGAGCACGAACTCCTCTGACGGGAGTGGCAATAGGCATTGAAGCTGTGGTGCCGGGCATTGCTCCGGGAGCTGCAGGCGCTGGAGCCGGCTGGGGGGCGCCACCGAGAGGAAGAGCTTCCTGCGACATCGGCGCGGATGCGGTAGCACCAGACTTCGCGCGCTTGCGATCCTCGCGAGCTTGACGCTTCGCTGCACGTGCTTCTTCGCGTGCCTGCTGGCGCTGAGACTTCGCGGGGGTATCGGCCTTTCGTGAACGGCCTCGGAGGACAAAGAAGACAATTCCTGCAAGGACAACAAGACCGCCAGCGACTGCTGCAGCGATGATCCATGTTGTTGAAGAAATTGAGCCAAGGAGAGAGCCTGACTTTGATGCAGAAGCAGTGCGGTTACGGTCGGGCGCAGCGGGATCTGTCGGCGCCGGTGTCAAAGGCTCAAATGAGGGAACCGGCGTGCTGTATTGTGCGGCGACGGTCGCATTGCCCTGGTAAGCATCCGTCTTCTTGCCGTGGACGGCGACCTTTCCATCGGGCTTATTCCACAGGACGATCTGTTCGACGGGGGTGTATTTTGAATCGTCTCGGCGATTGGCCCAGTAGTCGGTGAACTTTGCCCCTGCAGATGCGGAATCAAGGTCAAAAACCAGCGGGCGGATGCTGATGTAGCCAATATCGCGCGGGCGGCCGAGGAATTCGGTTTCCTGCATCAACTGTTCGCTTGAATAGACAAAGATAAACTCGCCCTTGTCATCAAGCGAATAGTACTTTCCGGCGTTTTCAGGACCTTCGAAAGGCGGGAAGATTGAGCAACGAGTGAAGTTATCACCTTGGGCAAACTCGATGCGATAGTCATTATTCCCATTTGAAAACGACTTGCACTTGCCTTCGTCGATCTGCTTGGTGCGGTCATACACTTCAAGCGCGTGTCCGACGCTCCCCTTGTTGTAGACACTCAATGTCACCGAGACAGTCAAGTCTGAATCTGCAGCCTGCGCAGTTGTTGCAGTAGGGAGCACCAATGCTCCTGCAAGCACGAGTGTGGCCGCTGTCGAATACAAACGCTTCATTGAGGCATCCTTTGAAAGTGAATCACGCTATTTCAAGCATATCGAATTGTGAGGGGTGCGCAAAAACAGTTATTCCGCGGGTGGAGCAAAGGGATTTTTCCCCTGCTCTGCCTGTGAATCTTCAGGGAAAAGCTCACTTTGGGCCGATGAAGACGAGAACTGCGTGGGTGGCGAATAATCCTGAACGGAGGGCACAGCAGGCGCATCTTCCACGTGGAAATCATCTGAAAGTTTGAAGGGATTTTGCCCGGTATCTCCGGGAGTTAGCGAGCCGGAAAAACCTGTCCCACTTTGGTAACTCAGCGGAACTGCAAAACCTCGCTGTTCGCGTTCCTTTCTCCTGCTGTTTGCGCGCATGATCATGGGAACGCCGATGACTAAGAAGAGACAGACGACCGGAACCAGAATGATCTTGATAATCGTCCCGATCCCGCGTGCAGGCCGGTAAGGAGTGGGGCTGGGGGATGGGGTATAGGGCGTGATGGAGCGGGTGTGTACTACTGCCTCGAGACCAGAAGGAAGCTCGGCGGGCACCACGCCGTTCATCTCTTTGCGCTCGATAGCGTGGAAGTCACTGAAGATCTGCACGCTCCCCTTCGCGCCAATCAGCGTTTCCGATGTGCTCATCCACTTCGCCTCGTCAGCGGAGCTATCGTCTTCATCCAGTACCGCTCCGGGGCTGAGTTCTGAAATAGTCAGATAGCTCCCCTGTAGGTATGCGTCATGGCGCGTCAGTTTGACGTCACTGGAAAGCCCCAGATTAAGCTCCTCAAATTTCAGAAGTTTTGCGGCAAAAGTCAGGTTTCCTTGATGATCGATCTCGATGTAAGGATTAACAAAACGATTGAACTTTGTTCTAATTCTGCAATCATTCGAGTAAGTTCCCGCCTCAAAGTGCACTTCGGACCATTCCGTTACCTGGGGAACCGCTTCGCACGCTTTCTGATCGAGAGTCTTGGAATAATCGCTGATATAGATTGAGTAGGTCACGCTCGATGTGCCGACAAAGAAGTGCTCGGAAAGATCAACCTCGTTTCGCGCGGCTTGCGCCGGGGAGGCACCAAGTATCCCGCCGACAATGCTCAGCATGCACATACATGCAAGGAAAAGTGTTTTCGTTCGTCGTCGTAAGACCTGCAATGCTAATTCCTCGTCCGGTAGCGTCAGATTACCGAGGCCGTGCCCCAGCGGTGTGCGTTTAGTTCGATGGTGGTGCGTAGGGGTTCGTCGGCCCCTGAGTTGACGAAGGGGGCTCAACTGCTGAAGGAGTTGAGTGCTCGGCAGAAGGAACAGAAACCTCGTCAGCTGAAAGAGCGAAGGGATTCTTCGTCTGCGAAGCGGAAGTAGGCATACTCGGCTGATAGGCGGTGGGGATGACGAAGCCACTGCTCTCTCGCTTGCGGCGCTTCTTATTCGCCCTCCTCACCAAGTAAATCGTCCCAAACACAACAACAATGGGGCCGAACATGAAGTACTTACCAATAGAACTTGTGAGGAGGGATGGGGTAGGAAGAGCGCCGGTGGCACGCCACGTAGGGCTTGGGGAAGAAGAGCGCTGGAGTGCCTGAAGGTCGGTCGGCATATCGGCAGCAGCTATGCCCTTGTACTCTTTGCGTTCTTGGGTGCGGAAATAATCATTCTGCTCGAGGGTTCCCTCTGCGCCAAGAACTGGCGCTGACGCATTTTCCCAGGTAACAGTGTCGGAGTATTGGCTTCGATCGAGAGCCGCACCCGGGGTTGCCTTTGTTCCCCGGAAATAAGTACCGCTCAGAGAAAAACGGCGGGAGGTAACCGAGGCATCATTTGGAAAAGTGAGCCCCAGATCGTCAAGAGTGACTTGCTTTGCAGCAAAAGTAACGTTTCCGTTGCTATCGACGCCGATATAAGGATTGACGTGACGATTGAAGTCCGTCGTGATCTCACAACGGCTGTAGTACTTACTTGTCGAAAAATCGACGATTGACCACTCCTGGACAAATGGCAGCGCAGTACACGTGTCCTCAGTGATGGTCTGAGATTCGTCGGTCACAGTGACCCTGTATTGAGTGCGACCATCGCGCTCAATACGAACGTCCTCGTTGATTCTGATGTCTTTGTCCAAGGCATGTGCAGGCTGAGCCCCAGCGATGGGGAGAAAAAGAGTCAGCGCACAGGCGCATGCAAGGACAAGGGCGTGTGTGTGTCGATGAAGTGGCAGGTGCATGCATGACTCCTTTGAGTGAGGTGGCCGTCAAGCGGCTGCGTCTCAGTGTGAAGAATACTAGTTTGTCGGGGGAGCGAAGCGGCTTCGCGGGGAAGACGAAGGATCGTCTGGCGTAACACCGCTTTGCACGGAAGACTCCGGTGGAGGAGGAATTCTCTCTTCGGGAGGAAGAACGAAGGGGGAACGAGGCGAAGCTCTTCCCTCCGCGTGGTCATCGCTGAGCTCCTCATCGACTTTCGCTTCGGTTTGACGACGAGATTTTTGAACGTCCTGCTGCTGTTTCGCGTTCCATATTGAGTACACGCCGAAGGCTGCGAAGACGAATACGCTCAGCCCCATGATCTTTTTGATGAGAGCATCGCCGTCGATGTCCACCAGTGGTGTATGCGTTGGCGGAACCGAAGAAGAACGCTGTGTTCTTGTGGCGCGTGGTGTCGCTTGCATAGATGGCGTTGGAGCTGCGACCACTTCAAGGTCTGTTGGAAGCTCGTCAGGCGCAACTTCCGGCATTGAAACGCGCCTCGTCGATCGAAAATCGCTTGTAGGTGAAAAAGTACCAACAGCCGCAAGGGAAGAGCCAAGATCGCCACTCCACTGGACGTGCACGCGGTTTCGCGGCCCGTTACTCACAGTGCCGCCGGGACTCATTTTTGAGATCTTCATGCTGATTCCCGCGAAGCTGAGATCTCGAGTGAGATAGGACGTGCCCTCTGGGAAAGAGACTTTGAAATCTTCAAAGCGAAGGGGACGGGTGACAAAAGTGAAGGTTCCATCCTCACTGGCCTCCACATAAGGGTTGTTTAACGTGAAGAAACTCGCCTTGATCGAACACGTCTTGCGCTGTGGATCAGTGGAATAGGTGGTCTGGGCATTATTCCGCGCTTGAGGAAGAGCCTTGCAGCTATCCTCCGTGATCGTTCCCGAGGAGTCAAAAACCCACAGTTCGTACGACAACAACCCCATATCGTAGAAAACGAACGACTCGTGGATCGTCACGCGATTATTCACGGCATGCGCGGGAGCCCCTTGGAAAAGCAGAAGAAAAGCTCCCGCGCACACGCAACTCAGGACACAAGCAAGCAATCGCCTCGGCAATGAAAAAGCCATGCACGCTCCAATGCCTACTGGCCCAAGCCAGGGGAGGGGAGGGGAGGCGGAGAAGAAGGACGCGAGCGCTTACGAGCCGAGCGCGCGAGTATCGCGATGCTGACAATCAAGATCACCATCGATGGGATGAGTAACTTCGAGCTCGGGCATGAACACGTCTCACAGTCCCCGGGATAAGGTAGCGCTCCCGTCGCTGGAGTGAAAGGAGTGCTCGTCGTCGAGGGCCTCGCCGGAATATCCTCGAGGCCAGAGGGAAGCTCGACGGGGGCGATTCCTTGATACTCAACGCGATTAGTCGTGCGGAAATCTTCCGCTTTCTCGATGGTTCCCGCGACGCCAACGATCTGAGGAACATCGTCCTTCCACGTAATAAAGCCCTTGACGCTATCGCTGACTTTTCCTCCGGGACTCATCTGTGAAAGCTGACCAGTATCAGCGCTGAAGTGGAACTCGTGCTCTGTTAGGGAAGTTCCCGCGGGAAAAGTGATGTTGAGGTCCGACAATTGGATGCTCTTTGCCGCGAAGACAAAGTTCCCTTCTTGGTCAGTGCCAACATAGGGGTTCTTGTCGCGCGTGTATTCCGTAGCGATCTGGCAGTTGCTTGCCGCTGGCGCAGCTTTAAAGTGCACCTCTGACCACTCGATGACCTGGGAGAGGGAGTTGCACATGTCCAGAGTGATGGTCTTCGTTAAGTCGACAATCTTCAAGCGGTACGTGATTGAGCCCGAGGCTGAGAGCGAATACTGCTCCTCGATCTGAACGCCCTGATCTTGAGCGTGGGTGGGCGTTGCACTCAGTGCAGCGGTAAGAGTGAGCGCGCAAGCGAGGGAAACGGCACGCTTCAGTAGAGAGAGCGTCATCAGGATTCCTTCTGTTCAGCAGTTGATTTCCGAGGCCGGAGCGGGCTTGGTGCGTCTGTGAAGTGAGGGAGCGGTGGAGAAGACAGTGGGGCGAACGCTTCGACCGCGCTCGCCCCACCGGCTGTTCAGGTTTGAGAGCTACTCAGGCCTGAGGGTACTGTCCGGGCTGCTGTCCCTGATCGGGGTACTGACCCGGCTGCTGGGGGTACTGCCCCTGCTGCGGGTACTGCTCAGCCTGCGGATACTGCGCGGGCTGCTGGGGGTACTGCCCCTGCTGCGGGTACTGCGTCGGATCCGCGGGAGCCTGGCCGGTCGGCGCGGGGTACTGTCCGGGCTGAGGCATCGCGCCGGGGTAGGCGCCCGGGTATGCGCCGGGGGCGCCCATGGGCTGTGCCTGAGTCTTCTTGCGGTTGCTCATGACGACGAAGACAACGATGCCGCCGATGACGACAACGGCCAGAATGCCAAGAAGAACCCACTTCATGCTTGAAGACGAAGAGGATGAAGAAGATGAAGAAGAAGTGCTGCTCTTATCGGAGGAGGTATCCGAAGAAGACTTGCCAGAGGCTGCACCTGAACCATCGGTGGTGCCCTTAACGGAAACGTCATCGCTCACGTCGGTCCACGTAACGGTTCCGGTCGCCTTGTCAATGGTGCCGCCGTTGTCTGCGGTTGTGGGGACCATACCGCCAGAGAACTTTGCGGTGACCTTCTGCATTGTGATGCCGGGCATCACTGATGATAGACGCGAGATAGCAGTCTCTGTCTGGGAGGTGAAAGTGAAGTCCTTGCCGCTGATGTCAAGGACCTGCGAAATCTCGCTGCTCTTAAAGGACTGGCTGACATCGCAGATGTGGGAAGAGCCGCTGGTGCGGAAAGCCGTGGTTGCTCCGGCAGTCTTCGCACTCTTGCACATGGACTCTGAGATCAGCTTGCCGCTGGTGTCGATCATGCTCAGGGTGTAGCTTCCCGATGTGGTCGAGGTGAATTCATAGGTTTCTTCGAGGTCAATGCTCGGATCTGCAATAGCTGAACCGGTCGCCATGACAAAGCTGCCGGCAAGCGCCAGAGTTCCGATGACTCCAAGAGAGCGTCGCTTCATGAGTGTTCCTTCTCGGTATATGAGGACAGACAAACAAAAGAATAGGCACAATCGTCGCGGCTGACGAATTGTGTATCGTTTAAATTACAGAATGCTGAGTAGTTGCTGAATGTGCGGCTTGGGGGTTAGCCCTGCGGGTACTGGCCGGGCTGTTGTGGATACTGCCCCGGCTGCTGCGGGTATTGGCCTGGTGTGGGGTACTGACCCTGTTGTGGGTATTGGCCGCCTTGGGGCTGGGCCTTCTTGCGGTTGTTCATGACAACGAATGCACCGATGCCACCGATGACGATGACTGCCAAGACCAGCAAGAGGATCCACTTCGAGCCGGAAGAAGAGGAAGACGAGGTGGAATCAGGCGTTGAGGATGCTGCGCTGGTGGAGTCGGAATCTGCTGAGGCACTGCTTGTCGAACTGCTCTTCGCTGCGGAAGAAGCAGCTGCCTTACCGTCCGTACTGCCCTTTACTTTGACAGCAGTCTTGACATTGGACCAAGTGACTGTGCCCGTCGACTTATCGATCGTGCCGCCATTATCGGCAGAACTGGGAACCAAGCCACCAGCGAACTTCGCAGTCACCTTCCCAATGCTGTCAATTTTGTCGTCGGGGAACTGCTTATGCATGACCTTCAAGAAGCCATCAGACTCGGAAGTGAAGGTGAAGCTGCTTCCCGAGACCTTCAAGAACTCATCGATATCAGTTTCGTTGACCTCGGTGATTACATCACAGACGTTCACCGAGCCTTCTGTGTGGAACTTGGTGCTGAGCTCTGGGTTCTTGCTTGAAATGTAACTGCATGTATACTCTGTCATCAAAGTCTTCGAGCTGTCCCTGTAATGCTGGGTATAGCTCAAGTGAGTTGCAGAGGTGAAATCGTAGGTCTCTTCCACGCCGAGAATCGGCTCGTCAGCAAAAGCTGGTCCTGTCGCCAACACGAGGCTGGCCGTGAGTGCCAGGGCGCCTGCTGCCCCGATCGCGCGTCGCTTCATGAGTGTTCCTTCTCGGTATATGAGGACAGACAAACAAAAGAATAGGCACAATCGTCGCGGCTGACGAATTGTGTATCGTTTAAATTACAGAATGCTGAGTGGTTGCTGAATGTGCGGGTTGGGGTTAGCCCTGCGGGTATTGGCCGGGCTGCTGCGGGTACTGCCCTGGTTGTTGCCCCTGCTCGGGCGGCTGCCACTGTTGTTGCTGTGGATTGAACTGTTCTGGCTGTGGCGGAGGTGCTGCCTGCCACTGCTGCGGGGAAACTTGGCCCTGTGGGGGGAAGTATTGGGCGTCCTGGGGGTATCGCCCCGGTTGCGACATAGGTTGCTGGGTGAAGGGATCTGGGTATGTGCCTGGCGCAGGCATAGCCTCTAAGTGGGGTTTCTTCTGACCTCGCAGCACCAAGAAAATTGCGGTGCCGCCACCAATGATGATGAGGACAGCAACCGCGAGGAATATCCAGTTACTGTTCGAAGAGGAAGAAGCGTTAGAGCTTGGTGAGGAACTTGAGGAGGGGGCCGCTTCAGACGTGGCTGAAGCTCCGGCTTTGGTGGTTCCCTTGACCGTTACATTTCGGGTGATGTGTCTCCAGGTGACGGTTGTCTGTTTCTCATCGATTTTTCCGTCAAAGTCTGCGGTCTTTGCGACCCAACCTTTAGGGAAGGTCACGCTGACTTCCTTAAAGGACATTCCTTCAAAAGTCTTATCGATCAAGACGGCGGTCATAGAAGTAAAAGTGAACTCTGCACCGTCGATCTTTAGACGTTCGCTGACTGCGTCATCTTTAATGACCTGAACAAGGTCGCAAATACTGTTGGTCCCTTGCACCCGGAAGTATGCCTGGGTGGAGTCTCCGGGTTCGCTCGTGCACTTGTCTTTGGTGATCGTTTGTCCGGTGGGGTCAATCATGCTGACAGTGTGTCCAATTTCAGTTGGAGATGTGATCTGGTAGCTGTCTTTTAACTCGTAGTACGGGTCGGCAGAAGAAGGGCTTCCTGCCAAAGCGCAAGTTAGAGCGATTGCAAGTGTGGAGATGGTTCCCAGCATGCGTTGCTTCATCACAATTCCTTTTGTCCAAGGGAAAGCTACTCACAGAATAGGCATTGAATGCGATCGTGACGAATTTGAATGTTGTCTGGATAGTGTGACTCTCTCATTGGATGGGTGTATCCGCTTTGCGGGGTACTTGATCATTTCCAGCAGTCGGTAACAGGGTTATAACTTTGCTCACACTCCTGTCCAAAAGGTAAACAAAGCGAAAAGCTTAGGTCATGCAATGGCACACTATGAGAACCAGAGTCGGCGGCGTCCGGCCGCGGACCGATAAACCATAGGAGAGTGCGGCATGGAAACGCCGAACCCACGTGCAATGGAAGTGAACCTTGAGACTGACCAGCAGGTACAGTCCAAGGACAAGCCCCAGCGCACGGAACTCAAGCGTGGTTTATCAGCACGCCACATGCAGATGATCGCTATCGGCGGCGCAATTGGCACCGGCCTCTTTGTCGCCTCGGGCGCAACAATCTCGACCGCAGGACCCGGCGGAGCTCTCGCGGCCTACGCAGTCATCGGCCTCATGGTCCTCTTGCTCATGCAATCTCTTGGTGAGATGAGCGCACACATGCCCGTCGCGGGATCGTTCCAAACCTACGCCACTCGCTTCGTGAGCCCCTCATTCGGCTTCGCGATGGGATGGAACTACTGGTTCAACTGGGCGATCACCGTTGCAGCCGAACTTGTCGCCTCGGGACTGGTCATGTCCTACTGGTTGCCGAGCGTCCCTTCCTGGGTCTGGGCAATCTCCTTCCTCTTCCTTCTCACCTTCCTTAACGCACTGAGCGCGCGGGTCTATGGTGAGGCGGAGTTCTGGTTTGCCCTGATCAAGGTCATCACCGTCGTCGTCTTCCTGATCTCAGGCACCCTGATGATTTTTGGAATCTTCAATGATTCCCCGGGAGTTCAGAACTGGACTGCGGGAGATGCTCCCTTCCACGGCGGATTCTTGTCCATCATCTCGGTCTTCATGATCGCAGGATTCTCCTTCCAGGGAACCGAACTCGTCGGTGTTGCAGCAGGCGAATCTTCTAATCCTCGCCGCGACGTGCCTCGTGCAATCAAGACCGTGTTCTGGCGCATCATGTTCTTCTACATTGGCGCAATCGCCATCATTGGAACGCTGATTCCCTACACCGATCCGAACCTCTTGCGTGACAGTGCCGCAGACATTGCTTACTCGCCCTTCACCCTGGTCTTCGAGCGCATGGGTGTTGCCGCGGCAGCCGCGGTCATGAACGCCGTCATCTTGACCGCAATCCTCTCCGCAGGAAACTCAGGCCTCTACGCCTCCACGCGAATGCTGCACTCGATGGCACTCATCGGGCAGGCACCTCGCTTCTTTGGAAAGGTCACGCGTCACGGCGTACCGATCTACGCAATGCTGGCCACCTCCGCCGTCGGCGCGCTTGGATTCGTTGCCGCACTGGTGAGTGAAGATACCGCGTACACATGGCTGCTCAATGTTTCGGGCCTGTCTGGATTCATTGTCTGGCTGGGTATTGCGGCCTGCCACTGGCGCTTCCGCAGGGCCTATGTCAAGCAGGGCCACTCCCTTGACGAGCTTCCCTATAAAGCACCCTTCTTCCCCTTTGGTCCGATCCTTGCCTTCGGCATGTGCTTGATCGTTTTGCTGGGCCAAAATTACGAGGCCGTCTTCCGCGGACAGCTTCTGCAAGTTGCGTCCTCGTACATCGGACTTCCGGTCTTCTTGCTGATCTGGCTGGGATATCACCTGGTGAAGAAGGATCGCACCGTCGGCTTGGATGAAATGGATGTTGAAGGCGTAACCGTAACGCCTGAAAACGCATAGTGGTGAGCTGGTAAACGGCGTTCGGGGGAGGCAGAAATTGCCTCCCCCGAATTGTTTATTCTCGCAGTGGACTGCGCAGTCTATGAATGTCTACTTCGGTGGTTCAACGCTGACTTGTGCGGGCAAATTGAGGATCCCCACGGGGCACGTCACACCATTGGGGCCGTGATTGCAATAGCCATCGGGATTCTTCTCCAAGTAGGCCTGGTGGTAGTCCTCAGCGAGGTAGAAAGGGCCACCCGACTGAGCAAAGCACGCCCCGGCCTCGCCAATCGTCGTATAGCAGCGGGCCGTCGGCATCGCGCGCTCCAACTCGGCCACCCACGCACCGCGCAGAAGCGACGCCACCTCAGCCTGCCTCGGCGCCGTCACCCAAATCGCGCTGCGGTACTGCGTGCCCACGTCGTTCCCATGACGGTTGGGGCGGGTGGAATCGTGGTTCTCGAAGAAAGTTTTGATCAGGCTCGCTCCGCCCTCACCGGTCACGGAGGGATCGTAGACCACCGCTACAGTCTCGGCGTGGCCCGTGCGCCCCGTGCACACCTCTCGGTAGGTCGGGTTTGCGTTCCCGCCGCCCATGTAACCAACAGCAGTTGCCCACACGCCCTTTTGGCGCCAGAAGATACGCTCCACACCCCAGAAGCAACCCGCGGCAAGGTACAGTACCTCGAATCCGTCGGGAACCGGATCGGTCGCGCGCGTCCCATTCACCGGGTGAAGTTCAAGCTCGGCCAGAATTGGGTGTCTGCCACCCGGCATATCCGCCGGAAGAGTGCCCGCAGTGGGGGAGTCCAAGTAACGCTCTGCCCCCTCCGGTAGACGAGGCCACGCCTGGTGCTCTCCTGCAGCGTAGCGCTGGGTGGTGGGGGAAGGATCAGTGGCCATCTTTGGCTCCTTCAGTGTGTGGCGGGCGAGGTGCACTCTGCCGTGGATGGATGGGGTTATCTGTCCCCCGTATTCTATGGCGATACTTAAGCCTCGGCAGATAAAAATGTGGCCCCTGCAGTTTCCTGCAAGGGCCACATCAAGCGTTTAGATCAGCCGAGCGACTGGACGCGACGGGCAAGCTTGGACTTGCGGTTCGCGGCCTGGTTGCGGTGAATAACACCCTTCGAGACGGCCTTGTCGAGCTTGCGCGATGCAATGCGCAGAGCTTCGATTGCTGCTTCCTTGTCGCCAGCCTCGACGGCTTCGCGAGTCCTGCGCACCAGGGTCTTCAGTTCAGACTTGACAGCCAGGTTGCGCTGACGGCGCTTCTCGTTGGTGCGGATCCGCTTGATCTGAGACTTAATGTTCGCCACAGTCGGATTACTCCTTGGTCTTTCGTACGTACAGGTCGGTGAGGGCTGTGTCAGTGCCGGGACTGGGGCATGGGGACACCCGCAAACGGCTCTAACCAGACCCCCTGCCCGACCAGGCTGGGAGTCCGATCGACAACTCTACCAGAAAAATAGGCGCCTAACGACCCCCGGAATGCTCACATCTGCTTGATAAATGGTGAGAACGCACACCCTATCGGCGTGGAATTGGCATGCCCATGCCTACTAATGGGACGATAGACCAGACGTCACAATCCTTCCGGAGGTCCTGTTTGTCCCCGATTCCTACTCCCGAGCAGGCCAAGCTGATTCAGCCCTCGGCCACCCCGCAGGAGCGCATCCGCAATTTCTGCATCATCGCTCACATCGATCACGGCAAGTCCACCTTGGCTGACCGCATGCTTCAACTCACCGGGGTGGTTGCAAGTCGAGATATGCGCGACCAATACCTGGACCGCATGGATATTGAGCGCGAACGTGGCATCACCATCAAGAGCCAGGCCGTACGCATGCCTTGGGCCTTCGAAGGGGAGCCTTTCGCTCTCAATATGATCGACACGCCCGGACACGTGGACTTCACTTACGAGGTCTCCAGGTCCCTGGCCGCCTGCGAAGGTGCAGTCCTTCTTGTTGATGCCGCCCAGGGGATCGAAGCACAGACCTTGGCGAACCTCTACCTAGCTTTAGAGAACGATCTGACCATCATCCCGGTCTTGAACAAGATCGATCTTCCGGGCGCACAGCCCGAAAAATACGCACAGGAAATCGCTCAACTCATTGGCGTCGAAGCGGATGATGTTCTGCGCGTCTCCGGTAAGACCGGTGAGGGTGTTCCCGACCTCCTCGACGAGATTGTTCGTCAGATCCCCGCACCTACGGGCAATCCCGAGGGGCCGACGCGCGCGATGATCTTCGACTCTGTCTACGACACGTATCGAGGCGTCGTCACCTATGTCCGAGTCGTCGACGGCATGCTCTCCACTCGCGAACGCGTGCGAATGATGTCTACCGGAGCAACTCACGAACTGCTCGAAATCGGTGTTATTTCACCTGAACCGACTCCTGCTCCGGGAATTGCTGCTGGCGAAGTTGGCTACCTTATTACCGGCGTGAAGGATGTTCGTCAGTCCCGCGTTGGTGACACCATGACCTCGGCTGTTCGAGGCGCTGAAGAACCTTTGGCTGGCTATCGCGACCCGCGCCCCATGGTCTTTTCGGGAATTTACCCCGTTGACGGCTCCGACTTCCCGGATCTGCGCGACGCTTTGGAACGCCTCCAGCTCAACGATGCTGCGTTGACCTTCGAGCCAGAATCCAGTGCGGCCTTGGGCTTCGGCTTCCGCTGTGGATTCCTCGGACTGCTGCACCTGGAAATTATCCGCGAACGCCTCGAGCGCGAATTCAAACTGGACCTGATCGCAACCGCACCCAACGTCGTCTACAAGGTCGTTGCAGAAGACGGAACCGAGGTCCAAGTCGATAACCCCTCTGAATTCCCCGAGGGGAAGATCTCCGAAGTCCGCGAACCCGTCGTGAATGCGACAATCCTGACCCCAACTGAATTCACGGGAACGATCATGGAACTGTGCCAAGATCGTCGTGGAACCATGCGAGGAATGGACTACCTCTCAGAAGATCGCGTCGAGCTGCACTACCAGCTTCCCCTCGCGGAGATCGTCTTCGACTTCTTTGACCACCTCAAATCGCGCACTCGCGGCTACGCCTCGCTGGACTACCACGAGAGTGGCGAACAGGTCGCTGACCTCGTCAAGGTCGATATTCTCCTCAACGGAGACCGAGTTGACGCTTTCAGTGCGATCGTCCACAAGGACCAGGCCTACGCCTACGGTCTGCGCATGACGAAGCGCCTCAAGGAACTCATCCCCCGACAGCAATTCGAAATCCCCGTGCAGGCAGCTGTCGGCGCCCGCGTTATTGCTCGCGAGAACATCAGGGCTCTGCGCAAGGACATGCTTGCGAAGTGCTACGGCGGCGATATTACCCGTAAGCGCAAGCTGCTCGAGAAGCAGAAGGAAGGTAAAAAGCGCATGAAGTCTATCGGCCGCGTGGACGTGCCGCAAGAAGCCTTCATCGCTGCTTTGACCTCCGACGTCCCCACCGGAAAGAAATGACCGTGGCAGACCATAATGAGGCCGCGCTTGAGGGAGAGCCTTGCGCTGCTCGTGAGGGTGAGCCGCGTCAAGGCGTGGGAGGCGGCCGCCGACCCGGAGACGTCCCAGAGGGGACCGTTTTCATGAGCCGGACGAAGTCCTTTACACGGCGTAGCCGTGAGCTCCCCGTCAACCTTGCGCGCACATGGGAAGCGCACGCCGGACGTTATGTCATTGAACCTCGACGAGGCGTTGGCTACACGACTGTTGCAGACGATTTCCACCTGGACGCTGAGGAACTTTTTGGCAGGCAGGCGCCGCTGACCCTTGAGATTGGTTCGGGGACGGGCGAACAGATCGTAGCCGCGGCAGCGGCCAACCCCGATCATGATTACCTTGCGCTCGAAGTGTGGGTGCCCGGGATCGCAAAGCTGATCTCCAAGGCAGTTGACGCGGGCGTCGATAACATTCGAGTCCTCGAGGCCGATGTCGCGCAGGCGCTCCCGATCATGCTGGGTGATGCCTGCCTTGACGAGGTCTGGACATTCTTCCCCGACCCGTGGAGGAAAGCGCGCCACCGCAAGCGCCGACTCGTCAGTGATGAGTTCGCGCTCCAAATTGCCCGAGTGCTCCGCGATGGGGGAGTGTGGCGTCTTGCGACCGACTGGGATGACTACGCCTGGCAAATGCGAGATGTGATCGAAGGCTGCCCACTCTTTGAGAATCCTTATGCGGGGCAAAGGCCCGATCCCGCGGATCCCGAACCAGAACGCGGTGGTTTCGCACCGCGCTATGAAGGACGCGTCGTGACTCATTTTGAAACTCGCGGGATCGATGCGGGGCGACGTGTGCACGACATCGTCGGAGTTCGGCTTCCGCGTGAAAGCGCGTAGCCGTGTCCAAGGCTGGATTTGCTATGTTTTCCCACTTCGCAAAGAGATACAGGTGACATTTAGGGTGTTCGTATTTCACCCGGTTGACAATTTCTATATGCTGACTGTGCATTGAGATTTCACTACAGCGTGAAACTCCGGCTTCCTCTTCGCGATAGGCGGATCTGCGAAGAGTGGAGATGCGTTCTGCTAGCAGAACGCACGGGGACGGGGCTTCCTCGATGAACCGAGAAAGCCCCGCCTCGGTCCGCAACGTGTGCCCGTCTTCTTCGATGAGGAGAAGACGGGCACAGCTTTATTTACACCAGAACACGAAGTGTCCTTTTTGAGCGTTTTATGGAAACATTGTGTAATCCATCCCACATTCATCAAGGAAGAAAGAACAGTGAAACAGGTAGCTTACGCGCGATATTTCCAGCGTAGGTTCGTGTGGATCCTCATCACTTTGTCCGCATTCGTGCTCCTCGCTGGATCCCTGAGAGGAACCATCACCGCACTGCCTCCCATCATCGAGGAAATCCAAAGAGACTTGGGACTTTCCTCGGCCGAGGCCGGATTAGTGACCTCAATCCCCGTATTCTGTTTCGGTTTCTTCACCCCATTCACTGCGCTTATCCTGCGAAGAATCCGCCTGAATCGCGCCGTCTGTTTGGGACTGTTAATCGTGATCTTCGGCGCCGTGCTCCGCTCGCTCGGTATGACCTGGTCGCTATTTGTCGGTACCTGTGTGATCGGCATCGGAACGACCTGTTCCAACCTGGTCGTCACTATGCTCATTGGTCGCGATTTCCGCCATCGCGCGGGAATCATGACGGCGGTTTACTCCACGATGATCGACCTCATGATTGCCGCCTCGACCGCCTTCAGCTTCCCGTTGGTCGCATACGTCGGCTGGAGAGGCGCAGCGGGAGTATGGGGAGTCGGTCCAGCTCTGATCGCACTCGTGGCCTGCCTTGCAATCTACCCACTCAATCGCCCGGGAATCCGCCCCTTTTTCGCTCAAAAAGCCGGATGGACGATCCACACAGACGACTCAGTCGTAACGGATGATCCCACCAAGGCCTCGGAAATCTATCGCTGGCCCATGGCATGGCTGATGGCTTTCGCCTTCGCTGTCAATACCTTCTGCTATTTCGGCGTCGCAGCATGGCTGCCGAAAATCCTTGCAGACATGCTTGAGATGGGTCCAAACGATGCTGGTTTTGCGGCATCGATCTACCACATCGTGGGTGTTGCTGCGCCGCTGAGCATGATGGCGGTCCAGAAAATGATCCGCGCCCAGACCTCGACAATCCTCACGCTGGTCTCATTGTCGTGGCTTCTCATGCCAATCGGAATGCTCCTTCTTCCCGGAGGCTGGGCTTTGTGGAGTGCATGCGGGGGACTGGGTCAAGGTGCATTTTTCTCAATTACCTTTACGCTGGTCATTGAACGCACGACCAACATGGCTCAAACCCGCACGCTTTCTGCCCTCGTCCAAAGCATTGGATACGGCTTTGGTGCCTTGGGGCCGTGGGTTTTGGGGCGCATGTACGACATGACGGCTAACTGGCTGTGGCCCTTCATTCTTTTAACGGTTCTGACAGGAAGCCTCGTCGTGATCTCCCAAATCGTCGCCCGCTCGACCTCAACCCCCAAGCCTCAATGAGCCCTCACCAGCCAGAAGGCCAGGCTTGGGACGATCGCGGTCGTCTCCGAGCTGAACTTTCCGAACCTGATGCCAAGCGCCCCCTCGCCGTCTACGTGCACGTTCCCTTCTGTCAGATTCGTTGCGGCTACTGTGACTTCAATACCTACACCGTCGGTTTTGGCCCCGGAGCTGATCGAGAGAGCTACGACCAAAGCGCCCTCGCTGAAATGCGCATGGGAGCAGGTATTCTCAGCGACGCCGATATGCCCGCTCGCCCCGCTTCGAGCGTCTTCTTTGGCGGCGGAACACCGACGCTCTTATCCACCGAGATCCTCGAACGTCTCCTTGTGGGGGTGCGCGAGAACTTTGGGATTGCCCCCGGCGCAGAAATTACCGTAGAAGCGAACCCCGAAAGCGTGGACGAGGCCGCGCTTGAACGCCTCGCCAAGGCTGGCTTCACCCGCCTTTCCTTTGGCATGCAATCGGCCGTCCCTGAGGTTTTGCGCGTCCTTGATCGCCGTCATGATCCAGCGAAATTGCCCGGCTTGGTTGGCGCGGCCCGCAGACTCGGGATGGACGTCTCAGTCGACCTCATCTACGGAGCCCCCGGAGAAAGCCTGACGGACTGGCAGACCTCGCTCGAAGAAGCGATCGCAATGGAACCGGACCACATCAGTGCCTACGCCCTTGTCATCGAAGAAGGAACCAAAATGGGCGCGCAGGTCGCTCGCGGGCAACTTCCCATGCCCGACCCGGACGACGAGGCCTCGAAATATGAAATTGCGGATCGGCTGCTAGGCGAGGCCGGCTACTGCTGGTATGAAATTTCGAACTTCGCGCGCAGGGAGGCCGACGAAGAAGGAATTGTTTCCACCCAGCTGCGCCACGCCTCGAAACATAATCTTGCCTACTGGCGTGACTGGGACTGGTGGGGGATCGGTCCGGGCGCGCACTCTCACATCGGTCGCTATCGCTGGTGGAACGTCAAACACCCTTCGGCGTATGCGCAAAGACTGCGAGAGGGACTTTCTCCCGCACACGCCGGTGAAATCCTCGACGCGCCGACGCGAGAAATGGAACGCATCCTCTTGGCTGTGCGCACCAGCGAAGGCGTTGAAGCTCCCCAGGAGGGGGAAGGGGACCGCGAGGCTTTTTGCGCCGCGCTTGGACCCCTGGCCTCGAAAGGACTGATCGACGCGCAGGCAGCCGACGAGGGGCGGGCGATTCTGACTCTCCAGGGCAGGCTTTTAGCTGACTACGTGACGCGAGAGCTCCTTGGATACTGAGTTACGAGCCGCACACTTACGCGGGAAAGAGTGTTGATCGGGGAATAAAGCTGCGGGCCCTCATAGTGTGGAGCGGTGACTTCAGATATGTACGGGACCAACATCTTCGAATTCGACCCGCATCGTGATGGGCCGGGTGCGCGTAGGCCGCGCTCTGTTGAAGTTGCTATCGAGTACGGCATGGTACTTGAGGATATTTCCAGCGGATGGGTTGGCGCGGTGACCCGCGTTGAGAAATCCGGGGGAGTGCACCTGGTCGAACTTGAGGATCGACACGGGCGCAAGCGTTCTTTCCCCCTTGGCGGCGGGTTCTGGCTTGAAGGAAAGCCGATTGTTGCGCTTCCTCCGAAGGCCGCGCCGGTGCGGCAGGCTCCCGCTTTGACTACTCCCGGCGGCCGGGCGGTCACAAACTCCGGATCGATTGCTGCTGAAAACCGTGTTGCGCGTGTTGCGCGAAAGTCTCGAATCTGGGTCGAGGGACGCCACGATGCCGAGCTCATCCAGCACGTGTGGGGCGACGACCTTGCTGATGTTGGGGTTGTCGTTCAGCTTCTTGAGGGCGTCGACCATTTGGAGGAAATCCTTGAAGTTTTCGGCCCCACCGAGAAAGTGCGCGCGGGCGTGCTTGTGGATCACTTGGTCCCCGGATCCAAAGAATCCCGCATCGCCGAGGCCGTGAGCGCGCGTTGGAAAGATTCTGTCCTCATTGTCGGTCACCCCTATGTCGATATTTGGCAATCGGTGAAGCCGCAGCGTTTGGGACTTGAAAAGTGGCCCGAAATCCCTCGGGGAGTGGATATCAAACACGGGACTTTGGAACACTTGGGTTGGCCCCATGCGACTCAGGCCGATATCGCGATGGGATGGAAACGAATTCTCTCCACGGTTCGCAACTATAAAGACCTCGAGCCGGCCCTTCTTGGGCGCGTCGAGGAACTCATTGATTTCGTCACTCAGCCCGGTTTGGAATGATCCTTCTTTCCCATTCGGCTCCGGGGACAACTGTTGATAATAGGGCGAATTGGGTATTTGCGGAGTAAACTGGCACTCAAATAGCGTGAGTGCCAGATTAGGGGAGGATGAATGAACGACCGTCGCCTTGACGTTCTACGAGCCATCGTGTCCCAGTATGTCCACACGCGTGAACCCGTGGGCTCCAAAGCCATCGCACAATCCCAAGACCTAGGTGTCTCTTCGGCAACCATCCGAAACGACATGGCTGTCTTGGAAGAAGCGGGACTCATCTACCAGCCCCATACCAGCGCCGGCCGCGTACCAACCGACAAGGGATACCGAGTTTTCGTCGACCAATTGGCAACCCTCAAGCCCATGAGCGCCCCAGAGCGCCAGGCGGTCGAAAAATTCTTGGCCCGCGCCGAAGACCTCGATGATGTCGTTATGGCCACAGTGCGCCTGCTTGCCCAGGTTACGCGCCAGGTTGCCCTCATCGAATACCCCGTCAACGCGCGCTCAACACTGAGCCGCATCGAATTCGTCGATCTGAGCGACTCGCGCCTGCTCATCGTGGTCATCTCTGAGCAGGGCAAGGTTTTTGAACGCCTGCGCGAGATGCCCCAAGACCTCGCCCAAGAAGATCTCTTGACGCTGCGCTCGGTCCTCAACGCCGCCTACCAGGGCAAAGACGCGGGAGAAGTTCGTGCCCATTACGAGGCCATGGCTGAGTGTCTGCCGCCCGCACTATCTGGGTGCGCCGGAGACATCAGTGAGATCATCGCCAGCCTCCTCCAAGGAGAGCCTTCCGCGCGAATCGCTATGGCGGGAATGTCGAACCTTGCTCGAAGCGGTGTTGACTTCCACGATATCGCCCCGGTTTTAGATGCCCTCGAAGAACAAGTCGTTCTCCTGCGTCTCTTCGCCGAAATGGATGAAGGAAACGGCGACGTCCACGTCTCCATCGGTTCCGAAAACGGACACGATGCTTTCGTTGAAACCTCCCTTGTTTCAGGAACCTACGCTTCCGGGGGGAACTCAGCTCACGTGGGAATCCTCGGGCCCACCCGCATGGACTACGCCTCGACAATGTCCACGGTCCACGCGGTGGCCTCGTATCTGTCCAAGTACTTGAACTCAACGCACTAATCGAAGCCGCAGAAGGATATTCGTGAACGATTACTACGCAATCCTCGGAGTCTCACGCGACGCCGACCAAAGCGAAATCAAGAAGGCCTATCGCAAGAAGGCCCGCGAATTACACCCGGACTACGGCGGGGACGAGGAAGCTTTCAAGGAACTCTCGGTCGCCTACGAAACCCTCTCCGATCCGGAAAAACGCCGCATGTACGATATCGGTGGTGCAGATGCTGCCCGAGGCGGCGGATACGCTGGTGACTCCTTCGATTTCGGGGACATCCTCTCAACCATGTTTGGTGGGGCCTTCGGTGGTGGATTCGGCGGGGGCGCTGGCCCTCAGTCGCGTACTCGCCAGGGCCGCGAGCAGCTTACGCGCATTGAAATCACCCTGGAAGAAGCAACCTTCGGCGCGCATCGCGAAATTTCGCTCAATACCTACGTTGCCTGCGATGTCTGCCACGGATCGATGTGCGAACCCGGGAGCGAACCGACAACCTGTGGGACCTGTAGCGGCGCGGGCTATTCGATTCAAACCCAGCAGACCATGCTGGGAACCATGCGCACCCAAGTTCCGTGTCCCACCTGTCAGGGCTATGGAACCGTCATTGAACAGCCGTGTCATGAATGCGCGGGCCAAGGACGCGTGCGTACTCGCCGAAGCCTGACCATCGACATCCCGGCAGGAGCGGGAGACGGCATGCGCCTGCGCCTCGCCGGACAGGGCGAGGTCGGTCCCGGCGGCGGCCCGAACGGTGATCTCTATGTCGATATTGTCGAAAAGAGGCATCCCACTTTCTCGCGTCAAGGCGACGATCTGTACATGACCGTCACCATTCCCATGACTGCAGCAGCTCTGGGGAGCACTTTCGAGCTCGATACTTTGGACGGAAAACAATCCATCACGGTCAAGCCTGGAACTCAGCCCGGAGACGAACTGCGTTTGCCTGGTTTGGGTGTTGGCCACTTGCAGCGTCCTGGCCGTGGCGACCTGCATATCGGCATCAACGTCGAGATTCCACGCAAGCTTGACGACCGTTCCCGCGAGCTTCTTGAAGAGCTTTCCGCTGTGCGCGGGGAAGAAAGCGCCCGTCCCGAAAAGCGGGGTTCCTCCTTCTTCGACAAGCTTCGCGAAACCTTCACAGGCCAGTGATCGGAACACATCGATGACACTTCCTGTTTTCATCGCTCCCGAGGCCGCCGCCCTCCAAGGCTGCACTCGTGGGGATTCCTACACTCTGGATGGGGATGAAGGCTTTCACGCGGCAACCGTTCGTCGTATGGACGTGGGGCAGATGCTCGACGTCGTTGACGGCGACGGATTGCGTGTACGAGGGAGCGTTATTGAACGAGCGAAGAAATCATTGACTCTTCGCGTTGAAGAGATCATTCACGAGGCGCCACCGTCTCCACGTTTGATCCTTGTTCAAGCATTATCGACGGGCGGCCGCGATGAAATGGCCATCGAAATGGCAACGGAAGTCGGGGTCGACGCTGTAATTCCTTGGCAGGCTAATCGCAGTGAAGTGCGCTGGAAGGGCGAAAAAGCCGCGAAGGGCATGAGGAAGTGGGAGTCGACTTTAAGGTCGGCCACGAAGCAATCTCGTCGTGCCTTCATCCCACGCCTCGAAGATACCTGTACCTCCCAACGACTTGCTCAATGGATGAGCGAAGAAACAGCAGCCGGCGCGTGGGTGATCGTCTGCCATGAGAGCACGCAAGCCCCTTTGAGTCTTCTCCTGCGTGAGCTGCGTGCCGCTGCAGAAAAGTCTTTGCCGACCACTGACGAGGCCTCTGGCCAGGGGGTGCCGGGAACCTGCCTTCCGCCTCGAATCAGTGTGATCGTTGGCCCCGAAGGTGGGGTTGATCCCGACGAGCTTTCCCTTTTCGAGGCCGCGGGTGCACGCGTGTGCCTATTGGGGGCAACAGTCTTGCGTGCTTCGACCGCAGGTCCGGTTGCTTTGTCACTGATCAGCGATGCAATTGGACGGTGGTGACATGGAGGCAAAACGGATCGAAATTCCCAGAGGCGTTGACCCGGTTGTCCTGTTCGGCACATCAGATCGCGTCTTGCGCTCCCTTGAAAAGGGGTTCCCGCAGGTGCGCTTTTCTCTTCTGGGACGCACTCTGTCGATGATTGGTCCCGAAGGCATTGTCGATATGGCTGTTCAATTGGTCGACGAACTGGCTGAACTTGCTAAAGAAGGACAGTCTCTCGATGCCGACGGAGTCGAACAAGCAATCGCCCTCCTCACTTCAGCGCACTCGTCGACCGAGCGTCCACAGGAGATTCTTCGCAGTCGAGGACGTTCGATTCGTCCGCAGTCTGCGGGGCAAAAAGCCTATGTTGACGCCATTGAACGCTCGACCCTGGTCTTCGGCCTCGGCCCTGCCGGTACCGGGAAAACGTATCTTGCAATGGCGCAGGCGGTATCAGCGCTGCTCTCTGGTCAGGTCCGACGCATTGTTCTCACGCGCCCCGCGGTCGAAGCGGGGGAGAATCTGGGTTTCTTGCCAGGAACTTTGACGGACAAGATCGATCCCTATCTGCGCCCCCTCTACGATGCCTTGGGCGACATGATGGATCCCGACGCTCTGCCCAAGCTCATGGCCTCCGGCGCAGTTGAAGTTGCTCCTTTGGCGTATATGCGCGGCAGGACTTTGAACGATTCATTCATCATCTTGGACGAGGCGCAAAACACGACGCTTGCACAGATGAAAATGTTCCTCACCCGTCTGGGTTTCAACTCCAAGGTCGTCGTCACCGGCGATACCTCGCAGATCGACCTCGCGGGGGAGCGCAGCAGTGGCCTGCTTGTCATCGAAGATATTCTGGGCGGCATCGATGACATAGAATTTTGTCACCTGACAAGCGCCGATGTTGTGCGTCATCGACTTGTTGGCGAGATCATTGACGCATACGAACGCTGGGATGAGTCACTGGCACGCCTGAAAGCGCGCCGAGACCGCTCACTTCACTCCCGTTCCCGACACAATGGACATTAAGTCATGACTGAAGTTCTCAACGAAACCGACTATGAGATCGACATTGCAGAGTTCGTGCAATTGGCTGACTTCGTGCTCAGCGCAATGCACGTCTCAACCGAGGTCGAACTCAACATCATCTTCATCGACCCCGAACCCATGGAAGAACTTCACGTGCGCTGGCTGGACCTTGAAGGCCCCACCGACGTCATGAGCTTTCCGATGGACGAACTACGCCCGGGTACCGCCGAACACCCCACGGCCTCGGGAACTCTGGGGGATATCTGCATCTGCCCGCAGGTCGCCGAAAAGCAAGCCCGCGAGGCCGGTCACTCGACCGCAGAGGAAATGCTCTTCCTCGCTACCCACGGGATGCTTCACCTCATGGGATACGATCACGCTGAACCCGAAGAAAAAGAAGAGATGTTCGCCCTGCAACGCCAGCTCCTTTTGAGCTTCTTGGCGCAGCGATGATCGAAGCGGCAGTACCCGTCGCGGCGATGAGTATCGTCGCTGCGATTGCACTTCTCTTTGCGATGGCCCTTGCGACCAGCGAGTTTTCGCTTTCGAAATTGACTCGCGCCATTGTCGAGGACTTGATTCAAGAAGAGAGGAAACACGCGGGCGCTCTCATGGAGCTGGTGGACCAGCGTCGCGTGGTTATTTTTGTCCTTCGAGGCGTTCGCACTTTCACGCAGGTGGTCTTCGCCGTCTCGATGGCGACGATCGCGCTGCATCTTGCCAATCACTGGTGGCTCGCTGGATTGGTTACGATTGTGGTCGTCACCCTCGCGCAATTCCTTGCCAATAGCGTGATTGCAACGCGTTGGGCACAGCGCAACCCCACGGGTGCCGCGCTGCTACTCACCCCGCACATCACCCGCCTCGTGGGAATTGCGCGCTTCTTTGCCCCTGTTGCCCACAAAGCCCGCGCGGTCCTACCCCAGCCGGAGCGTACCGAAGCTGAAATGCGCGCAGAAATGGCTGATGAACTGCGCGAAATGGTTGACCAGGTTGGCGAAACCGAAGGTTTTGAAGAAGAAGACCGCCAGATGTTGCGCTCGGTCTTCGAACTTGGACACACCCTCGTGCGCGAAGTTATGGTTCCGCGCACGGAAATGGTGACGATCTCTTTCGATACGCCCGCGCACAAGGCCCTGCGTCTCTTCGTCCGATCGGGCTTCTCACGTATCCCTGTCACCGGGACAGATACCGACGATGTACGCGGAATCCTCTTCTTCAAAGACGTCGTGCAGCGGCTAGAGACCTACGAAGGTGACCACGAACTGCGCGCGGACCAAATGATGCGTCCTGCCGAGTTCACCATCGAAATGAAACCCGCCGATGACCTACTTCGCCAGATGCAAGCCGAGCACTTCCACCTGGCACTGGTTGTTGATGAATACGGTGGGATTTCAGGCCTCGTCACCCTTGAAGACATCATCGAGGAAGTCGTCGGTGAACTCACCGACGAACACGATCGCAACACGATCGAACCCGAAGAGATTTCCCCCGGCGTGTGGCGCGTCCCCTCTAGGTTCTCGATTTGGGAACTCGGTGAGCTGTGGGGAGTGGAATTGCACGATGAAGACGTCGACTCTGTGGGCGGCCTGCTGGCCAAAGCGATCGGGCGTGTTCCCCTCCCCGGAGCAACTGGCGATATGCTCGGCGTGCACATGGTTGCCGAAGAAGCACGCGGGCGCCGCCGCCAAGTTGGCACAATCGTGTGCTCATATGCCCCCGAAGTTTCCTCCGACGACACCAACGAAAGCCAGGAGTAGCAATGCATTTTCCCAGCGATGACGAATTGATGGCTGGCCCCAACGCCTTTGAAGGCGTGGACATCGACTCCTTCGATTTCCCCGAGGAAGATGGTGACGAGGCCTCGGAGGCGGCCGGAGCGCGCGATGCGGAGTACGAGGGCTCAGACTTCGGTGATTCAGATCTTGACGAGGCCGACGAGGAGATCGCGCAGGACGTGGCCGATAGCGTTGACTCCTTGCGTCAACTGCGTGCCGAAACAAACGCGGCAGCGGACATCATCATCCCCGAGTTCCCCGAAGATTTTCGAGCGGGTTTTATCTCGATCGTTGGGCGTCCTAACGTTGGAAAATCAACACTGACGAACGCCCTTGTCGGACACAAGGTTGCGATCACCTCGGGGCGCCCGGAGACGACTCGCCACAATATCCGCGGCATCGTTCACGGTGACAACTACCAGCTGGTCCTGGTCGATACCCCCGGATATCACCGCCCGCGAACCCTCTTGGGAAAGCGCTTGAACGACATGGTCCGCGAGGCCTTGGCCGAAGTTGATTGCGTGATCTTCTGCTTGCCTGCAAACCAGCGCATTGGACCGGGCGACCAGTTCATCGCGCGTGAATTGCGTTCCGTGCGCAGGCCGATCATTGCGGTCGCGACCAAGTGCGATAGCGTGCCTCGTGAGCGCGTTTTGGAACACCTCATGGCGATTGAAAAGCTCGGGGAGTGGAGTGCAATCGTTCCTGTTTCTTCCTTTGAGAACAAGGGGATCGACCGCCTTCGTGAGGTTCTGGCGCAGACGGTTCCTCTTTCTCCGCCACTGTACCCGCAGGACAACATTTCGGATGAGTCCCGCGAAACGATGATCGCCGAATTTATTCGCGAGGCCGCACTTGAAGGCGTGCGCGACGAACTTCCTCACTCGCTGGCCGTGCAAGTCGAAGAGATCATCGAACGCCCCAAGCGCGAGGGTGATGACCGTCCGCCCTTGTTGGATATCCACGTCAATGTGTATGTCGAACGCGATTCCCAAAAGGCCATCATTATCGGTAAGAAGGGCGCGCGTTTGAAGGAAATTGGGACGCGTGCTCGCGCCAATATTGAGGAGTATTTGGGACGCCGGGTTTACCTTGATTTGCACGTGCGAACCGCTAAGGATTGGCAGTCGGATCCGAAGATGCTTCAACGCCTTGGTTTCTGAGTGTTTCCCCCACTTTTGATGTGAAAGTGGGGGATTCAACATCTGTGCCCTGACCAGGGTCCTGAGTCTGAACGGGTATTTCATGGCATGCTTATCCCGTGAGCGAAAATCCCCAAAACCCTAACGCTTTTGAGCTTTCATCGTTTGCCCCGGACGACGCATCACTGACCGTGCATCGCATGGCCGCGCATGATCGTCTGGCCTACCAATCCCGAGTTGTTTTGCGCTTGGGACAGATGCTTCTTGCTGCTGGCGCTGGTTCCTATCGCGTCAAGGCCTCGATGCGCACCTGCGCCGAGGCGGTTGGCATCGAAAAGCACCACGCTCAGGTGACCTTCACGGAAGTGGTTGCAACCGCCTACGCAAACGGTACTTTCCGTACCGAACTTGCTGAGCAGCGTCTCTTGGGTGTCAATGCTGATCGAATTGATCGCATCACAAACTACCTGGCAACAATTGAAGGCACGCAAGTGCTTGTCGAAGACGTCGATAAGGCTCTTGACGAGATTGAACGCGTCAAGCCCCTGTACGGATGGCTCGCGAATGCTCTTGCTTCGGGACTTGCCTGTGCGGCCTTCGCATTCCTCAATGCTGGGGGATGGGTGGAGTGCTCGGTTGTCGCAATCGCAGCTTTCATTGGACAGTTCCTCCGCCGTCAAATGCTCAAGCGCCACATGAACCACTTCGGTGTGTGGATGGTGTGTGGAGGCATCGCTGCAAGCGCGTACATCCTGTGCGTCTACTTGGCGCAAAAGTACATGGGGATTGAGCCCACTCACCAAGCGGGATTTATTTCAGCGCTCCTCTTCTTGGTTCCAGGCTTCCCGCTGGTTACCGGGATTATTGACTTGGTGCGTCACGATTTTGCCGGTGGTATTCAGCGCATCGTCTACGTTGCCATGCTGGTTGTCTCCGCTGGTGTTGCCGTATGGAGTATCTCCAAGGTCTTCAACTGGTCAGTCACCCCCGAATACGTTGTTTCACTTCCTGCTTATATCCACTTCCCGCTACGCTTCTTCACCAGTTTTGTTGCAGCCTTTGGCTTCGCGATGCTCTTTAATTCTCCGCCGAAGGTTTGCGCTGCTGCGGCTCTGATCGGCGCGGTCATCAACACCGGCCGTATCGCTTTGGCTGTTGAACTGGGAATGCCGGTGCCCGCGGCAGTGGGACTTGCTGCCCTATGTGCAGGACTTTTGGCGGCTGCTGTTGCGGCGAAGACGCGCTATTCGCGCGTGACCTTGTCCGTTCCTGCCGTGGTCATCATGATCCCCGGTGTTCCGCTGTATCGTTCGCTCACGTACTTGAACAATGGCCAGACGATGGAAGCTCTCGAGCAGCTGTCTACCGTTCTCTTCACAATTGTTGCGATCGGTATTGGCCTGGCGATTTCGCGAATGCTGACCGACCGTGCGTGGCTCATGGAATCGCCGACCGGAGTTCCTCGCCTAGAAGAGCCAACGAACGAGGCCTAAAGAAGCGTGTCCACCATGTGCACTCGTCGTGCCCGGTGCCACGAGCCTTCATAGACTGAAGATGTGAAGACAACATCTAAGGTTCCTCGTTCTGTCGGTTCTGGAATGCCCACGGTCAAGTACCGCGCCTTCCTTGACACCAACCCGGTGGATCTTCCCGATCGCCAGTGGCCCTCCAAACGCATTACCCATGCGCCCAGGTGGATGTCCACGGATCTGCGTGACGGAAACCAAGCGCTGATTGAGCCCATGGATTCCGCGCGAAAGCGCAAGATGTTCGATCTTCTTGTTCGCTTGGGCTACAAGGAAATCGAGATCGGCTTCCCCTCGGCGTCGCAAACGGACTTTGATTTCGTTCGTTCGCTGCTTGAAGACGATGCTCTTCCCGAGGACGTGACGATCTCGGTGCTCACGCAATCGCGCCCCGAGCTCATTGAGCGCACGGTTGAGTCCATCGTTGGTTTCCCGCGCGCAACAGTGCACCTTTACAATGCAACGGCTCCCGTTTTCCGCGAGGTCGTCTTCAAGGCTGATCGTGCGCAAACCGTTGAGCTTGCTCGCTTTGGTACACGTGAGGTCATCGCGCAGGCAGAACGTCAATTGGGCGATGAGACGATTTTCGGCTTTGAATACTCCCCGGAAATCTTCGTTGATACCGAACGCGATTTTGCGCTGGAAGTCTGCGAAGCCGTTATGGATATATGGCAGCCCCAGGACGGGCGCGAAATTATCCTCAACCTTCCCTCAACCGTTGAACGCGCGACCCCGAATGTTTTTGCCGATCAAATCGAATACATGTCGCGCAATCTCTCGCGACGCGAGTACATCGCGCTCTCCGTCCACCCGCACAACGACCGTGGAACTGGCGTTGCCAGCGCTGAACTTGCACTCCTCGCCGGCGCAGACCGCATCGAAGGCTGCCTCCTGGGACAAGGTGAACGTACCGGTAACGTTGACCTGCTGACCTTGGGCCTGAATCTTTTCAGCCAGGGAATTGATCCGGGCATCGACTTCTCAGACATTGACGAGATCCGCCGCACGGTGGAGCACTGCACTCAGATGGAGGCTTCGCCGCGCACTCCCTACGTCGGAGATTTGGTGTACACCAGCTTCTCGGGCTCTCACCAAGACGCCATCAAGAAGGGTTTTGCTGCTCGTAAGACGAAGGTGGACGCCGCAGGGGGCGACGAGAACGCAGTGGTCTGGGAGCTTCCCTACCTGCCCATCGATCCTCACGATGTCGGTCGCTCCTACGAGGCCGTTGTTCGCGTGAATTCCCAGTCCGGTAAGGGTGGGGTTGCTTACCTCATGTCGCGGGCACACAATCTGGAGCTGCCTCGTCGCCTGCAGGTGGAGTTCTCGCGAATTGTCCAGCGCCACACCGACACTTACGGCGGAGAGATCAACGCCGAAACATTGTGGAAGATCTTTGCAGACGAGTATTTGCCGACAAGTGCGGCTCCTGGCCTTCAGTCGTGGGGGCGCTTCGAATTGCGTAAGTCCCAGGTGGGAACGGTTGACGACGAGCATGTTGAATTGCATGCAGAGCTCACGGACAACGGTGTGCTCACCGCAATCGACGCAAACGGAACCGGCCCGATTGACGCTTTCGTCTCAGCACTGCATCAATTCGATTTGGACGTGCGCGTCTTGGACTACTCCGAGCACGCAATGAGCCAGGGACGAGATGCGAAGGCCGCTTCATACGTCGAAGCAGCTGTTGATGGAAAGATCGTCTGGGGCGTTGGAATCGACTCTTCGATTACCCGCGCATCGTACAAAGCTGTGATCTCAGCAGTAAACCGTGCACTTCGAGATCAGTAGGTAGTTTTTCACAACCAACGCGCGCGTGGCGGTGAGTGAGTAACCGCCCAGCGCTAGGTGAGGGGGCATCGCTTAGATGCCCCCTCACCTGTTTTTTCCCTCGCCAACGCAGGGGGGGAAAAGACGTCGTACGCGGAAGCTTAATCGGCCTCGTTCGAGGGGAAATCGCCACCGGCAATCTCATCAAGAAGCTCAAGGGAAGGAATGAAGAACACCTGACCGAAGAGCACATGCGAGAAGGTCAGTAGGTAGTCTTTCTTCGCGACCATATTCGTGATCATGCCCTTGGTGACGCTCCAACGAGCAGAGTAGCCGATGAAGTAGGTACCGGTGATGCCTGCGGCGGGGTCAGAGAAGGGCACGTTCATACGAACGATCTTGTTTTCTTCACCGTCGACGATGAACTTTGAGGACACATTGTGCGCGTTTGCTGCCTTCGCGTCGTCATCAAGCTCAAGGTCAGTGAACTTCTCACGCCCGACCGCACGCTCCTGCTCAGCGGTACCCAGCGAACGCCACGCGTCCATGTCGTGAATCCACTTTTGTGCAAAAGCGTAGGAACCTCCAGTGAATTGGGGGTCCTCGTTGCCAATCTCTGCCCAGAAGGGGGCATCGGCGTTTGTTGGATTTTCGGTGCCGTCAATGAAACCGATGATTGCTCGGCCCTCAAGGTAGCGGAAGCCGTGAGTCTCATCAACGACCGTTGCGAAGTCCTTGAAAGACAAACGGTACTGCTCGGCTACTTCGTAGACCACGGCCTCGCGCTGTGCGCGAATGTGAAGGAAGAGGTCAGCATCTTCGCCGATGCCTTCGGGCATGGTAATGGAAGGATCATCCTGATTGGTTAGCCCCGTGAATTCCTCAAGTTCCTTTGGACGGGGTGCGCCCGGGAAGAGGTAGTCCCAACCCTTACGGCTTACTCCCACTGCAACGCGCAGGTCATCATTTTGGGCTCGAATGTTCATTGAACGGTTGATCGCCTGGCTGCGATCAACAAAGTCGCGGAAGGCCTCTAGCTCTGCGGCCTGATCCTTGCGATTGAATCGCAGATAAACGAAGAGAACGCACTCGCCGGCATCTTTGTACACGTCTTGGGGATGAGTTGACACGGTGTCCTCCACTTGCAGTGATTCATTCGTCTTCGATGATAGGCCGCTTGATGTATCGAGGCTGGGCGGACGCGGGGGGGGGGAAAAAAAA
>ERZ773214.139-NODE-139-length-50916-cov-96.661784_pt1 | contig 50916 bp, 44 predicted proteins | sample MGYA00511238_ERZ773214 | MGnify/ENA primary metagenome ERZ773214 (study PRJEB29015, sample SAMEA2738157) | human oral metagenome | biome: human oral; feature: human-associated habitat; material: saliva | place: China | collected 2259 ... | reverse complement strand
CAGCGAAAAGCCAAGCGCCCATAGACGCCGCAACAATCTGCACAGACTGAAAGAAGTCTGCTCGGACTCTGTGAAGACCCTCACGGACGAACTGCCGGGTGTTCTGTTCAGTAGTGCGTAGAATGTCTGCGAATCGTGCCATGAGCACCATCATACCGGCGCATATGCGGTGCACAAGGGGGTTAGGGAGTGTTGGGTTGAAGTGTGAGAGACCCCGCGCCCCGCACCCGCCCTGTAGCCGCATTTTCGAGGAAACCTGGCCCCGAACCGCTGATCGAGCCCCCGTTACGCAACCTAGTACGCAACCTAGCCGCGGAGGCGGCGCGCCACCCTCGCCAGCAGACTCGGCTGTGCGGGGTGCATCTCGGCGGCTTCAGAAGATGACTCAGGCTCAACGGTGACGGGGCGCGTTTCTTCGGCGCCGTGCGCACTGTGAATACCGTGCGCGCTGTGCCCGCCACCGATTGCGCGGGCGCGTTCGAGCTGCCGGCGGTGCTCGGCATCCCAGGAATGCGCCCGGTCAGACATCGCCCACTCAAACCCCGCGGTGAGGGAGGTTTCGGTGAAGAGATCGCGTGCGGTACGGACGGTTGCACCCAGCGGCTCGGGGAGAGCCGGGACCTGCTCCACGGCGGGGAAAGGCACGGGCGCTTCTGTGTTGCCGCGAGCGTCTGCATCGCCGCGCGTTTTTGCATCAGGAGCAAGAATCTGTGCCAGCAAGTAGGCACGCTCGGCGCGTAGCACCTCCAATAGCTCGGTACGGCGTGCATCCGATGCCACCGCAGCATGCCGCAGGGCGGCGGCAACCATCAGCTCGGGAACACCACCGGCGAGCATACCCAACGGCAGGGTGAACTCGCCCAGACCGTACAGGCTCAGAGCGCCACCCGCACGCATCTGTGTGAAGGCATCCGGTACGAGGGCGAGCACGGGAATACCCGCCGCGGCGGAGAACACCGCCGGGTGGTAGCGGCTGGTCAGCGTGAACGCCGCCGCGCGGTGCACGGTAACGCTCTGGTCGGCGTGCAGAATCGGCAGCAGGGTCGCCGGGGTGGAGGGGCTGAGCCGCTCAGCGATGCGCTGGTGTACCTGAATATCGCCGCTTTCGGGGTTCTGCGGGTCGCCAAAATGGCTCAGGAATACGGGCGCGTAGCCGTGCTCGCGCCATATGCTATCGAGCAGGCGCGCAATCTGCTGTGCCTGCTGTTCGGTGCACTCGTTGACGGTGACGCACACGTAGCGTTCGGGTAGCTCATCCAGCGCCTGACCTGCTAAAATACCTTGCGCATAGTGCAGGGTACGCGCAGGGGAAGCCGCCAGGTAGTCGGTGGCATCGTCCACGCTCAGGCGCGCCTCAATACCCCGCTCACGGCACCAAGCGAGGGAAGAACGCTCACGAACCGTCACCGAACGGGCGGTGCGCAGCATGCGTTCCAGAACCTGCGCATCGTGCGGGTTCAGCACCGGGCCCAGGGACTGGCCGGTCACGTACACGGGTACGCCCGCATGCTCGGCGGCACGCACCGCGGCGGCGCGTTCGTAGAGCAGCCAGCCGTAGCGGGAGTTGAGGTTGCCGCCGCCGGAGACCACGACCGCGTCCATGGTGGCGATAGAATCCGCAAAATCCACTATCCGCTCAACGGTCTGCTCCAGCGGATGCAGCACCTCCGGTAGCGCCTGCACCTGCGGCAGAGCCACCAGCTCGGTGATGGAGGGGCGTTCCCGGTCAGCGTGCAGCTGCGCCAGGATGCACTCGAGCGCCTCGAGGGTCAGCTCGCGTTCAGCCGGTGCCCAGGGGAAGAGGAAAAACGGCAGGTACTCGTAGGGTGCGCCCACCTCATGATGTACCGCCTCACGATTTGCCGCGCCGATATAGCGCGCCGAATGGCCCACATCGCGGGTCATGAGGGTGACCGCCGCGCCGCCTTCGGAAAGCGCCTGAGCGCTCGCGATGGTCATGGCTTCGTCACCCACGTGGTAGGTGTGCTGGCCGATATCGCCAATGACGAGCACGCGCGGTGTTGCAGAAGGCAAGGCTGTAGAAGAATGATTGTTCTCTGTCACGGTTACGCGCCCTTCTGCTCTGCCGACCCGGTCTCAGTCGACCCAGCCTCAGTACCGCGACGAACCAGGGAGCGCTGATTGAGGGAACGCTTCGCCAAGGAACGCAGCGCGCGGCCCGGGGTGCGCAGGTGCTTGAGAACCCGCAGACGCTCCTCAATAGCCTGCTGACGGGCCTCGATACGTTCCAGGCGGCTCTCAATAGAGCGCAGAATGTCCAGGGATTCGCGGGTCAGATCGTGCCCGTCAATCACGCGGCGCTCCAGGTCAGCCGCCAAATGCGCCTGATACAGGTACGCACCCGGTCGGGCACCCGCCTGCAAATCCTCGCGGATAGCGCGGGCGCGCACCAACGAATCGAAGCGGGCATGATCAGCCTGACGCTTCACGCTATTCGCCTCGGCACCTTCTGCGTCGGGGCGTAGCGACCAGTACGCCAGCGGCTCATCCACCAGCAGAATATCCGCAACGGAAGCGGCACGCATGTTGAACTCCCAGTCGCCGACCACCGGCAGGGACTCGTCGTAGAAACCGACCAGCTCGTGCAGGCTGCGGCGGTAGAGAATACCGATCGGCACGGCACGGTTCGTGCGGAACAGGAACTGCAAACCCATGCCGGGCAGGCCGTCGTGGAAAATACGCTCCTCGTACACCTCGAACTCGCCGTCGGCGTTCTCACGTTCGTACCGCTCCACAACGCGGGTGGTGCACATGAGCGCGCCGCTCTCTTCCAGCGCCGCGACGGTGCGCTCCAGGAACTCGGGTGCCCACAGGTCGTCGTCATCGTGAATCGCCACGTATTCGGAGGTGGTCGCCGCCAAACCGGCGTTGGATGCCGCCTCCATGTTGCCGCCGGCGGTGGTCAGCAGCTGTACGCGGCTGGAATCCTGCGCGTTAGAACCCAGCGGAGAAGCCTCAATGACGGCGCGGGTTGCCTGCTCGTCGCCTCCGTCGTTAATCACGCAGACCGTGTAGTCGGTGAAGGTCTGCTGCGCAATATTCTCCAGCGCGCGGCTCAAGAAGCGGGGGCGGCCCTTCGTGCGGACCAGAATAGCTACGGTAGGGGAAGACATAACCACAATCAGTCGAGGGTGAGCGGGCCCGTGCCAGCCCAGGAACTCAACCCATTATGAAGGTGTGCACTGTTCAGACTCAACCCGCCACCCGTCCACGCCGCAGCAGCAAGCACACAGAGGCATACACCGCCCCTAAAAACTAGCTGATGGACTGTAGCGCCACCATCGCCAGCACACCGAGCACAAAGCATGCCGGAATGGTTACCAGCCACACCAGAAGAATCTGCAGAACAATCCTGGATTTCAGCGCGTTAAAGCGCTGGTTCACGCCCGCGCCGAGCGCCGATGCCGTCGCCAGATGCGAGGAGGAGAACGGCACCTGCAGCAGGAAGTAGCCGAGCACCTGCACCACCGCGGTCGTACCCTGAGCGACCGCGCCACGGAACGGGTCCAGGCGCACCATCTTGTAGGCGAAGGTGTAGCCGATGCGGCGGCCACCGGTCAGCGTACCGGCACCCAGGCTGAGGGCAATAATGAGGGTGCCCAGCAGCATCCCGCCCCAGGTGAGGGATTGAATCAGCGCCGGATCCATGATGCGTTCGCTCAGTAGCGCCCACAGCAGCAGGTACAGGTAGCCGGTCTGCAGACCGTGCAGCAGCGAAATTGCGGAGGCAGACACCGCCAGCACCTCGCGGGCGCGCTGATTCACCAGGCGCGGGTTATGACCGACCACCAGCCGGTAGAACGGCACCACCATCAGCCAGGACAGCAGAAAAATGAGCGGCGGCAGGTAGAAGAGCGGCAGCAGGGTCGCCCCAAAAATATGCGGCAGGAAGGCGAGGGAACCGAACCCCTCAGCGGCGCTGTCAATCCTCGTTTGGGTCCACCAGCTCACACCGGCGAGGGCACCGACCAGCGCGTGGGTCGAGGAGGACGGCAGCCTCAGGAACCAGGTGAGCACACCCCAAATAGCGCAGACCAGCAGCGACGCAACGATACCGTTCAGGCCGGTAATGCCCTCCGGGGCGCTCACCCACGAGGCGGAATACTCACCGAGTAGCAGGAACGCACCGACCACGCCGAGCACGTTGAAGAGCGCGGCAAGGTACAGGGCGGAGCGCTCGCCAAGGGCGCGGGTACGCACCGGAACAGCGACGGAGTTGGAGGCGTCGTGCACACCGGTAACGTAGACCGCGGCAATGAAGGCGCAGCAAGCTAGAAGACCCAGGAGCATTAGGATTCCTGAACGATAATGCGGCCGATCTCGGCGGACACATCACGCATAGAGTTGGAGGCGGCGGTCAGCTGCGCCAGGAAGGTGGCGTAGCGGCGGTACCGTTCGGGGGTGTAGCGTTCGGCAATGTATGCATCGTATTCTTCGGCGGTGCGTAGCGCCTGGCGGGAGATGCGCAGCATGTCCATCCAGTAGTTGTCGAGGCCGCGAATATCGGCGAGCTTGGGGATGACGGCGGCGGTCAGCACCGCCTGACGCTGAATAATGTCCAGGATTGAGGTGATGTGCGTGGCGAAGCCGTCAATGCTGTGCAGGGACAGCACGTGCGCGGCGCTGGTGAGCTTCTCAACGGCGTTGGTGAGCTTGCGTGCCAGCGTGTACAGGTCTTCACGCGGAATCGGCGGGGAGAAGGAGCTACGCACCTCGGTGAGGGTGCGGAACAGCAGGTTCGTGGAGTCCGCCTCGTGGGTGAGCATGCGTTCGAAGAGTTCGGGGTACTCCGCGACGGGGGAGCCGACCATTTCAGAGAGCAATGCCGCCGCCTCACCGACCTGCGCTGAAATTTCAGCGAGGGAGGCGAGGGATTCGTTGGCGTGGGGGAAAAGTCGGTGCAGCATAGTTCCCAGTCTAACCAGTATTGGGTGCTACGGGTGCGCACAGCCCGTGCATATCTCACAAGCGTCCGACCTGCACACGTTGTAGTAACGACCTGTGAACGTTATAGCGCCGTCCTGTTCGCGGTTGCCCGTGAGGGTTTTAAACAAAAAACGGTGGGGGTCGATTTCTCGACCCCCACCGGAACGTTTAGGGATGTCGGGTTGGGAGCGCCTCTCGGCGGAAGGCCGCTCGAAGCGGCTAAAGATTTGGAGCCCGGGGCTACCTATTAGCAACCCGACATCTTGTAATTATTATACACCCGCACCCGGTGCAGAGCCAATTAGAAACAGGCTTATCACGCCTTTGCGGCCCAATGTGGAACCTGTGCCAATTCGCGGCACGAACCCGCATTTTTAGGCGCCTAAACGCTGCAGAAGACTAGAATGCTTCGAGGTTGGTCTGCGATTTTCCCTGCGCAGAATCAGCCTCCGAAGCCCAGGTAGCCTGCTGACCAGCCTCAACGGCGCGAAGCTGGGCGGCGACCGCCTCCAAATCGTGCGCAATCTGCTCCATCTGCTGAGCCTGACGCGGCAGACGAGCACGACGCTCCACCGCCTCACGCTTCACCTCGTGGCTGCCCGGAACCGCACTATCCTGCCCGGCAGAGCGCGCATAATCGGTGCGAATACCCAACGCCACCACGTGCGCAAACGCCGCACAACGTTCCATCGCAATATCCGTATCGCCGGTGTACAGGCCTGCCAGAATCTCATCAATCGTGCGGACCACCTCCTCGGCACTCGGCGGGTCGGGAACACCCGCCACCACGTGCGAACGGTAATCCTCCGCCATGCCCAGCTCAAAAGCACGGCTCACCCCGCGTGGTGAACGATGCACCACGTCCCGCAGCCAGTACATACGCCACAGCGCACCCGGCAGGGAGTGGGCGCTCGCGTGCGACCAGAGTTCGGCGAGCATCTCAATACCGTAGTCGTCGGTGAAGCTGACGAGCCGTTCGGTCATCTGCTCGTCGGTGCCGCGTCCGCGCATCAGCAGGATGCGTGCGGAGGCGTGCGCCGCCTCTTCGCGTGCGGCGGGATCCATGCCGCCTTCGTGGCGTTCAAATTTCTCGGCGGAGTAGAGGACAGGTCGGTGGTGGGTGCGGTGACGTGAGCGCCCAGAGGCGCCGGTTGATGTTGCGGGTGTAGACATAGGATTTTCCAGTGTACCGTTCATTGGCTGGGAGCCGGTAGTGTATAGTATTTCTATCTGCACATTTTCAATTTTGTGTGGATAGGAGCGCCTTTAGCTCAGTCGGTAGAGCTACGGACTTTTAATCCGCAGGTCGTGGGTTCGAGCCCCACAGGGCGCACTAGCCGACCCGTCGCCTCCCGCTTTGCGGGGGTCGGCGGGTTTTTGCGTCTTCACCCTTATGCGCGGGGTTTTACCTCGTGCCTATCCTGTGTGGTGGGGCGTGTCCTGCCGGGTTGGCCTGGCAGTTTTTGATTCGTGTACGTTGACCCGAAAAGATGAGGAAACCCCGTGAGCGTCACCATTAAGAACCCCGAAGAAATCACGATTCTTGCCACTGGCGGCACGATCGATAAGTTCTATTCGGTGGCGGGCACCATGGATATTGGCGAGCCTGCCGCTAAGGACCTGCTGGACCGCGTGATTACCGATATCCGTTTTGATATTCGCCCGCTGATTGGTAAGGACAGCCTGGACATGACCGATGAGGATCGTGCCGAGCTGACCGAGGCGCTGAATGCTGTCACTAACGACCAGGTGCTCATCACTCACGGTACCGACACCATGCCGGAGACTGCCCGCTACCTGGTGGAGCACGCTGACCTGGGCGATAAGGTTGTGGTGCTGACCGGCGCGATGCAGCCCGCCGTGATGGCTCGTTCGGATGCCGGTTTCAACCTGGGTGCCGCTATTGCCGCCCTGAACTTGCTGGAGCCGGGCGTGTACATCAGCATGAGCGGTCGTATTTTCCCTGCTGAGAGCGTGCGCAAGGACCGTTCTCGCGGCATTTTTGAGGGCTAAGATGGCTGATTCTTCTGCTCGTATGCTGCGGGGTGAACCGGTTTCTGCTACTGAGCTTGCGCCGGTGGAGGGCTCCTCGGATCTTGTGCCGCAGGAGTATATGTCGCAGGCGCAGCTCATGCAGCAGCAGGCGATGGAGGAGCTGGAGCAGCAGGCTGACGAATTCTGGAATGTCGCCAGTGATTACCCGCTGCCGGCTAAGAACCTGTACCTGGTGCGTGTGCTGCTGCTGGTCGTACCCTCGCTGATTGTTGTTTATTACTTCATCCGCGTCACGCTTTTCCCGATTGGTGCGGTGCCGCTGGTCTACCTGGTGATGCACATATGGCTTGCCATGATTTACCGGGCGAACCGGTCGGTGAAGCTGGTGTTGCTGGCGAATGTGGTATCCGGGGTTGCGGCGGCCATTATGACGGCATTCTTTGTCTATGCGCTGGTGACGGTGCAGGGCCCGCAGACTCTGCTGGACCGTGTGGGCGTGTTCTATACGGTGGGCCTGCTGACGGTCATGGCGTCGTTTGCGTTGGAGGTTCTGTTCTCGTTGTTCTATAGTTTGGCGGTTCGTAGGAGCTTGCGTTTGACGCGGCAGAAGCAACAATCGGAGCAGCAGGGCGCAGAAGAGCAGAAAGCAGAAGAGCAAAAGGCAGAGGAACCGAATCCGGCAGAGCCGAATACCGAGGCTCCGAATACCGAGGAGCCCGCTGAGGCTTCGCGTGTAGCGGAGCAGAGCTAACGCACACCGACGGGCGGGGAAATCCCTGCGCATCCGCGCCTCTGTCGGGTGATGCCTGACAGGGGGGTTGACGGGGCGATAATCGGCGGTGTGACACGCTCTCAGTGATGCCCAGCCACTGCTCAGATTCCCCTAAAGTACGCGTGATACGGTAGAGACAGAAACACGACCCGCACCTGCCAGGAGGTCACCCATGGGCGCTACACACCTGAACACAGATGCCGCTTCATCCGCAGAACACCCGGATGAAGATTTCAGTGTGCAGACTCGCTATCAGGCGCCTATCCGCCAGGCGACGCCTGCCACACCGGAGGTGTCCGTTCCGCTGAACGTGCCGCCGGTGGTGACTGGTTCGCATCCGGTTATTTCGGCGACTTCTACCGTGATCATTCAGGATGGTACGAACCCGCCGATTGTGGTGCGTACGCATCCGACGGGTCCTCTACCGCCGTTCCCGGGGCAGGGGCAGCTGCCCGCTTTTCTGCGCACCTACACCGCTGATGAGGTGAAGGAACGCAAACAGAAGCTCAAGAAGAACCTGCTGGTCCGCGCCGTTATTCTGTGCATTTTGAGCATCGTTGAAGGCCTCATTATCTCCCAGTACACGCAGCCGTTGGCGATTTGCTTTGGTTTTGTGGCGGCGCTTTACCTGGTGGTTCAGATGTGGCCGCTGATGCGCCCTCCGCGTGATTCGGCGGACGCCTCCGTGTATAGCGTCTGGGCTATCTGCTCCCTGATTGGGTATGTTGCGGTGGGGCTGGTGCTTTCACCGATTACATTCCTGCTGCTGATGCTTGACTGGGCTGGGGTTTCGATGGGCCTAGACCCCCTGCTGATACTTGTTGCCTTGGGCCTGGTCTGGTTGAGCGAGGTTGGCTTATCGTTGCTGACCATTTACCGCTTCAATAACTTGCGGATTGCGATGGCGAACCAGGCAGATTCGCCGTCGTTACCTGACAGTATTTCTGCGACGGTTGACCCGTCCATTTCTGCCTAAAGTTTTTTGAGGCGGCGCGGTAGATGAACGCCGCGCCGCCACCCACACACCACACACTCGCTCATACATCTTCCACACACACTATCAGCCGACATTCGAAAGATTCAGCTATGTCCGCCGTCGAGTCCTCTCCGCCATCCGCTCCGAACACCACGCATCCTACGAAGCCTGCCACCCCGACTCTCGTGTCGGTGGCGGGTTGGGTTCTGCTCGCTATTGCCGTGGGTTGGCTGGTGCTGATTGGGTACACGGGTGTCACGTATGCGACGACGCAGCTGTCGCATTTTTCGACTTGGCGCGCCCAGTCGCTGGTGGAGGCGCAGGCGTACTATCCGGTGATGTTTTTGCTGGTCAGCGCCTTCGGTAACGTGACGTTGCACGGTTTCTGCACTGTGGCGTACCTGCGTGGTTACCGTTGGGCGGCGCTGGTGCTGTCGGTGGCGTTGGCGCTGGGTGTGTTGGCATCCCTGCTGATTATGCTGGCAGTCGCGGCTCTTCTGGGTACGTTGAATGGTGCGCCGAGCCAGGATGTTGAGCTGCTGCTCAGTAGCGCCTCCCCGCTGTACACGCCGGTATATATTGCTGCACCGTACATGCTGGTGTGTGTGGTCGCGTTGGCGTTGGTGTGGTCGCGTCAGTCGCGTTCGTACATGGAAGCGCGCCGTGATTGGCGCCTGCGCCGCAGCGAGGACTACCTGATTTAGCCTTGCAGATTCTGGCTGCGGGTCCCGGACCTGCGGCTCACCGATAACTTTATTCACCCAACCACAGTTAGGATGACTCGTGCACCCTACTTCCGAACCTGCGCACGAATCCACATCGCAGACTACCCCCGGCGCTGCTAAGCGCACATATGATGAGCGGGCGGCGTTTGAAGAGGCGAAAAGAAACCTCGGCATAGTCGGCGATAAGGAGCAGCAATTCGACCGGGGAATGGCGATTCTCGGTAAAGCGTATTCTATCGCGATGATGCTCATTCTGGTGTATTTCCTCCTGGATGCGTACCAGATTATCGTTACCGCGGGCCGGAGTGTGAACATCGGCTCGTTCCTTAGCTATGCCCTGCCGAAGGTTCTGTCTGACGCTGTCTTGGTGGTGCCGTTCCTCTGGTTCGTTCTGGACTACACCAAGGGAGGGTACGTTAATCCGCGCCGCCTGCTGATGCTGTACCTTCTGCTGTGTTCCTTGAGCGGTGTGCTCTCTTTTGCGGGTGTCTTTGGTCTGGCTCAGGTGCTTTTCCCTGCGTTTACCGCACTGGATCCGGTGTCGCATCCTGCCGCTGCTTCGTCTATGGTGTCGCAGGCTCTGGTCGGGGTGATTACGGCGGGTAGCGCCGTTCTCCTGTTTTTGCTGACTCGCCCGGCTGTGGGCGTGGTCCCGAGCCCCGCGGCGATTCGGGAGCAGATGCAGATCATCAAGGACAGCATGGCGGATGATGAGGAAGAGCCGACCCGTGAGGATGTTCTTCGTCAGCTTGAGAAGGAAGAAGGCCCGGTCAAGGACTCTACCGAGCAGCTGTTGCGTGAGCTTTCTGCCGATTATGCGCTCTCGAATGATCCGGTGGAGAAGAACCGCCTGCTGGCTGAGATACAGCAGGTTCAACGCGCCCAGAAGGCGGGTGTGAAGCCTAACTTCGACGGCGCGTCCGCTGGCGGGTCGGCTAAGCCCCAACAGGAAGCGCACGAGGGTGCGGAGGCGACCGCCGCCTCCACCGCGCCTGCCGCCCCTCAGGTGGTGCTCCCGCCCCGCCCGAAGACGCTGCGCGGCGTCATGTGGTGCGCTACAGCCATTATTATTCTGTCCGCAATCCAACGTATCTATGTATCTATCCATAACGAGGTCCCAGACCGCGTTATGGAAAATATGCCGGGCATCATCATTTCAGGCATATTTGCTACCTTCATCTTCTCTCTCATACCGATTTTTGTTCTCCGCAGACTGTGGAAGGGCCGTAGATGGGCGTACTTCCTCACCCTCTTCGGTAGTGCTTTTGTGGTTTTTATCGGGGTGATGAGTTTGCAATCTTTCATCTCGGCTGATTATTTCTCCAGGCTGGCGGATGAATCGTTGACTTCAAGGCCCCGAGACTACGTAGTTTCCATTGTGGTCAGTGACATTATGGGAGCCTTTCTTACGGTTTTCTACCTTCTGATAGTTGTGCTGATCATTAGCCGTCCCACCAGGTCGTTTATGACAACCGCGAGGTTGGCATGGATAGAAGCACGCGAACAGGTGAACGCCGGTGACGGTTGGATTGTTGCGCATCAGGATGCAGAAACGCGTACTCATCTGGAAGAAGAACAGACCCGCAGGGAAGAAAAGGAAACTAACCGACGGGCTGAAGAAGCGGTCGCTCAGCAGTACAAGAGGGCCCGCCGTACGGATGCGCGGAAGAACTCCCGCAACGAACAGCGCGGCTACAAGGATACTTCCGTGTACACCGAGGAAGGCTACCGCCTCAACTAGGGCGGGAAGCCCCTCCCCATGGGGAGACTCTTTGCCACCTGCCCCGTGCTACAGCGCGCGAGACAGGTGCGAAGAGAAGAAAGGAACAATGATGTCAGAACGTACCCTAAAGCAGCCGTTGAACGATCCGGAGTACACGGTTCCCGAGTACAGCGTGCTGCTACCCTCCGACGAGGCTGAAAATAGCACGGCAGAGGGCGATGCCGCCTCCAGTAACGGAGCTTCCGGTAGCGTCGCAGATAACAGTGCGGCAGAGGGTAACGCACTCGGCGACAGCGCCTCCGAGCACGCCAGCACCCCCGAGCAAACCACCACTGGCTACCGGAAGGCGACCGCCGGCTACACTGCCGCCTCCGAGAAGGTAATTCCGGAGCGCCCGAAGGCTATGCGTAGCGTCATGTGGTGCGCTGCTGCCATTATCGTGCTGGGGCCCCTGAGTAATTTTCTGCCGATTCTAAGCCGGTCGTATATCGATTTTGAGATGGTGGTGAGTGTTCTCTTCTCTGCCCTGGTGGTTACCCTCATCCTCTCCGCCATCCCGATTTTTGTTCTCTGGAAGATCTGGGATGGCCGCGAGTGGGCGCGCATTCTTACCATCATCTACTGCGCTCTCGCAGCTGCTAGCGGTGTGCTTATTCTTGCGGATAATTTCTCGGAGTTAAGCTCTAGAGCGGCTGCGGCGTCCAGCCTGGGGCGTGTCGCGAGCGGCATTTTTACTCTTGTTCTTTACCTCCTGATGATTGTGCTACTGACTCGTGCTCCTATTAGGACGTACACCCAAATCGTTAGCGGGGCACGTGCACTAGAACACCAGCAGATGATGTCTGAGACGAGACAGGCTGCCGGTCAGGTGCCGGCGGAACTTCGAGAGCTTTTCGCTGACGATGAGGATGACGAACGTACCTCATCAGGGGGAAACACCCCTCGACCCCCGCACCGTAGTGCGGGATGGGGAACATAGAAAGGGGCACCAACGTCAGGAGTTCCGAGGCTAGCCCTCGGAATGGTGCACGTGGTGACTCGGGTACCTCTGAATACGCTGAGAAAGGGTACCGCCTTCCTGGGGTGTGGCGCGCCTCCTTATATCCTTGGGGTAAGACTCTTTAACGCCCGCCCCGTGCACTGAAGCGCGGGGTGGGTGCCAGAAGAGAAAGTGCCAGGGGAGAAAGGAACGACGATGTCAGAACGTATCCCGAAGCAGCCGCTGAATGACCCGGAGTACACGGTTCCCGAATACAGTGTGCTGTTGCCCTCCGACGAGGCTAAAAACAGCACGGCAGAGAGTAACGCCGCCCCCACCAGCACCGCCCCCAGCGGCACTGCAGAGAGTAATGCGGCGGGGGACAGCGCACCCGGCGCCAGCGCCTCCGAGCAAACCACCACCGGCTACCGGGAGGCGACCGCCGGCTACGCTGTCGCCTCCGAGTATGCGGGGCAGGCACACCCGAAGGCCCTGCGCAGCGCTAAGCGGTGCATGACCGTCATCATTATTCTGTTGCTTTTCAGGAATATTCAAACGTTCATACTCCTTAAGAATCTAACCTCCAGCTTGGGGGCGCTGTCTCTTCTCTTCACGCTGGGCTTCCCTCTCATCTTCATTTTTATCCAGGTTTTCCTCTTCTGGAAGACCTGGGAAGGGCACAGATGGGCGCACATACTTATCCTCGTGTGTAGCGCCTACGAGGTCTTGAGCCGTATGTATTGGTTTGCGCAAGATTTCTTGATGGACTCCCGCTATCTCACCTGGTTGATGGAATATTTGCAGTCCTACGACTCTATGGACCTGGCGATTTCTCTTCTCTTGAGTACCGCGGTTGGTGTTGTTATTACTATCCTCTACATCCGGAACATTGTGTTGCTGACTCGTCCCTCTGCGTGGGCGTACACGGCTACCGGCAACACACCGCATAGCCAGGTGACCGGTCAGAATTCGCCAGTATCTGACCCGAACTCCAACGAGGGTGGGAACCGCCTCAACTAGGATGTTTGCCCCAAACGGCACCACTACCACCAAAAGGCTCAGAGCATGAAAAGGGTGGGGATACCAGACGGTATCCCCACCCTTTCGCGTTAAACATCGCAATCTTCTAGCTGGTAAAACCCTTTGAGTTGCCTAAAAGGTTCCAGTCTTTCTATAAAAAGCCCTATTTCCCTCTAAGGGCTTACCCTATACTGAAAAAGTATTATTCTCTCAGCTAACTACATCAAATAACTCTTTTAGGTAGGTTTCGCGTAAATCTACCTAAAAAGTGGAACAACCACCGATTTGCGCACCATAGTGCGAGCATACGAGAGAAAGAACGACGATGTTTAACAATACTTCCGGTGCCTCCGCGGGCACGCTGGCACCTCAGCTTCCGGTTCCTGCAAGTGTCCGCCCCGTGTATGGTGTTCCGGGTGCCCAGCGCGCTATCAATCTTCCGCCGCGCCCCATTGCCATCTGGGCGGTATCCCTATTCTTGGTGGTGTACGTGTCCACATACCCCCTGCAGCCTCTTGTAGGTCTAGAATTCACGGGCACTTATATGTTTGCAGGCATGACTATGGGGCTTACGATGATTCTCCCTATTGTTCTTGGAACAGTCTCTGCCTGGTACCTCAATGAGGGTTATGAGTGGGCGCGAGTGGTGATTATTATCGAGGGCGCGTTACGCATGATCCTGGATCTTGTGTATGTAGCTCTCTGCGCTCACGTTTTCTTTGACAACGAATACAATTCACAAATGCTTAGGGTATTGTTCTTTGGCCCGTTTATGACTCTTGAAGTCTTGTGCGCGAAGCTAGCCTTTGATTTCATCAGCCGCATCGTGATTATCGTTCTTCTCTGCCAGCCGCAGGTGGGGCGGTACATCCAAATGCGTGGAGACTTGCGACGCATGGGCGTAAAGTAACCTCGCGGAGGTGCAACCGGCTTCCGGGGCGTCACCTCCACCGGGCTTGAGAGAATACAAAAGGGTGGGGATACCAGCCGGTATCCCCACCCTTTCTCATCCCCGGCTCAGCAGCCGAGAAGGACTCACGTATTACTCAGCAGAGTCCTGCTTCGCCTTTGAACGGCCACGCAGGTACTCGATAAAGACCGGCACCACAGAAACCGCCACAATAATCACAGCAATGTACTCAATGTTGTTGTGTACGAACGGGATACCGCCCAGCAGCACACCCGCCAGACCAATCAAACCGATCCACGCAACCGCGCCAACAACATTCCACAGGTGGAACTTCTTACGGTCGTACGAAGAAATACCAGCCGCAACAGACACAAAAGTACGAACAATCGGCACGAAACGACCCAGAACCAGAGCCAAGCTACCGCGCTTCTGGAAGAACTCCTCGGTAGTGTGCAGGTTCTTGGTGCTCAGAATCTTCGCGTCATCCTTGAAGATCCTACGGCCGTAACGGGCACCAATCTGGTAACCAACCTCAGCGCCAGAAATAGCAACCAGCACCAGGACCGGGAACGCAACCCACAGGGACAGGCCCATCTGCTCATGCAGCATACCCAGAGCAAAAATCAGGGAGTCACCCGGAAGAATCGGGAAAAGAACACCGGACTCAATAAATACGATAATTGCCGAAACTACCAGAACCCAGGGGCCGGTATCGAGCAGGAACTGCTCAAGGTCGAGACCCAAGAGCGCAACCGGAAGATGCGCCAAAGCGGTGGCAAGAAAAGTCATGAAAAATCCTGAACTGTGAGTGGACCGCACGCACGGATCGGCGCCGGAGTAACACCAGCATAGAAAGCATACCTATGGTGAACGTTGTGCAAAACTATGCGGAGGCTGTGTATTACTGGCACAATTCTACCGGCATTTACGCCGGATGCACGGGTGAGCGAGGCGTAAATCTCTGCACCGGCAGGGCTAAACAGCCCGAGGTGATGCGGCGCTCGCACGCCTGCCCAAGTAGTAACCGTCCGTCAGGCCAGGGGACGCGGGGTGTGACATGATGGGAAGAGAGCACGGCGCGTCGCGGCGTAGCGATTGACCCAACCACCCACCGTTGGAGAGAACATGAACCCCCAGCAGTCAGCATCCAGCCCCGCCGATTCCGTGCCTGCCGAAGCCCTACATGCCGACTCCCTGCATGCTGAAGCCCGCGAAGTGTTGCGCCGCCTCACCGGTGTTACTGATGCCGAGTTCCACGACGGCCAGTACGAGGCGATTCGCGCTCTCGTAGCCGACCGCGCCCGCACCCTCGTCGTGCAGCGTACTGGCTGGGGTAAGTCCGCGGTCTACTTCATTTCTTCCCTGCTGTTGCGTGCCCGCGGTATGGGTCCGGCGCTTATTGTCTCCCCGTTGCTTTCCCTCATGCGTGATCAGGTTGAGGCGGCGTCCCGCGCGGGAGTGCGCGCCGCCATGGTGAACTCCGCGAACGTCACCGAATGGGACGAGATCCGTACCCGCCTCGAAGCTGACGAGCTCGACGTACTGCTGGTCGGCCCCGAACGCCTCAATAACCCGGCGTTCCGCGAGCAGTGGCTACCGTACCTGCTGCCGCGCCTGGGTCTGCTCGTTATTGATGAGGCGCACTGTATTTCTGACTGGGGCCATGACTTCCGCCCCGACTACCGCCGTATTGGTTCGCTCATCAAATCTCTGCCGGCGGGCGTGCCGGTGCTGGCGACTACCGCAACTGCGAATGACCGTGTTAGCCGCGATATTGCCGAGCAACTCAGCAGCGATACCGCCGCACCTGTGCATGTGCTGCGCGGTCCGCTGTCCCGCGAGTCCCTGCGCCTGGGCGTTCTGACCCTGTCCCATGAGGCGCAACGCATCGGCTGGCTGCTCACGCACCTGAACAGCCTGCCCGGTTCGGGCATTATCTACACGCTGACTGTCTCCGCGGCAGAAGATACCGCAAACGCCCTGCGTGCCAGCGGCTACGAGGTACTCGCCTACACCGGTAAGACTGACCCGGATGAGCGGCTGGTTGCGGAGCAGGCGCTCAAGGAAAACCGGGTGAAGGCTCTTGTTGCGACGAGCGCCCTCGGTATGGGTTTTGACAAGCCCGATTTGGGTTTTGTTGTGCACCTGGGCGCGCCGTCGTCTGCGGTGAGCTACTACCAGCAGATTGGTCGTGCCGGCCGCGGTGCCGTCAATGCGGATGTTCTGCTCCTGCCCGGTCGCGAAGACCGCGCCATTTGGGAGTATTTTGCGACCGCCTCCATGCCTGATGAGGAGCAAGCGCTGGCTGTTTTGGATGCCCTCGCCCAGTCCCCGGAGGGGTTGAGCATTACCGCGTTGGAGGCGCGCGTTCAGTTGCGCCGCTCCACCCTGGAGCTTCTGCTGAAGGTGCTGGACGTTGAGGGCGCGGCAGTGAAGGAAGGTAACTACTGGCGTCGCACCTCTTTGCCGTGGCAGTACGATAGTGCCCGTTACGCGGCGGTGGCGCAGGCGCGTGTGGTGGAGCAGAACGCCATGCTCGAGTATGAACGCACTAGTCAGTGCCGTATGCTTTTCCTGGCTCAGCAACTTGATGATGCTTCCGCGACTGCGTGCGGTCGTTGCGATGTGTGTGCAGGCCCCTGGTACCCGGTTGAAGTCCCCACTGAGGCGCAGCAGGCAGCACAGAGTAGCTTCAATACGGTGGGCGTGCCCCTGCAGCCGCGCCGTATGTGGCCGAGCGGGCTGGATCAGCTGATGGGTGCGGATGCGCCGCGCGGTCGTTTGTCTAAGGACGAGCAGGCTGAACCCGGTTACGCTTTGGCGCGTTTGAGTGACATGGGGTACGGTACTCGTCTGCGTGAGCTTCTGGCGACGAACGAGCTGGGTGAACCGGTTGATTCTGAGGTTCCTGCCGAGCTGGGTCGCGCCTGCGTGAAGGTGCTTGCTGCGTGGGAGTGGGCGGAGGCGGGTCGTCCGGTGGCGGTGTTGACTCTGCCTTCGCCGGTGCGTCCCCGTTTGGCTCAGTCTCTGGGTAGGGGGCTTGCATCGGTGGGTCGCCTGGTGGATTTGGGTCAGGTGTCTCTGGTGGGGGAGCCGCGTTTCTTTGGCGGTAATAGCGCGTTCCGTTGTGCGGATGTGCTGCGCTCGTACCGGGTGCCTGCAGAAGTTTTGGACTATGTGCGGGAGCATCGGTGCCCGGTATTGCTGGTGTCTGATGTGGTGGATTCGCGGTGGGCGTTTACGGCTGTGGCGCGTGAGCTACGGCTGGCGGGTGCTTCTGCGGTGTATCCTTTCTCTTTGGCTGCCACCCACTAGTCGCGCCCATTAAGGTTTATTTATCCCCCTGACGAGGTTGTATGTCATATTCGGAATATTCAAAATTGACGGTCACAGACGGCTCTTCCGCTGTGCTCAGCGATATTCCCGCTCGCCCCGAACACAGCGAGTGGATGGTGCGCGCCCTCGCCGAGGGTGCCGCCGCAGGTGAGCGTGGCGAGATCCCTATTGGTGCCGTGGTGGTGGACGAGCAGGGCGTGATTATTGGTTCGGCGGGCAATACCCGCGAGCGGGAGCATGACCCCAGCGCCCATGCGGAGGTGAACGCGATTCGTCAGGCGGCGGCGCATCGTGGTCAGTGGCGCCTGGACGGGTGCACGCTCGTGGTGACGGTTGAACCGTGCCTGATGTGTGCCGGCACGATTCTGGCGTCGCGCGTTTCGACGGTGGTTTTTGGTGCCTGGGAGGAGAAGACGGGGGCTGTTGGCAGTCGTTACGATGTACTGCGTGACGGCAGGGTCGCTCCGGCTCCCGAGGTGTATGCGGGGGTGCATGCTGATGAGTGCGCGCAGCTGATGGTGGACTTCTTTAGGGAGCGCCGCTCCTGACCTCCTCTAAGCCTCACCCTTAAAATGGTTTGTATAACGCGAAAAGCCGCGCAGAGGCTGCGTGGCTTTTCACGTTATTTGTACGAAAAACCCCATTTATTTGAAAAATACTTCAAGAATTTCAAAAATGACCCCTGTTTTTCCAAGAAAAGCCCACTGCATCACACACAATCGGGTCTACGATATATAGGCATTGGAGCCTCCGTCTGCTGTGCCTGCCGTTTAACACCCCGCGCGGTGCCCGCGGAGGACTCCCAGAAACTCACCCGAACCGTCCATTCTCTGAGGGGATTTAACCGTGTTAAGCGTTGACAATATTTGGGCAAAAGGGCGCCACACTCCGCTTTTTGACCGCACCACCTTCTCAGTGGGCGAGGGTGAAGTCATTATTGTTCAGGCGGATAGCCAGTTGGAGCGTACCTCTCTCGCGTTGGCGCTGACTGGTCGTCTTCCCCTGTCTGGCGGCACGATTAGCTGGAGTAAGGGCGATGATGAGCCTCGCCGTATTTCGATGAAGCGTCTGCGCGCTCTTAGTAGCGTGGTGGATTCCCCCGATGTGACTGCTCCTGAGCAGCATATGCGCGTGCACGATTATGTTTCGGAGATGCTGTCCTATAACCTGCCGATTTTTGGTCGTTCTCGCGCGAGCCGCTGGCTGGCTGAACGCGGCCTGGAGGAGCTGGACGGGCTGTGGATGGATGAGATTAGTGGCGAGATGAACATTGAGCTGATGGCCGCTTTGGCGAAGCATAGCCCCTCTGACCTGCTGGTTTTTGATACTCCTTCCCGCCATCTGAACCACACGTACATGTGGCTTCCGTATCTGGAGGAGCTTGCCGCGGATGAGGACCACCCGCGCACGGTGGTGGCGGTTGTGCCCCATATTTCGGAGTCCTGGCATGGTGCACGTGCTGTGGTCGGCCGTGCCCCTGAGGAGAACGCGCCGGATCCTGTTGAGGGCGAGGTTGAATCCTCCAATGATTCCCCCGAACATGGCGAAAACGCTGAGAAGGAGTAAGAATGACTGTTCTGCGTGTTGCACTCGTTGAGCTGAAACGCCTGACCAGCGGTGTTCTGCCGGTTTTGGTGCTGCTTGCGATGTCCTGCATTCCGCTGCTGTACGGTGCCCTGTACCTGTACGGTAACTGGGATGCTTACGGCCATGTGAATGGCATTGTGGGCGCCCTGGTGGTTGAGGATGAGGGCGCGACGGATTCTGAAGGTAAGCAGGTGAACACCGGTGCTGATGTGAAGAAGAACCTTCTGGATGCGGGCACGTTTGATTGGCGTCAGGTGCAGACCCGCGCTGAGGCTGTTGAAGGCGTGGAGAACGGTACTTACGACTTTGCGATGGTGATTCCGAAGGATTTCTCCCGGAATCTGCAGAGTGCCGGTTCGTTCAAGCCTGATGCTGACGGCAAGACGGGCACTATTGATCCTCGTTCGGCGGGTATTGAGGTCATTACGAATGATGCCAATAACTATGTGCTGACGAATATTGTCACGAAGGCGGGCACTGCGGTGCGTGATTCGGTGGCGGAGAAGGTCGGTAACTCTACGGCGAATTCACTGTTGGCTAGCTTCACGACGATTCATTCGAAGATGGGTGAGGCTGCTGATGGTGCGTCGAAGGTGAATAACGGCACGGTGAAGCTGGCGGATGCGATTGTTCAGCTGAAGGATGGCACCGCCACGGTGAATGATGGTGCCGTGAAGCTGAAGGATGGCACTTCCTCCCTGGCTGATGGCCAGTCCCAGTTGTTGGATGGTCAGAAGCAGTTGGCGGAGGGCGCTGCGAAGCTTGCTGATGGTGTCTCGACTTTGGATTCTGGTGCTGCGAAGCTGGATTCTGGTGCTGGGAAGCTTGCCGATGGTGCTTCGAGTTTGAAGGATGGTTCGTCGACTTTGGCTTCGGCGGCTGCGTCTGCTTCTGATGGTGCGGCGAAGTTGAAGGACGGTTCGGCGACCCTGGCTGAGGGTACTGCGAGCTTGAAGAGCGGTTCGGCTTCGGTTGCGAAGGGCGCTAATGATTTGGCGTCTGGCATCCATCAGTTGCGTACCGGTATGGATCAGGCGGGTATTCGTGAGTTGCCGGCTGAGTTGAACGCGATGTGCATGCGCCTGCATGAGACGGATACGTCGGCCGGTAGTGGCGATTTTGGTCGTGACCTGTCGAATACTGTGGTGTCTGCGACTGCGCAGAAGATGCGTGCTCAGTTGGTGCCGTTGGTTGAGTCGGGTACGTTGACTCAGGAGCAGGCTGATCAGCTGGTGGCTGCTGTTGATTCTGAGGAGACGAAGAATGAGGTTGCTGAGCTGAATCAGAAGGCTCTGCAATCGCATCTGGCTACTCGTGATGCTGCCGCTGCTGATGCTTTGTCGAAGCTGAGCGCGTTGAAGTCGAGCCATTGCGTTTCTGATGGTTCGTCGTCGACTGCGGCGAAGATTCAGACTTTGGTGTCTGGCGTGGATGCGCTGGATTCTGGTGCTGCGTCGTTGGCGAAGGGCTCTTCGTCGCTGGCTGAGGGTGCCGCTCGTGTGGATGCTGGCGCGTCTTCGTTGGCGTCGGGTTCGGCGGCTCTGGCTGATGGTAATTCTAAGATTGCTTCGGGTGCTTCGAGCCTTGCGAGTGGTTCTGCGACTCTGTCGGGTGGTGCTTCTGAGCTGAAGGAGGGTACCGGTTCTTTGAAGAGCGGTACCGCCGAGCTGAAGGATGGTAGCGGCACTTTGGCGGAGAAGGAGCAGTCTGCGGTTGATGGCCAGCAGAAGTTGGCTGATGGCGCGAATGAGTTGAAGGATGGTGCGTCGAAGCTTTCTGACGGTACGGCGAAGCTGTCTGATGGTTCTTCGCAGCTGAATGATGGTGCTTCCGAGTTGAAGGATGGTACGTCGTCGCTGGAGAGCGGTCTGGCTTCGGGCGCTAAGCAGGTTCCGAGCCTTGCGCCGACTGAGCAGGCGAAGGTTGCGGATACGATGTCGAACCCTGTGGCTCTGTCGCATGAGTCGCTGGCGTCGGCTCGTAACTACGGTGAGGGCATGGGTCCGTTCTTCATGTGCTTGGCGCTGTGGATTGGCGGCTTGATGCTGGTTCAGACGTTGCGCGTGATGAATAACCGTGCGTTGGCTTCGCATGCTCCGTCGATTCGTGTGATGCTCGGTAGCTGGATGCCGTTCGGCCTGGTGGGTATTGCTCAGGCGACTCTGATGTTCGCCGCGATTAAGTTCGGTTTGGGCTTTGAGATGGCTCATCCGTGGCTGGTGTGGCTGTTCCTCTGCTATGTGGCTTTGGTCTTTACCGGTTTCATCCATGGTCTGACGGTGATTTTGGGTGCGCCGGGCAAGCTTGTTGCCTTGGTCATTCTGATTCTGCAGCTGATTACTGCGGGCGGCACGATGCCGTATGAGACTCTGCCTGAGTCGATTCGTTGGATGCATGATTTCTTCCCGATGGGTTATGCGGTGGCGGGTACGCGTCGTTTGGCGTATGGCATTGACGAGTCGAGCCTGTGGGGCATCATGCTGGTTTTGACTCTGTGGGGTCTGGCTGGTCTGGTGTTGGGTTACATTGGCACGCGTCGTGATCGTACGTGGTCGCTGAAGAAGCTTGCGCCGGAGATTACGGTGTAACGAACCCTGTTTGGTCGCACCGGGGGAAAACTGTCTAATAAAATAGAGATATATCTGCAAAAAGGGAGGGAGGACTTCTGATGTTGCAGCGCCCAGTCGCTGAAGCTTCAAGTCGTCGTCCCGGCCGTACAGGTAGAACTCAGTTGAAGTTGTTCAACGCTGCTATGGAAATCATGACCCAAAAGGGGCTTGAGTACGCCACTGTTGAAGAGGTGGCTGCCCGGGCGGGTGTCTCTAAGGGAACCGTGTATTACAACTTCGGTTCTAAGAAGACCATGGTGGATCAGCTGGTTCAGTACGGCACGCAGTTGCTGCTGAGCGATGCGCGTCGCGCGGCGTCGGTTCATTCTGATCCGCGTGAGGCGTTGCGGAGTGCTATTCGCGCCGCGTTCCAGTATCTTGAAGACCGTCCGGGTTTTACTCGGCTGTGGCTTTCGGAGGCGTGGAAGGGCGCGGATGGTTGGACCGAGGCGATGAGCGATAACCGTTTGAATCTTCTGAATTATTTGGAGGAGATGACGGAGGCTGTGGCTCGCCGCTATACGGTTGATACCGCTCAGAATCCTCGTGCGATTGCGATCTCTATGTTCGGAGCGATTTATATGCTTGCTATGGATCGTGAAGTGCATCAGGCGGAGCGCAATGCTGAGGATGCAACGCGTGCTGTCATGCTAGTTGTAGATGGGTATATCCGTCATTAGGCAGACCTGTTGGGGTCTGCAGACGTGCCGGGACCTCGGTGTCGGGTGTCGAAAAGGGCGCGGTGAAAAGGGGCCGTGAAGAGGGCGACACCCGGCTGCCGTACGCGGCACGATAGGTGGGCTCGTTCTTGCCCTCCTCGTTCTTGCCCTCCTGTTGGGGGTGTGCTATAGTTTTCCACTGTTGGTGGTGTGTCCGAGCGGCCGAAGGTGCATCACTCGAAATGATGTTTGGTGTAAAAGCCAACGGGGGTTCAAATCCCTCCACCACCGCACCAACGAAAACCCGTCGAGATTCGTCTCGGCGGGTTTTTGCATGCCCGGATTGTCTCGGGTTGTTCCAGATTGTTCGGGATTGGTTCCGGGGTGGTGCTGGCGGGTGTGCTGGTGGGTGCTTTGGCTGGTGTTTGCGCGGCGGTATTTGCCTAGTTTTATAGGGTGTGTGCCACTTCCGGGGCTTTACCGGTGCTTGCTGATTTGGGGGTGGGTAAAATCGTATTATGCGTATTAAGATTCTTGACCACCCGCTGGTCTCTCACAAGATTAGTGTTCTGCGTGATAAGAACACTCCGTCCCCGATTTTCCGTCAGCTGGTTGATGAGCTGGTGACCCTTCTTGCCTATGAGGCGACTCGCGAGATCCGTGTGGAAGAGGTTGAGGTTGTGACTCCAGTGGCGACCACTACCGGTGTTCGTATTGCTGATCCTAAGCCGCTGGTTGTTCCGATTCTGCGTGCTGGTTTGGGCATGCTGGAGGGTATGACCCGTATGGTTCCGACCGCTGAGGTGGGCTTCCTGGGTATGGCTCGTAATGAGGAGACCCTGGATATTGTGACCTATGCTGAGCGTCTGCCGGAGGACCTGACTGGTCGTCAGGTGTACCTGCTGGATCCGATGCTGGCTACGGGTGGCACTCTGATTGAGGCTATTAAGTTCCTGCGTAAGCGTGGTGCTGAGTCTGTGACTTGTGTGTGCCTGATTGCTGCTCCTGAGGGCATTGCTGCTCTGGAGAAGGGCATTGAGGGTATGGAGAATGTTGACCTGTTCCTGGCTGCTCGTGATGAGCGTCTGAACGAGAAGGCGTACATTATTCCGGGTCTGGGCGATGCTGGTGACCGCCTGTACGGTCTGGCTGAGTAGTTTTTCAGCGTTATTTACGTGATGTGAGCGGGGCGCTTCTGCATATGTATGTGTGGAGGCGCTTCGCTGTGTCTTGAGGTGTTCGGCTGGTTGCGTGCCGCAGTGCGGCGGTGCGTGTATAACCCATCCGGGGCTTGGGAGGCGATGGTGCTGCTGGGTGCCGGCGTGGGTTTTTGAAACACACCACCTATTATGTGATGAGGAACACAATATGGTACTGGAGGGTGCATTAAAACTTCAAGGGTATTCACAGCTTCACATGAAAATGCAGGGTGTACCCCATACATAACAGAAACCGTGAATATTTATGTAATGAAAAAGCTGAAAGCCTCAGGTTCCGCATGAAATCTCCCAAAATGGGGAAGGGTATTGTACTCCTCTTGGCGACAAAGGAGAATCCACTATGTCGAATCCGCTTGATTTATCCGTCAAATAGGAGAAATATTAAGTAAGAGGATTGAGACTCGAACAGGTATTGGGGACTGTTTGACTCGGCGTCACTTCCGGCGCACCCCACACCACGTACGACTGGGATCCCGTACACAGACTTTGAGAGAAGGTTGAACCATGTCAGGCGCTGTACCTGGATATGTACACATCTCCCAGCGCGGCCGCGCTGCTAAGCGTCAGGTCGTGCAGCCTCAGCGTCCCGCTGCGCCGGCTGCCACGTTGCGTCCGATGACTTTCTCAGCCGGTGACTCTGTCCATAAGCAGGCTCAGGAAAATGAGGCACGCGGCTTTGTGCTCTATGTGGGTTTGAACGAGGAACTTGCTGCGGCGAACGGCACCTCCCTGGTGCGTATCGTTCAGGATTTGCGTACTTATGCACACCATCTGGCTCCCGAGTCGGAGTCGTATGCCGCTGTGGCGTTGGCTCCGGTGAATGCTGAGGGTAGCGACCTTGAGGTTGTGCGTAATGCGTTGGGCGATCCGACCGCAATGTACATGCACCCGGAGGCGAACGTTACCCGCGAGGCAGAGACCACGAATAGCCACTCCCCGGGTGTGCTGATTGATTTGGCGCGCCGCGAGGTGTTCCTGGATGGTGAGCCGCTCATGCTGACTTTCAAGGAGTTCGAGCTGCTGGCACACCTGGTGGAGAATTCTTCTCGCACCGTGGGTCGTGAGGAGCTGCTGAAGGCGCTGTGGAGCTCCGGTGACGAGCATCCGCATGAGCGTACGATTGACGTGCATATTCGTCGTCTGCGTTCGAAGCTGGGCCGCCTGTCGGGTACCGTGCGTACGGTGCGCGGTCAGGGTTACCGCTTCTTTGAGCACCCCGAGGTTGTTGTCTGGGCTGCTCCGGAATACTCGATCTAGCGTGTACAGAATTTAGTTTCTGCAGAGTGCACCCCGGTGTGCTGGCGTGATGCCGGTGCGCCGGGGTTTACTTGTGCCCGTCTATGGGCGTTAGTGCGCGTGCTGTGGCGGCGTACGGGACGTTCCGGCGCCCTCTAGCTAGAATGGGTGTATGGCTGAAAATTCTTCCAACACTGCATCTGGCTTGCACTGCAGCGGGGTCAAGCGTCTGATTATTATGCGCCATGCGGAGGCTGATTGGGGTCTGAATGATTTTGATCGTCCGCTGACGAAGCGCGGTCATGAGCAGGCTGCCGCCGCTGGTGCCTGGCTGGCTTCTTGCGGTTATATTCCGGAGCAGATTATGTCGTCGGCGGCTTTGCGTACTCGCCAGACGACGACGTGGGTATCGGATGCTTTGGGGGCGAAGGCGCCTACAGCTCATCTGGATGAGGGCTTGTATGAGGTGTCTGCGTCCCGCATTATTGCGCGCATTAACAGCGTTTCGGAGAATGTTCATTCTCTGATGGTGGTGTCTCATCTGCCCGGTGTGCAGGATGCCGCGCAGCGTTTGATGAGCCCTGATTCTGACCCGAACGCGTCGATGGATGTGTACTACGGCTTCCCGCCCTCTTCTATTGCGGTGTTTGAGGTGCCGGGGGAATGGGCTCTGCTTGATGGTGCGGATGCGCGCCTCGTGGACTTCAAGAGCTTCTAGGTTTTGTACCTGAAAGGGTAAAGTAAAAGCCCCGTACCAGCTGGTACGGGGCTTTTTGTGGCGGAGACGGGGGGATTTGAACCCCCGGTCGAGTTTAACCCCGACCCTTCATTAGCAGTGAAGTCCATTCGGCCGCTCTGGCACGTCTCCACGGTGCGCTCGTGAGCGCATCCCTATAAGAATATAGGCTGTTTTGCGCTTGGTCAATTCGGCCCGTGCTTTGGGGGATATCTCTGAGTATGTGTTGCTTTATAGGGCGGACTATGGGTTGTAGGCTTTGAGGCTCATACACATTTTCGATAGACTGCTACTGTCCGACCGATAAATAGAGGGCGTCTCTGGCGTGTGATCTTTTCATGCAACGTTGCCAGAGTTGTCTTATTTACTCAACGAAATGAGAAAATATGTCTGAAAACCCCAACAACCCCCAGCCCCAGTTCAACCAGGACCCCCAGTTTAGCCAGCAGGCACCCCAGTACAATCAGCAGGCTCCTTACGGTGTGCCCGTTCAGACCCCTGAGCAGCAGGCTCAGGCGAAGAAGGCAAAGACCCTGTCGATTGTCTCTCTGGTGAGCGGTATTGTGAGCTTCTTTGTCCTCGGTTTCATCCTTGGTGCTGTAGCTATTGCGACCGGCCGCCTGGCTATGAACAACCCCGAGCTGAAGAACCGCGGTATGGCTATTGCCGGTACTGTTCTGGGTGTCGTCAGTATTATTTTGCTGGTCGCTCTGAAGATTTTTGTAAAGCAGTAAGATTGAAGCTACCTGCAGTAGCCTCATGATTTGAGAAAGCCCGCGAGTGCCCCGTGCGCACGCGGGCTTTTGCATATCCGTTAGAGCGGCTAGCTAATGCATTGGGGTGCGTTGTGTAGGCTTGGAAGACGGATGTAGTTGTACCCGTTCCATTCATGGGTTAGGGTGAATTAGGTTTAACATACACCAGCCGTACGAAAGTGAGATGCCATGTCTCAGAATCCTCGGGGTTCAGACCCCTACGATTACAATCCGGACTACAACCGTCTGAACGAGCAGTACAACCAGAACGGTCAGTACGGGCAGAACACGCAGTACGGCCAGTATGGTCAGGGTTCTTATGGTCAGTACGGCCAGTACGGGCAGAACTCCTACGATCAGTATTCCTATGACCAGTACGGTCAGAATTCGTACGGTCAGGACTCGTATGGTCAGAATCAGTATGACCCGTACGGCCAGCAGTACCAGCAGCCTGACCAGTACGGTCAGCCCATGATGGTTCCTGTGGGCTTTTTGCAGAAGACCCCTGAGCAGATTGCCGGTGAGAAGGCTGCTCAGACTTCTACGGTGCTCGGTATTATCGGTTTAGCTTGTGCTCTGACGCTTGGCTGGTTCTTGCTGGGTATTCCCTCCCTGATTCTGGGTGTTATCGGCATTATGAAAGCTAATGAGGCTGAGCGTTTCGGCGTGGCGGCTTCGGCTGGTCGCATCCTGAACTGGATTACCGTAGTTATTGGTGGCATTTTCCTGGTGCTTTTCGGTGGAAGTCTTCTGCTGGCGATTATGTTGGCCCTTTCTGATTCCGCAGCCAATTCCAGACTGGTGGATGTTGCGCAGATACTGGCATTCTTCTAAAAGCTTGCGCCCTCACTGGAGGGTACGCAAAGGCCCCGTTCCTCAATGCGAGGAGCGGGGCCTTTGCTGTGTATATGCCGTATGTTTTGCGGATTGGTCCTGACATGCTTGTTCCCGTGTGGGTGAAGGTTTAGGGTGAAGTTAACGCCCCTCGTGTGTGGAATGTGAAAGGTTGTGGATGCGATGTCGCAGCTATCCCAAAACAATGAAGATTTCGATTACAACCCCGAATACGCCAAGCTCTACCAGGCGGATGACAGCCTGCAGTCCGAGGCTGAGGATACGGACGAATGGCAGCAACCTGCAAGCGAACTACCTCTCGAGGTGCAAGGGGCGCAAGACGGTGAAAGGGCAGCGAACTTCTCCCTGCTTTTCGGCTTCCTCGGCCCGCTGACTTTCATTCTAGGATGCTGGTTAATTTTCCATAATCTTGGAGAAAGCGGCCTGCTGATAGCTCTCGTTGCGCCGGTGTTGAACATCCTGGGCATCTGGCAGGGGCGGGTAGCGCAGCGGCACGGTGTGCGCGCCCTGGAAGGTCGTATTCTCAACGGGCTGGGGCTATGCTTCTTCATTGGTATCGCCTTCCTCATCATGTTGATTGCAAACGCCTTGTCGCACATCAATTAACAACGCTCCCGGTAACTCAAAATGGCGTATGCAAAGAGCCCCGTTCCTCAACACGAGGAACGGGGCTCTTTGCGCTCCACACGTGGAGTAGAAGCTAAAACGCGGATGGTAAGGGATTTGAACCCTTGAGACGGGGTTACCGCCTACTGGTTTTCAAGACCAGCTCCTTCGGCCGCTCGGACAACCATCCATACGCACCAGAGACCGGCATTTTATGGCAATACCGTGCCGCAGGGCACTACGAGATTATCTCATGCGATAAGCTTTCTGTAAATCGCGCACCAACGATGGTGCTTCCGGCAATGAGGAGGACTCATGAGAGCAATTATTGAGAACAGTCACGGTGGACCTGAGGCCCTGACAATCAGCGAAGTCCCCGCCCCCGTACCCCGATCCCACGAAGTTCTCATTCGTGTTCACGCCGCCGGAATCAACCGCGCCGACGCCCTGCAGCGCCGCGGATTCTACCCGCCGCCCGCCGGAGCGAGCGCCATCTACGGCCTCGAAGTAGCCGGCGTCATCGAAGCCGTCGGTGAAGGCGTCTCCGTAGAGAACCGCGGCACCCCCGTCATGGCGCTCCTCGCTGGAGGCGGCTACGCAGACTACGTGACCGTACCGGTTGACCACGTGCTACCCGTACCCGAACAGCTGAGCTTCGTCGAGGCCGCCGGCATTCCCGAAGTTGCCGCAACCGTCTACTCGAACCTGGTGCTCACCTGCGGTATGAGTATGAATCCCGCCGAAAACCTCAAGGAAGACGGTGAGCCCGCGGTGGTACTCGTGCACGGCGGTACCGGCGGTATCGGTGTGCACGCCATCCAGTTGGCGCTCGCCGCTGGCACTCGCGTGTTTGCGACCGTCAGCACCGAAGAAAAAGCAGAATATGTGCGCTCACTGGGTGCGGAACCCATTATTTATACCGAACATTCGTTCCGTGAAGTTTTGCTAGCTGAAACCGGCGGGCGCGGCGCCGACTACATCCTCGACGTAGTGGGCGGAAAATACCTGGACGACAACCTGCACACCCTCGCCGACGGCGGCCACCTGTGCATTATCGGTCTGATGGGCGGCGCTAAGGCAGAAGTGAACCTGGGATATATGCTCTCCCGCCGCCTGTCGGTGCACGCCACGAGCTTACGCACCCGTTCGGATCAGCAGAAGGCTGAGATTCTGCGCGGTGTGCGCGAGCACGTGCTACCGCTGATTGAATCTGGCAGGATCGGTGTGGGGCTCGACCGTGTCTTCGATATGGAGGAGGCAGCTGCCGCCCACGAGTACTTCGACTCGGGTCAGCATCACGGCAAGATTGTGCTGCGCATGCTGTAGGGGTGGTGCCCCCGCGTTACTGCGCTGGAGCGGTGCGCGGGGTGGCCGCTATGTGCAATATATGCTGAACTATCTGTTGACATCTCGTCACCAAAAGAGATTTAGGGTAACCTAAGTATAGGGAGGTTTGCGGGTCGCCGCAGAGCCCAACGCCGGCAGCCTCCACCGACCAACCAATACGGCACACACATCACGCAGAGGAGGACACATGGGACTTAAAAGCTACCTGCAATCACGCCGCGACGACGCCGAACTCGGCAAGGGCATCTGGCGCCGATCCCACGACCGGTTCATTCGCGGTATTGACCGCTTCCACCAGGTCCTCGAACGCCTAGCGGCAACCGATTCGTCCGCCTCCATGATTGAACTCATTGTGCCGGACGCCAACGCACTCGCCGACCTCATCCCGCGCGTGCGTGCAGTCGCCATGGAAGCGCACCGCCTCGCCCCCAGCGACGGCGATATTCCCGCCTCCCCGTTCGGCACCTACTCCGACCTGAACCGCGCCCTCTCTAAGGCAGGTAATGCCGTGGCACTCTGCGCCGAAGCGCTCGCCATGGCACGCTGCTTCGGCAATTGTGCCACCGGATGCGACCGCCAGGTGAGCGTGCACCGCCGCGTGGAAACCGTCATCCAGCACATTGAGGACGCCGAACGCCTGATTCAGCGCGCCCAGAAAGAAGCCGCCGGCGAGCTGATCTTCGACGATGGAATCCCCGTGGGCCGCACCCAACTGGTTGAGGCATAACACAGGAGCCTAAATACCGGTCAACAGGCGAGTTAGTTTGATGTGCACCTCAACAGGCGATACGCTTAAAGAAGGGGTGTAGGACGCTTCTTATGCGGTTCCGTCACAATGGAGGTGACGACACAATGCGATGGTACGCGCGGAAGAACCGCAGGCTTTTTCCTGCCCCTCTACGGCACAACCCAATGCATATACAATTCACGGAAGAAGTCACACACCATGTTTGAATTCCACCGCAATGAGCGCGCACGCCAGCTGCGCCCCAGCCTCTCACGCTCTTGGCTCCTCGTGCGCGCCAACTCCTCCGAAGAAGTTTTTGAAGAGGCCTTCGAATCCGAGGCTGACTCCATCATCATCGACCTCGAAGACGGCTGCCCCGCCGAAGAGAAGGACGCCGCCCGCGAACAGGTCGTCCGTATGCTCAACTCCGGCGTCGTCGCATGGGTGCGAATCAACGCCATCACCACCGAACACTGGTGGAAGGACGTCAAGGCCCTCAAGAACGTGAAGGGCCTGCGAGGCGTCATGCTCGCCACCGCAGAGCACGCCACCGACATTGACCGTACCGCAGCCGAGCTGCCCCCCGGAACCCCCATCATCGCGCTGATCGAGTCCGCACTCGGCGTGCACCACTCCGTCGAAATTGCCCGCGCCATCGGCACTTTCCGCCTCGCATTCGGCGCAGGCGACTACCGCCGCGACACCGGCTCCTCCGCAACCCCCATGGCGCTCGCCTACGTGCGTTCGCAGCTGGTCATCGCCTCCACCCTGGGTGGTCTGCCCGGCCCCATCGACGGCCCGACCCTCGGCGCATACGGCGCTGACCTCTCCAAGGCATGCGGCTACGCGAACGACCACGGCATGACCGGTAAGATCACCCTGGACATCCGCCAGGCTGAGACCATCAATGCAGCATTCTCCCCCAGCGAGCTCGAAATCGAAGAAGCACACCAGATGCTCGACGTGCCCCTCGACGGCCCCCGCGACGGCTCCTACCTGCCGCGCTACCTGCGTGCAAAGAAGGTCAAGGAACTCGCCAAGGTCTACGGCCTGTGGGGCAAGACCGACAGCGACTTCCAGCGCGCATCCAAGTAAGGCGCTGGTCTAAAGTACACACGTAAAAAGCCGCGCATCCGACCCCCGAGCGGGGAACCGGATGCGCGGCTTTTGTCTGCCTGAAACCTCACGAGGCTACAGCCTGGCGGGCTGCTGGTCGGCGGTCTAGTTGCGGGGCGATTTGCCGCCCGTCAGCGCATGAGCGCACACGTACGAAGTCACCAAAGAAATCACAATCGGCACCAAGAACGAGGTGTCATCCTCATACACGGAACGGTAGAAGAACCACACCGCCAAGGAAACCACCAGCGCCAACACGTACACCAGAGCAAAACGCACCGTCGGGCTCATCGGGCGTGCAGAGCCCGCGGAGGTGCGACCAGCCTGCGAACGGTTCTGCAGACGCTGAGCATGTGAAGAACGAGAAGACATGAGAATCTCCTAAAAATCGACTGTGACATCTTCAAGAAAACGGCATCTCTCAGATGCTAAAAACCGCCGCAACACACCGGAAACCGGCACGCGTTACGGCGGATGTGGAGCCCCCAGTGGGATTCGAACCCACGACCTTTTCTTTACGAGGGAAATGCTCTACCCCTGAGCTATAGAGGCGCATATGCTGCCGTTCTCAACTGCCCGAAAGCAACCGGCGAACAGTGCATACCCCGCAATAGTACCAAAAAGGCGGGGGAGAGGCTAATTACTTTCAACACCGGCCCCGCAGCTGGGAGCAGGCGACAGGGCAGCTATGGTGTGCACTGCATTCACCCCGCAAACCCGCCCGAAGATAGGGAAAGTTCAGGGCAGAGGCATACAATAAACCCTGTACCCACGGCGGCTGAAAGCACCTCACAGTGCACCTTAACCACAGACTGATTACTCACAGGCCAGCCCGCCACCCGTAGAGAGAGGAACCCCCATGACTTCACCCCTCAACCGCCGCACCCTGCTGCTGGGCGTAGTACCCGCCGCCGCACTGGGACTGAGCGCATGCGGTTCCAGCTCCTCCCAACCCTCCGCATCTGCAAGCGGTTCGGCGAGCGCCTCCGCAAGCACCGCGGCTACCTCGGCAAGCGCCTCCGCGAGCGCCACTGCGAGCGCTTCGGCATCCGCAACCGCTGATGACGGCTACGTCGGCTACCGCCTCAACCGCGAAGTACCCGGCGCAGGCACCGCAACCCTGTACACCGACTACCAGTGCCCCTACTGCGCCAAGGCAGAACCCAAGTTCGAAGAAGCCGCCAAGAAGCTCGACGGCATCATGAACGTGACCGTGCGTCACATGCCGCTGAACATGCACGCCAACGCCGTACCCGCCGCGCTCGCCGTAGAAGCCGCAGCAGCTCAGGGTAAGCACGTTGAAATGGCGAACAAGCTCTTCGCCACCCAGAATGACTGGAAGAACATCAAAGAACGCGATAAGCTGCGCACCCTCTTCAATGACTACGCCAAGGAACTGGGCCTGAATACCGAAGAATTCGACAAGGTCCTACTAGCCTCAGACACCGTTAAGCCCATTCAGCGCGACTACGAGCACGCCGTCAAGATTGGTGTGAAGGGCACCCCCACCTTCGCCGTGAACGACAAGGTCGTTGAGGGCCTGGATTCGTCCTCCTCGGTGGATGACCTGGTCAGCGCCTTCAAGCGTGAAGCTGGCGTGAAGTAGTGGCGCACATTCAGCTCTCCGGTGGTCAGCGCGCCGAAATTCACCCCGACGGGTTCAGCGACCACGGCTACGTCCTCGAAATCGGTGGCGCCGAGCAGTCCCACGTGGACGTGCAGAACCCCGACTACGTGTTCTACGAGTACCTGCGCCGCATCGCAAACACAGTGGATGCGCTCGCACCCGCCGGTGAACCCATCACCGCCGCGCACCTGGGCGCCGGTGCGCTCACCCTTGTGCGCTATATTGAGGCAACCCGCCCCGGATCCCGCCAGGTTGCCGTGGATATTGAGCCCGAGCTCATGGGCTTCGTGACGGACCGCCTGCCGCTACCTGCCGGAACTGACTGCCAGCTGGTGGTCGGTGACGCGCGCGAGCAACTGGCGAACCTGCTGGAACTGCTGGGCGTGCCCGGCTTCGATGCGATTATCCTCGACATCTTCACCGGCATGGACGCGCCCGCCCACCTGGCAAACCGCGATTTCTACCGCGAACTCAAGGACGCCCTGAGCGAGCGCGGCATGGTTGCCATCAACGTGGGTGACGATGCGGGTCTGCCCTTCTTCCAGCTGCAGGCAACCGCCATGCTGGAAGTCTTCGACCACGTGTGGTGCCTGTGCGAAAGCTCCATGCTTAGTGGGCAGAACGAAGGCAATCTCGTGCTGGTTGGTACCTCCCGCGAGCTGGATGAGGATACCCAGGACTGGCTGTACGCCCTGGGCCCGCATCCGGCGGAGGTGCTCACCACCGATGAGCTGCGCGACCTGCTGGAAGAGCTGGCTGAGAGCTAAACCCGGCATACAAAACCGTTGAGGCGGGTGCCAACTAGGTACCCGCCTCAACGGTTTTCTCTACGAGTTTTCTATAGGGATTTTCTATACGCCGCGTGCCGTACGCCGGCAGAATTTGGATTTTTACTCAGGACTTTGGTTTTACTCGGGTAGCGGCATGCGGACGGGGTCCTCGCCGTCACCCTTCTGCGTGGAGGAACCACCCTTCGTGGTGTCCGAGGGCGTTAGAAACCGGTGGCACGCTTTAAGCTCTGCCGATTAGAGGCCCTTCGCCTCACGATCAGCCTTAATCTGGCTGGCTGATGGGAGCGTAATGGAACTGGTCGCCATCTTCGCAATATCCACCGCGTGCGCATCCACAGCGCCGGGCAGGTAACGATCAGCTTCCTCCAGCGTGCCCTCCTCCTGCGCCTTCTTCTGCGCGCGAGCGTGAGAAATCGAAATGCCGATACTCGCAGCCACCAGCAGGGCAATAGCAACCCAACGAACCAGGCCGGTAGCCTCACCAAGCATCACAATACCCACAGCCGCCGCAATCGCAGGCTCCAGGGACAGCACCACGCTATAAATGTGCGCGGGCAGCAGACGCAGCGAAGAAACCTCACCCAGCGCCGGCAGGGCAGAAGCCAGCAGACCCATCAGGCAGCCAATAGCCAGCAGGTGCACATCCTGGGTGACCTTCAACAGGTTATTGCCGCTTATCAGGAACGGGAACGGCAGAACCAGCAGGGTAGAGACAACGTTACCCACGACCATGCCGCCCATACCCGGAATCAGAGCGCCAACCTTCTCAGTCGCCAGAATATAGGCGGCACGAGAAATAGCGGTCAGGATTGCGAAAACCACACCCATCAACGCGAAATCTTCAGGCTTCGCCTGGGACTCAGCAGTCAGAATCGCCATGCCCGTAAATGACAGAGCAATCCACACCAGGTCCAGCTTACGGCGCGACATAACCGTCGCCAGCACCAGCGGACCCATAAACTCAATAGCCACCGCAATTGCTAGCGGAACCTGCTCAATAGCCACATAGAAGAAGGCATTCGCACCGGTCAGGGCGACACCGAGGACAATGACCGCCATCCACTGCTGACGGGTCCACGAACGAATCTGCGGGCGGAAGAACACCCACAGCAGGATAGAAGATGTCAGCAGGCGCAGAGCGACCACGCCCCAGGGGCCCAAATCGCCCATGAGCTGCTTGGCAAGAGCCGCACCGAACTGCGCCGAAATAATCGCGCCGGTCGCGTACGCAACACCCAGCCCCTGAGTCGCCAGGGGAGAACGCGCAGCATTGGGCGTATGGGTGGAAGAAGTCATAGTATTCCTTAGGATTCAGAAGAGGTATTAGCCGCTATCTGTCATCAGGCGCAACCCGAATCTCCGTGAAGCAGGTCACGCACTATGCAAACAATGAATAGTGTGTAATCTACGACAATTTTACGCGCTTTAAAATTGGGCGCAAATAAAGACCAAAACACCCTAACAAGCGATCAAAAACCTCCACGCCCTCGGTGAAATTTCACCCCCCAAACCCCACCACAGGCCCCATATTCAGGAAAAATTCACCAAGCCGTGATTTACTGAGAGCATGCTTGACCCGAAGAAGTCTCTATTCGATGAAGACGGCAACCCCCGTCCCGCACTGACCACCACCCTCGACAACGTACTGCGCATGCAACGACCGCTCGCGCTGTCCATCGTCAAAAAACTGCGTGAAGCACACCCCGACGAAACCCCCGAACAAATCCACAAGCGCCTCGACCGCACCTACCTGCGTGACATCACCGCCATCGGCGGCGTCACCGGCGCATCCGCATTCGTGCCCGGCGTCGGCACCGTCACCTCCATGAGCCTGTCCGCGCTCGCAGTCGGCGGCTACCTCGAACGCACCGCACTCTACGCCCAGGCAGTCGCAGAACTGCACGGCGTGCACGTACACGACGCCGAAACCGCCCGCTCCATGGTCATGGCAATCATGCTCGGCGACGAAGGCTCCCAGCTCATGAACACCGTGCTGCTGCAGACCGGCAAGGCAGGCGGCGTCTCCAACAAGTGGGGCATGCTACTCGGCAACTCCTCCAACGGCAAGATGTTCAGCGTCGAACGTACCATCCGAAACATGTTCATCCGCCGCTTCCTCACCCGCCAGACCGGTGCACTGCTCGGCCGTGCCCTGCCCTTCGGCGTGGGCGCAGTCGTTGGCGGTGGCGCGAACCTGACCCTCGGCAAGGACGTCGTGCGCAACACCCGCCGAGCCTTCGGCGATGCACCCGCCTACTTCCCCGCAGAGCTCATGATCACCCCGCGTGCACCGCGCGTACAGGGCGACGAAGGTTCGGACGGCTCCTCCGGCGGTGTGGCTGGCTCCCTGCTCAAGGGCGTCAAAGACGCAGGTAAGGCAGCTGGCAAGGTCTTCACCCGCGGCAAGGGCAACGACACCGAAACCGGCCACCGCCGCATGCTCGGCCGCTAAAATCCTCGCCGGTCATAAAACCGGAACATAGCGAAGACCCAACACGCTAAAGACCCCGAATCCCTGAATGCAGGGCCCCGGGGTCTTTTGTTTATATCTTTGCTACGGACTAAGCGTTCTTCGCATGGTCCAGCAGCTGAGCCGCAATACCGTTATAGGTGTGCGGAGTCAGCGCCGACAGACGCGCCTCAGCCTCGGGGGACAGGCCCAGCGTAGCCACGAACTTCTTCAGGCGAGCGGCATCCACGCGGTGACCGCGAGTCAGCTCCTTCAGACGCTCATACGGGTTCTCCATGCCGGGAACACCCGCGATAGCCTCAGCACGCATCACCATCTGGATCGCCTCAGCCAGGACTTCCCAGTTGGCATCCAGGTCAGCCGAAATAACATCGGTTGCGATATCCAGACGCTGCAGACCCTTCACCACATTCGAGATAGCCAGCACCGAGTGGCCAAACGCCACACCAATATTGCGCTGCGCCGACGAGTCAGTCAGGTCACGCTGCCAACGAGAAGTCACCAGGGTCGAACCCAGCGAATCCAGCAGAGCGTTCGACAGCTCCAGGTTAGCCTCCGCATTCTCAAAACGAATCGGGTTCACCTTGTGCGGCATGGTCGACGAACCGGTCGCACCAGCCACCGGAATCTGACGGAAGAAACCAATCGAAATGTAGCTCCACACATCGGTGCAGAGGTTGTGCAGCACGCGGTTGAAATGAGCGATATCCGAGTACAGCTCAGCCTGCCAGTCGTGCGACTCAATCTGAGTGGTCAGCGGGTTCCAGGTCAGACCCAGGTGCTCCACAAAACCACGAGAAACATCCTGCCAATCAGCGTCAGGAACCGAAGCATAGTGAGCAGCGTAGGTGCCGGTTGCACCATTAATCTTGCCGAGGAACTCAGTCGCCTTCACATGCTTAACCTGGCGCTTCAGGCGGTACGCGAGCACGCCCAGCTCCTTACCCAGGGTGGAGGGGGTAGCCGGCTGACCGTGAGTACGGCACAGCATCGGCACGTCGCGGCCTTCCTCAGCCAGCTTCAGCAGAACCTCAATCAGGTTCTCAGCGGCAGGAACCCACACGTTCTCAACAGCATCCTTGATGCCCAGTGCGTACGCGAGGTTGTTAATGTCCTCAGAAGTGCAACCGAAGTGAACCAGCGGCACCAGGTGACCCAGGCCCAGGCCCTCCAGGCGGCGGCCAATGTAGTACTCGACCGCCTTCACATCGTGAACGGTGACAGCTTCAATCTCAGCCAGCTCCGCCACAGAATCAGCGTTGAAATCGGTCACGATGGCACGCAGGCCCTTCTTCTGCTCCTCGCTCAGCGGGGACAGACCCGGCAGCACCTCGTGCTCGCACAGGTAAATGAACCACTCAACCTCAACGTGGATGCGGTCGCGGTTCAGAGCCGCCTCAGAAAGGTAGTTGGTCAGGGGTGCGGTCACGGATGCGTAGCGTCCGTCGAGGGGGCCCAGCGCAAGTTCGCCGGTGCCCAGATCAATACGGCCAGAAGGCAAGAAGGTGTTATTGGTGTGAGACATAGCTCTATTTTTGCATGAATTCGCTGAAAAAAAGAGGCGGGAAGAGCATATGGACGTGACGGGCGGCTTGGTTAGTTACAGAAATATGACAAAACGAGGTGCTGCGGAAGGGGTATTTTTCGGGTCTTGAGGGGTCAAAACGTGCGAATTTTTCGAAACAAGCCTGAGTTATCCACAGATTGGCGTACTCAGCCTGCACGGTCACCGCGGCAGATTTAGCCTAAAACAAACCCGCCGCGAAAGGACACACCATGAACACCATCGTCGACACCACACCACCTCCCGCACCCCACCTGCCCAGGATCGAACCAACCGATATCCTCCGAGCAGCAGGACACATGGGCATCGGCACCGCAGCCGGACACGCCCTCGCCAGCCAGCTCATGGCCGCCGCCACGCTCGCCCGAGCCAAAGGCGCAGAACTCTCCCACAGGATGCGCATCGAAGCCCAAGAAATCCGCACCGCACACCAACGCGCCAACGAACTCAACGGCGACCACTGGGCATCCGAAGCCGGACGCGCCTACCGGCGACAACTCCAAGAACACCGCGAAAAAATCCGCAACCAAGCCGAACAAGCCGAAGGCGCCGCCGCCATTATCGCCGCCGCCGGTGAAGAACTCGCCAACGACCTCACCGCCAAAGCGCAGGCAATCCAAGCCGCCGCCTCCGCCGTAGATAACCTACTCGGCAAACTCGCCGACAGTGCCGCCGACGCCCTCGAAAAACTCAACCCCGGCGAAATCATCGCCCGCTCAGGCGTGCAAAAAGCCCAGTCAACGCTGGATTCACTCATGCACGTGAACCTGCCCGACGGGCTGAGCTCGCTCATCCGAACCCACTAACCCCACCCTAGGAGACACCATGATTACCGGACCCACCGTTGCGCCCATCGGTGACCTCTCCGGGCCCGTAGACCCCACTGGGCCTGGAGTGCTTACTGGGGGTACCATCAGCGTTACCCTCGAAGAAATGCCCGCCATCGCCGACGGCCTCGACACCGTCAGCCGCACCTGCGCCGACCGCACCATGCCCATTCTCGGCATCGCCACTGAGACCCGACTTTTCCTCGGCATCAACGGACGCGCCCAGCAGGCTGCCGCCCTCTGCACCGGCCTCGCCGCAGACCTCGGTATGAGTGCCACAAAGTTCGGCGTCACCGCAGCCGCCGTCCGAGCCGCCCACAGCTCCTACCTGCAGGTTGAAAACACCGTCGCAGGCTGGTTCGAGTTCACGGGGAAGACACACGGCGGTAGGCTACCCGACGGGCGCAGTAGCCAAGACTATATCCGCGGACTTATCGCAAGAGGATACGGAAATGTCACCTATTTCGTTAAGCTCACCATCCCCGAGCTTGGGTATTTCGCGGCCTCTCGGACATTGCCTTTTTCGCCTCTAACCGCTCTCGCCCTCTTCGGCGCAGCCGCCTACTTTGATGCCAAATGGAACCCCGAGATTGCGCGCCCGCGTATTGCTAGCAGGTTCTCCGCTATGACGGGACTGCCCCAGGAATTCATTGAGAAAGTACTGGAAGAGAACGGAGTTGGAATTGTAGGTCCCCTTCATGGTCCAGATGCCGATAAGAGGGCGTATAGCGTGTATACCACCTCAGCTGAAAAATACGGTGTTGCTGCACATCGTGGCGAGAAAAGCCAGCTCTCTGTAGGCGTCAGCTCGGATCGCCTGCAGCTGGCTGCCAAGGCGCAGGACCAGGAGTTCGAACGTTCCCAGCAAGATGCGAGTAGGGGCGAGCGCGGTGCAGTGCTCGTCACCGTCATGTACGAAGCAGGACACGAAGGCGACCCAGCCCATGCCCTGTACGTCGTGAGTATTCCGGGTACTAATTTTGCCTCATGGGGTGGTTCTCCCATTGATCCGGCAGGCGCCATGCGTGAAACCTTAGGTGAAGATACCACGAAGAACCCCGCCTACCAGATGGTTTTGCAGGCTCTACGTGATGCTGGCGCGCCGCAGGGTGCCCGCGTGTACATGGAAGGCTTTAGCCAGGGAGCCATGATTGCCTACAACATGGCTAATAGCGCTGAAGTCGCCAAAGAAATCAACATTGTGGGTATCTATGCTCAAGGTACTCCGCTGCGGGGTTTGCCGGCCAAACGCCGTGGCTTCGCTGTGGACTACGTGGAAGGAGAAGGAGACTGGGTTCCTGATTCTGCATGGCGAGAAGATGGATGGCGTCCTGACGACCGTGATACAGCAATCACAGTCCAGAACCCTGTACATCATGGCGAAAACTACCGAGAAGCTCTGGAGCGCGAAGGACGTAGTGGCGCGGTATTTGGTGGTATGCGTGCGGCAATGGACGGCAAAGAGTATGTACTGGGGGAACAGAAGGTTACCTCGGGCTCTGCCATGCCAGACGGGTACAGCTCGGCTGAGCGAAAGGGCGTAACGCTCGCACGTCTCGGAACTTACATAGACCAAGCCCATAAATCTGGAGTTAAGTTTGACGAGAAGGGTATAGACGAAGCGATTGAGCAAGGAACGGGCGGTAAGGTTAAAGGCCTTCAAGATATTAGAAATCGGGTGGAACGGGTACAACAAAAAGCAGAATATGCAGGGGAGAAGTTCAACAAGACACTCCCCGCCGTCATCGAGGGCGTCAAAAAGACCCTCCCTCACCCCGAGCCGACTCCGCAGGAAAAGCCTCAGAACCGGAAGCCTGCCTGGCTCGAAACCCCTGTGCCGCAGATGCCGAATTCAGGAGCCTGGCCCGCACCGAACCTTGTACCTGCACAGCCCGTGCTATCAGCCGCAAACCTGCTGGGCTCCAATGCTGAGGCACCTGCCAACCGTGGATTCATTGTCAACGCACCGCAGGACACTCAGCCCGTCAGCCGCATGCCCATGGCACCGGCAGAGGACATCGACCCCGGATTCATTGTGCGTCCGGAAGCGCAACCCACCCCTGGGAGCCTCGCACCTCGCATCATTCAGGGCCTCCCAGACGTGGTTGAATCGCTACCCCGGATTGGTGACCTAACGGCTATGCCGCATGTGGCCGGTGGCGATAGGCAAGGCGGAGACTACGACGGTGGTGAGTCGCTCATCCCGACCCTGCCGGACCTGAAACCTGCGCCCATGCTCCCGCCTAAGAGCATTGACCCCGGGTTCCTCGCACCGGCTCCGCCCGAGAACATCGACCCCGGGTTTCGCGCCCCAGGCCCTCCCGAGGACCTGAATCCCCTCGAGGAGCGTGAACCCCTGATGGCCTAAAAGCACCAGTCTAAAACCCAGCCTCAAGAACCAATCTTGACGGCTCGGTGGAGGGTGGAGGGGTGAGTAGAGTAGAGAAGAGAAAAGGAGGGGCGTCGCCGGGAACAACCCCGGCGGTGCCCCTCCATCTTTGCGTACAGCCTTTGCGCGCGGCGCTTCTCTGCGTGCTGCCTTTGTGTGCAGCGCTCGCGGCTAGCATCCGCTGTCTGCACAGCTACAGCCTGCTCGCGACCTGCTCTCCAGGTGAGAAGCGTTAGCCCCCGAGCCGCCCGCAGGCACATACTGGAACCATGAGCCAGTCAGCTGAACACGCCAATATCCCGGTCCGCCCCGTCTTCAACACCCTGCCCAGCTACGCGGCAGGCAAGCCACCCGCACCCGTTGAAGGCCTCACCCAGTACAAGCTCTCCTCAAACGAGAACCCGCTGGGTCCCGTACCCGAAGTTGCGCGCGTCCTCGCAGAATTTGCGACCGCGCACCGCTACCCCGACCCGCTCTCCACCGCCCTGCGCCAGAAGCTCTCCGCACGGCTCGGCGTGAACGCTGACGACATTGTCACCGGTGCCGGAAGCCTCGGCGCGCTCAACCAAATCCTCAAAACCTTCGCCGGCGTCAACGCCGACGGCGTGCAGGACGAAGTCATCTACGCCTGGCGCTCCTTCGAGGCATACCCGATCCTCGTCGGCATTATGGGCGCTCGCAGCGTGCAGGTGCCGAACCTGCCCGACGGCTCACACGACCTCGACGCCATGGCGGCAGCCATCACCGACCGCACCCGCCTGATTCTGGTCTGCACCCCCAACAACCCGACCGGCCCCGCCGTCACCGAAAGCCAGATCCGTGCGTTCCTGGCGAAGGTGCCCGCCCACATTCCCGTGGTGATTGATGAGGCGTACTTCGAGTTCTGCGCCGCCTCCACCGTGCCGGACGGCGAAGAAGCCCCGTTGAACGGCCTAGACATCTACCGCGACTACGAGAACGTCATCATCCTGCGCACCTTCTCCAAGGCGCAGGGCCTGGCGGGTCTGCGCGTGGGTTACTCAATTTCGCACCCGCAGATTACGCAGCACCTGCGCGTGGCGGCAACCCCGTTCGCCGTGACGGCGCTGGCTGAGGCGGCGGCTATCGCCTCCATCGAGCATGAGGACGCGGTAATGGAGCGTGTGAGCCACCTGGTCTCTGAGCGTGAGCGGGTGACCGCTCGACTGCGGGAGCTGGGCTACGATTTCCCGAGCACGTACGCGAACTTCGTGTGGCTGCCCCTGGGGGAGCGCACGGGTGAGTTTGTGCAGTTGATGGCTGAGCATGCGCTGTCGGTGCGTGCGTTCGGTACTGAGGGCGTTCGCGTGAGCATTGGCGAGGTGGAGGCGAATGACCGTTTCCTCTCGCTCTGTGAGGTCTTCGCGAAGGGTCTCTAGAGCGTCTTGTGAAGGGGTGGAAGTGCCCACCCTGCCCTGATTGAGCCCTAATTGAACAATGTACTATTTTCCCTTGTCGAGGTTCGTTTGAGCTTTTCAAATGGTTCTCGCGTGGGAAAAATGATGACTCAAAAAAGCTCTCAAGAGTTAAATTAAACCTCCTATATATTCTGTAAAAAGAATATATAGGAGGTTTAATTTAATGATGTTCAAATAGTGAATGACAGGGCATAATACGCTGTGTTATCAGCGTAACTGCCGCGAGATAAAGCCGAAAAGAGTAGACTGGTAACTACATATGCCCAGACCCTCACAGGCTTGCCGGAACACCTCAAACCCTGCACCATCAGGTGAATGTTGAGACTAAAACCCAAACCGCTGAGGGCCAAGCCCTCGTCACGTGTGGAGGTTAGATGCACGAGAACGACAAGTACCCCGGAGTGCCCGAACGCATCCAGCTTATGGATGAAAACGGCACCGTACACGAACACCCCACCTACAGCCGGTACATCGAAGACGTCAACGCAGACACCCTGCGCGAGGCATACCGCCTCATGTACACCACCCGCCGATTCGACGACGAGGCAACCGCCCTGCAGCGCCAGGGTCAGCTCGCCCTCTGGGTGCCCAGCCGAGGTCAGGAAGCCGCACAGGTCGGCTCCGCACTCGCCTACGCGCCCAACGACTACATCTTCCCCTCCTACCGTGAGCACGCCGTCGCCCTGACGCGTGGCGTGGACTTCCGCGACCTGATCACCATCTTCCGCGGCTCCACCACCCACGGCTGGGACATGAAGACACACAACTTCCACACCTACACCAAGGTGCTTGCCGCGCAGACCCTGCACGCCGTTGGCTACGCCATGGGTCTGAACTTCGATGCCGACATCGAAGCTGAAACCGGTACCCGCCGCACCGGTCAGGGCCAGGCAACCGACCCCGCCGAGGATACCCAGAAGCCCGCCGTGGCGGTCTACTTCGGTGACGGCTCCTCCACCGAGGGCGACGCCCACGAATCCATGGTTTTCGCCGCCTCCTATAACGCGCCGGTGCTCTTCTTCGTGCAGAACAACCGCTGGGCTATCTCCGTGCCCTTCGAGGTGCAGTCCCGCGTGCCGGTGTCCACCCGCGCCGCAGGCTACGGCTTTGAAGGTATCCGCGTGGACGGCAACGACATTCTCGCGGTGCTCGCCGCAACTCGCTACGCCATGGAGAAGATCCGCGCCGGTGAAGGCCCCGTGCTGATTGAAGCTGAGACCTACCGCCTTGGCCCGCACACCACCGCGGACGACCCCACCAAGTACCGCACCGATGCCGACCTGGAAGGTCCCCTGCGCCGCGACCCCATGCTTCGCCTTGAAAAGCACCTGCGCGATAACGGCTACGCCGACGATGCCTTCTTCGAAGAGGTCGCAGAATCTGCGCAGCAGGTCGCGAACGGCGTGCGCGAGGCAGTGCTGAACAGCGAAGTTGCCGACTTTGAGCATTTCTTCGACCGCGTCTACGCGCAGGAACACCAGCAGGTGGAAGACGACCGCGAGTTCTACCGTAACTACGTTGCAGGCTTTGAAGAGGAGTAAGCATGAGCGAGAAAATTGAACGTTTGACCCTCGCCAAGGCGATTACCCGCGGCCTAGAAGACGCCATGGAAGCCGACCGCACCGTCGTCATGCTCGGTGAGGATATCGGCAAGCTCGGCGGCGTGTACCGTGTGACCGAGGGTCTGCAGGCCCGTTTCGGCAACCGTCGCGTCATGGATGCGCCCCTGGGCGAGTCTGGCATTATCGGCACCTCCATCGGTATGGCGTTGCGTGGCTACCGCCCCGTGCCGGAGATTCAGTTCGACGGCTTCGTGTTCCCCGCCTACAACCAAATCACGAGCCAGCTGGCGAAGATTCATAACCGCACCGATAAGCAGTACACGGTGCCGGTGACTATCCGTATTCCGTACGGTGGTGTGATTGGTTCGGTGGAGCACCACTCCGAGTCCCCGGAGGCGCTGTTCGCCCACACCGCGGGTCTGCGTATTGTGACCCCCTCGACCCCGCACGAGGCGTACTGGATGACCCGCAAGGCGATTGAGTGCCCCGACCCGGTCATTATTTTTGAGCCGAAGCGCCGCTACTGGCTCAAGGGTGAAGTGGACTTTAGCGACACTTCTTTTGATCCGTTTAGCGCCCAGGTGGTGCGTGAAGGTACGGATGCGACCATTGTTGCGTACGGTCCGCTGGTGCCGGTTGCTCTGGCTGCCGCGGAGGCTGCCGTGGAGGATGGCCGCTCGATTGAGGTCATTGACCTGCGCTCGATTTCGCCGCTGGATGTACCGACCGTTGCTGCTTCGGTGGCGAAGACTGGCCGCCTGATTGTTGCGCACGAGGCGCCGACCTTCGGTGGTATGGGTGGTGAGCTGGCTGCGGCGATTACGGAGCGTTGCTTCTACAGCCTGCAGGCGCCGGTGATTCGTGTGGGCGGCTACTACATGCCGTACCCGGTTTCCCGTGTTGAGGAAGAGTACGTGCCCGATATTGACCGTATTCTTGAGGCGGTTGACCGCGCTTTTGACTACTAGGCATTCCCTGATCTGACGTATCAGCGTGTTGCGCTATGGCGGGTTGCAAGCCCGCACAGAATATTCCGTATAGGGTATATGCCCTAGTGAGAGGTAAAAATGTCCCAGATTTTCCCGCTCCCTGACGTGGGTGAAGGCCTGACCGAAGCAGAAATCCTCAGCTGGAAGGTGGCAGTCGGCACCGAGGTCGCCATCAACGACGTCCTCGTCGAAATTGAAACCGCGAAGAGCGTCGTGGAACTTCCCTCGCCCTTCGCCGGCACCGTCGAGGCGCTGCTCGTTGCCGAAGGTGAAACCGTTGAGGTGGGCACCCCGATTATCAGCATCTCCGGCGGCGACAACGCACCCGCAACCCCGGTAGCCCCCGCCGCGGCAGAGGCTGAGTCCGGCACCGCGCTGGTCGGCTCCGGTCCCAAGGCGGATGCGGTGAAGCGTCGCGCCCGCAAGCGCCCCGCCTCCGCAACCCAGCCCGCACAGGCTACTGCGGCACCGGTCGCACCGGCTGTTCAGGCACCCGTGGCACACACCCCCACCGACCCGGTGAATCGCAACCAGGGCCTGCTGAGTGAGCTGGCTGAGCGCGCCTCCCGCTTTGTGGAGAACACCCCGCTGAACTCGGTGGTGCAGCGTCTGGCACCCGAGCCCGCAGCGGCTCCCGCGCCGACTTTGGCCCCTGAGCAGGTTCCGCACCGCCCGACCCTCGCGCCGCCTCCGGTGCGTCTTGCCGCAAAGGAGCTGGGCGTTGACCTGGCGAATGTGACCGCTACCGGTGCGCGCGGCCAGGTGACCAAGCAGGACCTCATGAACTATGTGGCGCACCTGAGCGATGTGCAGCATAGCGGCGACCGCCAGCCCTTCTGGCAGCCCGCAACCACCCCCGGTGACCGCATTGAGCGCATCCCGGTGCGTGGCGTGCGTAAGGCTACCGCGAAGGCGATGGTTTCCTCGGCGTTTAGCGCCCCGCACGTGTCCATCTTCGTGGACGTTGATGCTTCCCGCACCATGGAGTTCGTGAAGCGTCTGAAGAAGTCCCGCCACTTTGAGGGCGTGAAGGTCACCCCGCTGCTGGTGCTTGCCGCCGCGGTCATTTGGGCTGCTGAGCGTAACCCGCAGGTCAACGCGACCTGGACCGATAGCGAAATCCAGATTAAGCACTTCGTGAACCTGGGTATTGCTGCGGCAACCCCGCGCGGCCTGATGGTCCCGAATATTAAGGACGCCCAGGAGCTGTCCCTGCGTGAGCTGGCGGTTGCGCTGAACAACCTGACTACTCGCGCCCGTGAGGGTAAGACTCAGCCCGCTGAGATGGCGAACGGCACTCTGACCATTACGAATATTGGTTCGCTGGGCATTGATACCGGTACCCCGATTATTAACCCGGGTGAGGTGGCGATTGTTGCCTTCGGTACGATTAAGCAGAAGCCGTGGGTGGTTGATGGTGAGGTTATTCCTCGCTGGGTGACGACCCTGGGTGGCTCCTTCGATCACCGTGTGGTGGATGGCGACCTGTCGGCTCGTTTTATGGCTGATGTGGCTGCGATTCTTGAGGAGCCTGCACTGCTGCTGGACCACTAGGCGGCACATTTTAGCTAGTCAGTGTCGTATTGCTGGGTGGCTGAGGCTGTTGAGGATACAGATATTTAGATACAGAAAACCTCCGGTACCTTACGTAAGGTACCGGAGGTTTTCTGTACGGTTTATTCCTATCGCAACGAGGCGCGGGCGCTTAGAAGACTAGGTGTCCAGAAGCCTAGGCGTCCTCGCGTGCCACCTGGTCACTCGGGTACTTGTCCACGCGGCGGTGGTACAGGCGTCCGCACAGACCGCCGAGGATAGCGCCGAGGAAGCTCAACGCCAGAACCAGCAGAACCGCCAGCAGACCGTTCGCGAAATCGCCCCCCATCAGCTTCTGCAGGGATAGGGACGCGACACCGTTCTGGAACAGCTGAGGCGCGAGGAAGGTCGCCAGGGACCCGATGATGAGCACCATAATCTGCCAGAGCCATACGGCAATGCCCTGCTTCGCGCCGGCGAATCGTGCCATGCGTCCTGCCGCGTAACCGCCCACCAGGTAGGCGAAGAAGATGAGCACACTCAACGCCACCGCGACCGGCACGGCGTTCGATGTGCCGCTGAACAGACGGGAGACCACCGAGGCGTACTCGATGGACTCGCTCTGACCGGTCAGGGTCAGCCACGACTTGATAACCCACTGGCCACCGTCCATGAGGGAGAGGGTGATCAGCCAGCCGAGCAGGCCGGGCAACAGGTGCATGCGGGAGTAACGGCTCTTCTGCATGGACAGCGCGGTTGCGGCGGTGAGGATGGGCTCCGAACCAGCGGCGTCCCCTGCGGGGGTGGGGATGACGAAGCGGTCATCTGCCGCGGGGTCAGCCTGCGGGGTGCTCGATGCCGCGTGGGCGTCGCCGGGTGCGGGCACCTCGTAGCTTGCGGCCGTGGCAGGTGCGGTAGCGGGGGCGGCAGTTGCGCCGCCGCGTACGTTGTCCGTGCTGGGGGCTGCAGGCTTGTCGAGCCAGCTGAGGTTGTCGTCTCCGGGTGCGCCGAAGTCAGCGCCGGATTCTGCGCCTTGAGAGGTGGCACCGGGGGAGAGGATCGGCTGGGTTGCGGTAGCCGCCTCGGTGAGGGGGCGGGTTGCATCCTGCGAGGATTGCGTGGAGGGCTGCGCCGAAGAACTCGACTCGCGCGCCTTTTCGTGGGCGCGGCGTGCTGCGTTCAGCTCCTCATCGGTCAGGACCACGGTGGGGTCGTCGGAGGAGAATGCCGCCTCCCACAGGTCACTTTCGGTAGGCGTGGACGCCGCGGCAGCCGGACGCTGCTGCGGGGTGTTGTTCTGTGCGTTCATTAAGTCCTTTGAATCTAATCCTGGGCGCTGATTTAGCGGTTGCGGTCAGCGTAGAAGGCGCGTGCTTCTTCCATAGCTTCTGCGGAGAAGGTGTGCGGGTGCGCGGGGCGCTCATTCTCGTCCAGGGTGCGGATGACGCGGCCGGGGTTGCCAACCACGAGGGAGTTTTCGGGGACGTCCTTGGTGACGACGGTGCCTGCGCCGATGACGGAGTTCTTGCCGATGGTCACGCCGCCCAGGATGATAGCTCCGCTACCGATCCACACGTTGTCTTCAACGGTGATGGGTGCGCCTGCTTCCCAGTAGTCGGCGCGGTCGCCGGGGTGGAGCGGGTGGGTGGGGGTCATGAACTGTACGTTGCTGCCAACCAGCACGGTGGAGCCGATGCGGATCGGGCAGACGTCCAGGAAGACGGCGCCGAAGTTGAAGAAGGAACCGTCACCGATGTAGGTGTTCACGCCGTAGTCGAAGCGTGCGCCGGGGCGGATGTGCGAGTGCTCGCCCAGGTGGCCGAGGTGTTCACGGTAGACGTGCATTGCCTGGGCATGCTCGCCGCGTGCGTAGTGTTCTTCGGCGAGGACGGTTGCAGCGTAAATGCGCTTGAACTGTGCGGCGCATTCGGCGTCGGGCATGTAGACGGAACCGTTGGTCATGCGGTTGAAGGTTTCGCCGGTGGGGCGCTGCGGGGTGTGCATTAGTGGGCTCCTCCCAGGAGGTAAGCAAGTGCGATGATGGCCATTCCGAACAGGATGACGACTCCTCCGGCGATGGCGAATCGTTTGGAAATTTCGCGGAGGAGCTTCTTGAACTGCTCGTCGGTGATGTCTTGCTGTCGTTTACTCATGCTTTAAGTATCCCAGAGTTATGGGATTCTGCCTGAGTGTTTCGGTGTTTATTGCGGTATCCGGGGTGGGTGTGCGGCGTGATTTTCAGCGCGGGAAAAGCTACTGCTGAGTTGAAGCGTGAGGGTGTGGGAAGGCACAATCAATGCATGACTGAGGCTCAGAAGAACACGAACCTGCAGGATGCGGCGGCACCTGCATCCCCCGCTGGCGTATCTGCTGGCGCGCATCCGTTGGCGCATCGCCCCTGGTTGAAGAATTATTCTTCGTGGACTGCCCGCGATATTGAGCTGCCCGAAACCTCGCTGAGCCACCTCATTGACGAGGCGGTCCGCACCGTACCCCACAAGGTGGCGCTGGAGTTCTTTGGCGCGACCACGACCTACGCTGAGTTGGGCGATCAGATTGAGCGTGCGGCGGAGGGTCTGCGTGTGGCGGGTGTGCAGCCGGGTGACCGTGTGGCGTTGATTTTGCCGAACTGCCCTCAGCATATTGCGGCGTTTTACGCGATTCTGCGCCTGGGTGCGATTGTGGTGGAGCATAACCCTCTGTACACGGGTGCGGAGTTACGCCACATGTTTGAGGATCACGGCGCGAAGGTCGCGATTGTGTGGGATAAGATCGCCTCGCATATTACGGGTCTTCCGGCGGATATCCGTCCGAACCACATCTATTCGGTGAACATGATTTCGGCGATGCCCGCGCTGATGCGTACCGCGCTGAAGCTGCCGTTGAAGAGCGCGCGTGCTTCGCGTGAGAAGCTGACCGGGCCTGCACCGGGTACGGTTTCGTGGGCTCAGCTGGTGAAGAGCGAGCGTATTGACCCTGCGCATCGCCGCCCGACCGCGCACGATATTGCGCTGCTGCAGTACACCTCGGGTACGACCGGTCTGCCGAAGGGCGTGATGCTCACGCACCGCAACCTGGAGTCTAATGGCCGTATGGGTGAGGCGTGGATTAACCCAGGTGATGACGAGGTGATTTACTCGGTTCTGCCGCTGTTCCACGCCTACGGTATGACCCTGGGCGTGACGATTGCGTCGCTGTGCCGTGCCCGCCTGGTGCTGTTCCCGACCGTGGACATGGACCTGATTTTGAAGGCGATGAAGAAGACCCGCCCGACGATTCTGCCTGCGGTTCCGCCGGTGTACCGCCGCCTGATGGATGAGGCGAAGAAGCGCGGCGTGTCCCTGGAGGGTATCCGTTACGCGGTCTCCGGTGCGATGAACCTGCCGCCTGAGCTGGTTGCCGAGTGGGAGGAAGCGTCCGGCGGTTTCATGGTGGAAGGCTACGGCCTGACCGAGTGCGCGCCGCTGGTGTCCTGCAACCCGCTCAATGACACTCGCCGTGCCGGTTTTATTGGTGTTCCGTTCCCCTCCACCGATATTCGTGTGGTGGACCCGGAGACCGGCGAGGACGTGCCTGATGGTGAAGAGGGCGAGCTGTGGGTGAAGGGCCCTCAGCGTTTTGCTGGCTACTGGAAGCGTGAGGACGAGACGGCTAAGACCATCACCCCCGAGGGCTGGTTGCGTACCGGCGATATTGTGCGCCTGGACGAGGACTACTTCATTCAGATCGTTGACCGTATCAAGGAGGTCATTATCACCGGCGGTTTCAATGTCTCCCCGACGGAGGTTGAGGTCGCCCTCAAGCAGCACGACATGGTCGCGGATGCGGCGGTCGTCGGTATTCCGCTGCCCGCCGGTGGCGAGATGGTGGTTGCCGCTGTGGTTGCCGCCCCGGGTCGAGTGGTCCAGGAGCATACTCTGCGCGAGCACTGCTACTCGAAGGTGACCCGCTATAAGGTTCCGCGCCGCATCGTGGTGGTGGATGATCTGCCCCGTTCGATGCTGGGTAAGGTTCTGCGCCGTAAGGTGCGTGAGCAGTTGATTGCTTCGGGCGAGTTTGACCAGTAGGCGCTAGCGGCTCGCTGATTGCCCGTTTTATGAACGCCGGCTTGGGTTTTCGTACCCTTGCCGGCGTTTTGTGTGCGCCTGAATACACCGTCAATGGCGCTTTGTGACCTGGAAATAATCACCGCATGACGAAATATGACAAAATATGACGACCTTGACGTTCTGTGTCTCATGAATAGCTCTTAACTTCCACACCCGCCCCCGCGCGTGCTGTAATTATCCCATCATCATTCCCATCGGACGTGCTAATACCAACGTCAGCACCCGGTGGAACGCATCATCATTCAACAGAAAGATTCATAGCCGTGAAGAAGTTTGCTGCTGCACTCGCAGTTGTCCCCATGGTCTTTGGCCTGGCAGCCTGTGGTTCCACCAACTCCTCCTCTTCCTCCTCTTCCGCATCCAAGAAGGTCACCATCGGTGTGGTTGGCTCCGAGAAGTTCAACAAGACCCTGAAGGAAGAAGCTAAGAAGCAGGGTATCGACATTGAGTACAAGGAGTTCAGCGCTTACACCGAGCCGAACCCCGCACTGGACGCCGGCGACATCGACATGAACCGCTTCCAGCACATCGCGTACCTGTCTAACTACAACGTGAGCGCTAACAAGGACCTGCAGATTGTCGGCCCGACCGTCATCTATCCGATGGCTCTGTTCTCCAAGAAGCACTCCAAGCTGGCCGACATCCCCCAGGGCGGCGAGATCGTTATCCCGAACGACACCGTGAACGAAGCACGCGCACTGAAGCTGCTGAAGACCAACGGTCTGGTTACCTTCAAGAACGCTGACGTTGACGCACCCACCATCGACGATGTTGACACCGCTA
>ERZ773214.135-NODE-135-length-51384-cov-8.439635_pt1 | contig 51384 bp, 44 predicted proteins | sample MGYA00511238_ERZ773214 | MGnify/ENA primary metagenome ERZ773214 (study PRJEB29015, sample SAMEA2738157) | human oral metagenome | biome: human oral; feature: human-associated habitat; material: saliva | place: China | collected 2259 ... | reverse complement strand
TGATTCAAAATATTTAGCGATTCACCCGCGACATATATAACCATTTATTAATAAACAACTCTGTGGATTTTATTCAAAACATTAAAGATATTAGACTTTCGAGTTTACATTTAAAAACTCAACTTCCACGCAGAACCACTCTTAAGAATTGCACCCAAAAGACTATATTTAGATAACGCACACAATGACACACGCCCTATACACTTTGAATACAACAGAGACCCTTATACAGAACCCGCCCGGCGCATCCTCATAGAGTACGCCGGGCGGGTTTATAGTCTAAAAAATTGCTTATGCTGCGTGCTGGCATGTGGGGCATGCGCAGTCATCACATGCGCAGTTGGCGCAAGAATCATTGCAGTGTGCGCATTCGCAAACCGCATGGTTACAGGTCGGGCAGGTGCAGTTATCGCAGGTGCAGTTGACGCACAGGTCAGAGCAGTTACCACATGAGCATGCGTTGCACTCATCGTAGTGTCCTTCGTGCTCGCGGTGTGCGTGCCCGTCATGCAGGTAGTCTACGTGATCTAAGTGAATGACTGCCTGGTGACCACATGCAGGTCCGTGGGTGTGTGCATGGCTTTCGGAATGACGGTGGGGTGCAACGGTGGTCATGATCTCTCCTCAGATAAACCGAGCTAATCGCCGGTGTGTTTCGTATGTTCGTGCACATCCTTCACAATGTGACTGATGTGATGGTCTAACAATTTGTAGATAGTGGTTCTGCCGTGCTGCTCCCCTTCAACAACATGCGCCTCTCGAAGGATGCGCAAATGATGCGAGGCGAGCGGCTGCGAAATACCCAAGCAGGTATGCAGTTCGCTCACACTATGTGGACGCTCCACCAAATGGTGTGCAATCGCAAGTCTTAACGGATTAGCGAGTGCTGAGAAAATTGCTACGGATGCACCGAATTCTTGTTCCCAGTCTCGTGGTTCCGTCTGACCTGAACCGTTATCCATAAACATAATTTTATATAAACACCTTTTTATAGGTCAATACGCTACAAACTTCTCACCAAATTGTGACATTAACGTACTGACTGGGCGTTTTCCTCCTTCACATGAAATATGGGCTGTCCCAAAACGTCACAGTCCTCTTAGACTATGCGCGCCCCATCGTTTCCGTTTATTCTCACTCTAGCAGGCACCCTTCTCCATCAAACCTTAGGTTACTTTTCCTAACGCCCCCTATCGCGCACAAAGGTCTCAGGTCGATAAAAGTACCTGCATCCTCTCCTTTGCATGGGCGAGAATGCAGGCACCTTAAATACAAATCGGGGAACAAACGCGCAGACCATACGGTACTGCACTTTTTTGCAGCGTTTACCCAACCATCTGAATAAACCTTGTCTTATCCGCTATAAGGCTGCGAGCACCTGTTACTGATAGCGCCAATTCCTTCAATGCGGGTTACTAGAGTCTGCCCAGGCTTAAGCCAGTTCCGTGGGTGCAGTGAAAGCCCTACTCCGGCGGGAGTTCCGGTAGCGATGAGGTCGCCGGGTTCTAGGGTCATGAACCGCGAAATATATGAGATAAGCTGTGCAGAAGTAAAAATCATGTCAGAGGTATTACCGTGCTGACGTACCTCACCATCAACTTCGCAGATAAGCTCAAGTCCACGGGTAGGGTCAAGTTCGTCCGTCGCCACAATATAGGGGCCAAACGGTGTCATGCTATCCCAGTTTTTACCCTGGAACCATTCGCTGGTACGTCCCTGCCAGTCGCGCACCGAAACATCGTTGAGAATGGTGTACCCCAGCAGTCCAGCGAGCGCTTCTTCTTCGTCTACCCGGCGCATCTTTTGCCCAATAACAAGGCAAAGTTCGACCTCCCAGTCTATTTTTGTGCTTCCGGTTTCGTTTGCAGAAGGCATTTGAATTTCTTCATTGGGGCCGATGAGCGCATTCGGATATTTCGTGAAGATGGTGGGATATTTTGGGATTTCGAGTCCCATTTCTCCGGCATGATCGCGGTAGTTGAGCCCGGCACAAAGGACTTTTCCAGGGCGGTCCAGCGGTCGTACGAAAGGTAGGGTATTCCAGAGTTCTTCGCCGTGCCCTAGTGTTGTAGAGCCGTTTTCGCGGAGGATGCTCACCGCGTTGGCAGGGTTGCCGAAGTTGGTGCGGTAACGGCTGTAGAACTGGAGTAGGGGTGAGAGTTTTGCGGGGAGTTCATAGATGGTTTCTTCGTGCATGCAGACGGCGCGGCGGCCTTTGTCGTCTTGGATTTGTCCCCAGCGCATATGCTCTCCTTGAGGTGTGAGGGCGGTCGTATTACCAGTCTACGGTGAACTTGTCTTTATTGTCTCGCTAGGGGTGCCGTGCAGCTGCATGGATTATGTGGGAACCACCGGCTGTCTTAGCTAGTCATAAGGCGGGAACGCCGCCTTGGTGCATAACGGCTATTTGAAGCCGTTCTGTGCATAAATCTCTAAAATCGCGTCTTCCAGGTCTTCCATGAGCAGAGCGGGGTTTGCGTCTTCAGCGGCACCTACAGTTGCAGGGTTAAGGGGCATGCCGAGAGCATCGTATACTCGCGAGGTAATCTCGCGTAGAGATGCCGAGTTATATACAACGATTCCGGTGCTGAACCACCAGCCACCCTGAATAACGCGCTGTGCGGTCCCCACAAGTTTGATGCGCTCCCCAGAGTGTTCGCCGCCTAGCCGAGCGTATACGGAGTATTCACCCGGGCAGTATTCTTGGGGGATTTCGCCGACTGCCGCATCCACCCCGACGAGTTGCAGGGCTTGGGCGTACATGTCTCCGAAGAGTTTGTAACGCAGGTTGTTGCCGGTTTTTGCGTCTTCGGCGGGCTGAAAATGATCGATGACGAGGCAGCCGGTGTGGTAGGCGGCCGCGTGACCGCCTACTTTACGCACGAGTATGTCGTACCCGAGATCACGGCATGCCTGCGCGGCGGCGGTAAATCCTGGATTGAGCTCATCGCGACGACCGAAAGCGACGGTAGGGTTCGGTTGGTAGATACGCAGGGTTGCGGTGCGTTTTCCCGCTGCGACCTCGCGCAGCATTGCCACGGTATCGTCGTGGTGCATCAGAAGTTCACCGGATTTTGGGCCTTGTTCACGAAGGATTTCCACGGATTTTATTCTACCGGGTTGGCCCATCATTCCCGACTGTTCAGCGAAAGTAAGGGAAACCAAAGCAGCCCTGTGTTTTTGCGGGCAAACCCTTTTCTGAAAGGTGAGTCTAGACGTAAACTTAAAACGTCTGAACGGTATTCCCACATAAGCCATCAGATACCAACACATTCACAGCATAAGAACGCTGACGAAACCGTATGCACACTGTACGTGTGCGCCTATCAAGTTTCGTTTCAAAGGAGTACGGACATGAGCCAATCGTCCTCGACATCCGAGCCCGATGCCACCGCTCGCAATGAGCAATCGCAACCTCCCGAAAAACCCAAGCAGACTAATACTGTTCTCATCGTCAAAGTTGCGGTGATTCTCGCGATTACTATAGCCATCTGGTTTATTCCCGTACCTCCAGGGGTGGAACCACGCGGTATGCATATGCTCGCTATCTTTGCCGGTACTATCCTAGGTCTTATCTTCCAGCCGCTGCCAACCCCATCGGTGGCGCTTATTGGTCTCGGCGCTGCAATGATCACCGGTACCATGAACGCGAAAGAAGAAGCGCTTAAAGGCTTCGGCAACGACTCAATCTGGATTATTGTTGCCGCGTTCTTCATTGCCGATGGGTTCCTCATTACCGGGTTAGGAAAGCGCATCGCCCTATTGTTTGTGCGCATGCTCGGTAAGTCTTCTCTCGGGCTTTCTTACGGTATGGCGATCACAGATCTCGTGCTTGCACCGGCTACTCCTTCAAATACGGCTCGCGCGGGTGGCGTGATTTACCCGATTATTCGCTCTCTTGCTGAGGTGAATGGCTCTACCAACGAGACCCCCGAGAAACGCCGCAAGCTAGGCTCTTATCTGCTCATGACCGAGGCGCAGGTCAATACCATCACCGCCGCAATGTTCTTAACGGCAATGGCTGGTAACCCGCTGGCTCAAAAATTTGCTCAAGAAAAAGGTCTGCACCTGGACTGGGGCACTTGGGCACTTGCCGCGTTAGCCCCCGGCCTGATTGCCCTTGCTATTATGCCTTGGTTTATCTCGAAGGTATACCCGCCGACTATCAAGCACACCCCTGATGCTCCCGACCATGCGCGCAAAGAGCTTGCCGAGATGGGCCCCTTAAGCGTGTCGGAATGGATTATGCTCGGTACCTTCGTACTGCTGTTAGCCCTGTGGATTGGCGGCACGTCCTGGGGTATTAGCGCGACCAGTGCAGCTTTCTTCGGCATCGCAATTCTTCTCGTGTCTAAGGTGCTCACCTGGAAAGATATGGCGAATAACTCCAGTGCTTGGTCCACCCTCATTTTCTTCGCGGTGCTTGTGGGCATGGCGGATCAGCTCAAGAAGCTCAAGGTTGTTGATTGGGTAGGCGATCGCGCCGCGCACAGCGTTGCGGGTATGTCCTGGCCGCTTGCCTTCGGCATTCTGATTCTGGTGTACTTCTACATTCACTACATGTTTGCTTCTAACACCGCGCAGATTGTCGCCCTCTATGCTGTATTCCTGGGGGCAGCAATTTCGGCGGGTACTCCCCCAATGTTCGCCGCACTTTTCCTCGGCTTTACCGGCAACCTTATCGGCGGTATCACTCACTATGCCTCTGGACCGGCAGGGGTGTACTACGGATCGGGGTATTTCAGTGTGGGTGAATGGTTCAAGCTGGGCTTCCTGTCTTCGCTCGTAAATATGATTATTTGGGGTGTTGTGGGCACCGCGTGGCTATTCGCTCTCGGATACGCTACACCCTAGTGAGCGCTCGCTAAGCTCTTCCGGTCTATTCAGCCACATAAGCTCCGGGCGCTGAATCCTAGAAAAGGGTTCACGCCCGGGGCTTTTTATTTCTACCGACATTCTGCATGCTGCCTGCACACCCAAAAAGCGCCCAATACAGCGCGGCGTAAACAAAGCCGATACACCAGGGTTCTAGCGTTGAAACTTAAGCCATCTTCCGTAATCTTACTGCTCATCTCTGCAGGAATATGCGCTAAAACTGTTAGGGTTGTTGTACAACAACGGCGATGTGTTCTATCCGCCATATACGTATTCCCCATCTAAGCATTAACTGTCCGCCATCTACGGGAGAGCCCCATGCATCAAGACCAGCATTTCACGCATGACACCCAATCGCTGCCCATCATCAAACCCCACCTGCACGGTGCGTTTCCCCCAAATTTTCTGTGGGGAGGCGCTTCCGCAGCCAACCAGTGTGAAGGTGCCTGGGATGAAGGCGGCAAGGGTCCCAGTATTCAGGATGTACTCCCTCACGGAGGGCTGAGCCCACGAAGTGCCGCGCCCACACCCGATAACCTCAAACTTGAGGGCACCGATTTCTACCACCGCTACCCCGAAGACATCGCTCTCCTTGCGGAAATGGGGTTCAAAGTATTCCGGTTCTCCGTCGCTTGGTCACGTGTCTTCCCAAACGGTAACGAAACAGAACCAAATGAGGAAGGCCTCGCCTTCTACGACCGTGTGCTTGATGAACTTGAAAAATACGGCATCGAACCGCTCATCACTATCAGCCACTACGAAACACCGCTTTACCTTGCAGAACAATACAACGGCTGGGTAAGTCGCGATCTTATCGACTTCTACGAACGATACTGCCGGGTACTCTTTGAACGCTACGGCCACCGCGTAAAATACTGGCTCACCTTCAACGAAATCAATTCGGTGCTGCACCTACCGTTTATGTCTGGCGGTATTAACACCCCCAAAGAACAGCTGAGTGAGCAAGACCTTTACCAAGCAATTCATCATGAGCTTGTCGCCTCAGCGCGCGCTACCCGTGCTGCCCGTGAGCTCGTACCTCAAGCCCAGATTGGCTGCATGATTTTAGCAATGCCCACCTATCCGCTCACACCATCACCCCAGGATGCGCTCGCCACCCTGCACGCCGAACACGCGAACTTTGCCTTCGGCGACGTGCACGTTCGTGGAACCTACCCCGGATATTTCCTACACATGCTCCACGAAAAAGGTACCGAGCTCAACATTACCGAACGAGATCGGGAAGACCTCAAAAATACGGTCGATTTTGTCTCGTTCAGCTACTACATGTCCACCTGTGCCAGCAGCGACCCAAGCCGCGGCGAAAGCAGCGAAGGGAATATTCTCGGTGGAGTGTCTAACCCAACATTGACCGCTTCCGAGTGGGGATGGCAGATCGATCCTGTTGGGCTGCGTATTGTACTCAACCAGTACTGGGACCGCTGGCAGAAACCTCTTTTCATCGTCGAGAACGGCTTAGGCGCACGCGACGAACTTGTTGAGGCCGATGGTGAAATGACTGTGATCGACGATTACCGTATCGATTATCTGCGGGCACACCTGGAACAGGTGCGCGAAGCTATTGCCGATGGCGTGCATATACTCGGTTACACTACGTGGGGCTGTATCGACATGGTTTCGGCGTCTACAGCGCAGATGTCGAAACGCTACGGTTTCGTCTATGTAGATCGTCATGACGACGGTTCGGGGTCACTCTCCCGTTACCGTAAGAAGTCTTTTGATTGGTACCGTCGAGTGATCGCATCTAACGGTGCGGAGCTTGAGAACTCCTAGTAAATCTTGTGAGAAATGCGGGGTTGGTCTTCGGGTAAGTTTCCGAAAGACCAACCCTGTGTTGTGGGCGCTCACTGAAATTCTCTGACTCTCGCCGAAAATTTACGAACTTTACGATGCTTCATCGAGCGGCATATCGTGCATGCTCGTTGAGACAAACTCCCACCATGTAGGGATGAATCCGGCTGCCAAAGCCACGCGCTGTGAGAGCACATGTGAAGGACTGGTTCCATAAAATGGAACACGCCCATCGGCAAGAACCATTCGGGAAAGTTCATATACAAGATGCGTAGCAAGCCCTCGTTGTCGTACCTGTGGCAGCACATCAATACCGATTTGACGCATCAGTGGCGAATCGTCGCTTGCACCCGCCATTGCTAAAGGATCTGCCAAAGCAGTGGCGGCGTCAGGGTCAAATGCGGCAAGGACCGTAATATCGGGGCGACGTTTGCTAAACCCTAAAGCGTTCGAATACCGTGGATCGCCACGAAAACGCTCGTACTGCTCGGGTTGAAGGAACTCTATTCGCACCGAGAATTCCGAAACCGCCGTATCATCTTCATCTGCCCCTAAAGCATCTGCCGAGGCGTTCGGTACTTTCGTCACCGTGTGAAGACTGCAAATATGTTGCCGTAAGGATTCGCGAAGCGCCCCGCTATCCACCCGGCGCATCATGCCGATTCCGGGTACCGCGCATTTAACCTCTTGCGCCGGAACATCCGGCGGAACCACAGATTCAAGCAGGTTGCGTGAAGGCGTGTAATATACGCTTGTTCCGCTCACCTGCTGGCTGTAAGGGGTCAAGAGTTCATTCAGCTGGCGTAACGGTGCATAATCGCCCAGCCAATTTGAGAGATCCCCACGCATATACTCAGTGGCCGTTTTCAAAACCCGGGGATACTTTGCGCAAAGTAACCCCACGCCCAGATAGTTACCTACCCGAAGTTCCCAGGTATCAGCGTTGCGGCGGCGGGATGCGCTCATCTCTTCCGCTGGAAGCTGCAGTGCACTCAAGACCTCAGCACCCAGATTCTGTGCTTGAGAGATAGCTCCCGCAGGTAAACAGAAATCTGCCTCTAACTGAGCAGCAAGAATATGGCGTACTCTGTCGAGAGTTGTTACAGCACCGCGTATTTGCGCTCGCGGATGATTACCTGAAATATGACTCACACCAAAAGTTCCTTGATGAAACGTCCGGTATGAGACTCCTCAACCTGTGCGACGTCTTCAGGCGTTCCTTCGGCGATTACGGTGCCTCCACCATCGCCACCTTCCGGACCCATATCAATAATCCAGTCGGCACATTTAATGACATCAAGGTTGTGTTCAATTGTGATAACGGTATTGCCCTTATCAACGAGAGACTGAAGCACAGTTAAGAGCTTACGGATATCCTCAAAATGCAGACCCGTTGTAGGCTCATCAAGCACATAGATCGAACGACCGTTAGAACGCTTCTGCAGCTCTGCGGCAAGTTTCACGCGCTGCGCCTCACCACCTGAAAGCGTGGTTGCGGGCTGCCCCAGACGAATGTAGCCAAGCCCCACATCAACCAGCGTGTTCAAGTGCCGAGCGATCGGGGTGAAGGCCGCAAAAAATTCTGCAGCTTCCTCCACCGGCATTTCAAGCACATCAGAAATAGTCTTACCTTTGTAATGCACTTCGAGGGTTTCGCGGTTATAGCGTTTTCCCTGGCAGGTTTCGCAAGGCACGTAAACATCCGGCAAAAAGTTCATCTCAATCTTGAGGGTGCCGTCACCTGAGCATGCTTCGCATCGACCGCCTTTAACGTTGAACGAGAACCGTCCGGGGGTATATCCGCGCACTTTAGCCTCATTCGTCTCGGCAAAGAGCTTACGAATATGGTCGAACACGCCGGTGTATGTCGCAGGATTCGACCGCGGAGTACGCCCAATAGGCGATTGGTCAACGTGAATAACCTTATCCAGATGTTCCAGACCGTCTACCTTCTTGTGCCGTCCTGGAACCTGTTTTGCACCGTTGAGTTTATTCGCCAGTGAGGTATAGAGAATATCGTTCACGAGGGTTGATTTACCCGATCCCGATACGCCTGTGATCGCGGTAAAAACACCTAGGGGGAAGGTAACATCAACATTTTTGAGGTTGTTCTCGCGAGCTCCATAGACCTTTAACACACGTTTACGGTCATGTGGGCGGCGTTTCTTTGGAACTTCAATAGAGCGCCGACCCGCCATATAATCACCGGTTATCGACTTTTTATTGGACAAAAGTTCCTTGTAAGTGCCCGAATGGACGATTTCACCGCCGTGTTCGCCCGCACCTGGTCCGACATCAACAATCCAGTCGGCTTCCCGCATCGTGTCTTCGTCATGTTCCACTACAATGAGGGTATTTCCCATATCGCGTAGCTTTGTCAGGGTATCGATTAGACGTCGGTTATCGCGCTGGTGCAAACCTATAGAGGGCTCATCCAACACATAAAGCACGCCAACGAGCCCGGAGCCAATCTGGGTTGCCAGTCGGATGCGCTGGGCCTCCCCGCCCGAAAGCGTGCCAGCGGAACGTGATAACGTCAGGTAATCGAGCCCTACGTCCAAGAGGAATTGCAAGCGTGCATCAAGCTCTTTAAGTACCTGATCGGCGATCTTAGCCTCACGAGGGGTCAGCTCCAGGGCGCGCATAAAATCTAAGGCGGTACGAAGTGGCATAGCGGTTACATCCGCAATGGATTTACCCTCAATTTTGACACTGAGAATAGTAGGGTTAAGCCGCGCACCGTGACATACCGGGCATGCAACTTGACGCATATATTGTTCGTAGCGATCACGCGCAAAATCAGATTCAGTTTCTTGATGTTTACGCATAATATTGGCTTTAACACCCTCAAACCCGGAGGTATAGCGGCGTTCGCGCCCAAAACGGTTGCGGTACGAGACCTCAACTTTAAAATCTTTGCCCTCCAGAATTGCTTTGCGAACCTTGGCAGGAAGATCTTTCCACGGAGTGTTAAGGTCAAATCCGAGCTCTTCGCCGAGACCTGCAAGAAGACGCAGCCAATACTCGGTGGTAGATTTTCCCTGCGACCACGGAGCGATAGCGCCTTCACCCAGAGTCATATCTGGGTTGGGCACTAAAAGATCCTCATCAACTTCAAGCCTGGAACCAATACCATCGCAAGCCTGGCATGCGCCAAAGGGCGAGTTGAAGGAGAAGGCGCGCGGCTCAATAGTGTCCACCTGCAGGGGGTGATTGTTGGGGCAGGCAAGGTTTTCACTAAATGTTCGGGTGCGTTCGGGTGAATCTGCCTGTACATCTACGAATTCGATGAGCAAGCGGCCATCGGCTAGTCTGAGTGCGGTCTCCACGGAATCGGTCAGTCGCTGGTGAATACCCTCCTTAATCACGATACGATCTACCACAACGTCAATGGTGTGTTTGTATTGTTTCGCTAGTTTAGGAGGATCCGAGAGTTGAACTGTTTTTCCGTCCACCCGGGCACGCGAATAGCCCTGTGTCACCAGGTCTTTGAACAGATCAACAAACTCACCTTTGCGAGCTGATACCACCGGGGCAAGAACCTGCAAACGCGTACGTTCGGGGTATTCCAGCAGTGCATCGACAATCTGCTGCGGGGTTTGCTTGGTAATTTCTTCACCACAGACAGGGCAATGCGCACGTCCTACACGGGCCCACAGCAGGCGCATATAATCGTAAATCTCGGTTATGGTGCCTACCGTCGACCGCGGGTTTTTTGAAGTAGATTTCTGGTCGATAGAGACCGCTGGCGATAGCCCCTCAATAAAATCAACATCAGGCTTATCTACCTGCCCAAGGAACATACGCGCGTAGGAAGATAGTGATTCAACGTACCTGCGCTGTCCCTCTGCGAAGATGGTGTCAAAAGCAAGTGAAGATTTACCCGATCCCGATAGCCCTGTAAAAACCACCATTGCGTCACGTGGAATCGTAAGATCAACGTTCTTGAGGTTGTTTTCGCGAGCACCCTGCACACGAATGCTGCTCAAGTCGTTTGACTGCAAAGGGGTGGTTGCTGATCCAGCACGGGGAGGCATCGAAAATCCTTTCGTCTATCTTCGAATCTACATTCTACGCTCTTTCGGCGGGGATAGCATGCTTTATGATGCGGGTTTGACTCGTGGCGAACGTTTTTCCTGGTGACTTTCATTCCCGTTGCCCCCTTATCCCTGCCGCTAGAAACGGGATATACACCGCATCAGTACACTGGATATATGGCTACTTATCCCGAATCAACTCTTATCTTCGAAAATCCGGAATTTACGGTACGTGCCCTAAGCGTCTCAGACATGGATAACAGCGTCTACCTGATCACGATTCGCCATACTGGTGAGCAAATGCTGATCGATCCCGCTTATGATGCGGAAGCACTGTATACCTTCACGCTTGAGGCAATCATGCAGGACTGTCCAAACCTAGCCCTTACAGAAGAGAACGACCGCCGAGTGCGCATTCTCGAATCTGAAGAAGATTTCGAGCCTATCCCCCGCCGTGCTCTTGGCGTGACGGGTATTATGGTCACCCATGGGCACTGGGACCACATTCGTGCTCTGCGCGAGCTTGAATCTCTCACCGGTGCCATTACTTATGCAGGATCCGCGGACGCCGAGGCCATTCGTGCGCAAGAAAATTTCACGGTCGAAAACGAGTTAAACGGCGGCGAAGTTTTTGATTTTTACGATACAGAGCTGCAGGTGCGCGCTATTTCCGTTCCCGGGCATACTCCCGGATCCATCGTATATTCTGTGCAGACCACATGGGAAGATGACTCCCCTGCTACCTTGCTTTTCACCGGCGATGCGCTCTTCCCCGGCGGTGTAGGCAAGACCGATTCTCCCGCGCAGTTTGGCGAACTTTTCTCAAACGTTCTTGAAAAACTCTTTGGAAACTTTGATGATGAAGCGATTGTGCTTCCGGGTCACGGGCGTTCCACAACATTAGGCACCGAGCGTCCACACCTTGAAGAATGGGGTTCACGGGGCTGGTAGCCCAGTACATCCTGTAGGCTTTCTAGCAGCACAAGTCTGGTTAAACAAAACGACCGCGCTACCATAGCGCGGTCGTTTTATGACACCCGGGGGTATCTATCACTCACTCAAACACAAGCAACTCGAGGACAATTCATGAAACCTTCGATCACTTGATAACTCAAGTTTAGCCTACTTTTGGGTCGGTTTTCTACATGGTTTTTGCTCCCCAAACACCTTAGATAAGCTGAGCGCATATTTGTAACCGTTCTGTTATTTTTACCCCACATGAAAGCAGGGCATTTAAATACCAATCGAGATTTTATTGATTTTTATATGGCATAAATCACTAAAACTTTTCTCTGGAAGTTCCGCGTCATACAGCCATTTTTCAAGGTACACCCCTAAATAACAGTATTGTTAAACCCGCGTAATCATGCGGGTTCTATACACCAATTGGTCTGTTTGAATGGTTTTTTCGCAACACACACGAAATCGGTAAAAACTACCCCTCGGTACAGCCCGCGAAGACACAGAAAAGGTGCCGTGCGCATCCCAACATAACGAGGATGCCCACGGCACCTTATCAAGCTTGCCTTCGTCTTTTATGGGCGAAATATGGCACAGAAACCACTACGAAAGACCGATCATCGTACCGTTTTCATCAAAACCAATACGCTCTGCAGCAGGGCTCTTGCTCAGACCGGGCATGGTGCGCATCGTGCCGCAAATAGCGTAAACATAACCGGCACCTGCGGCAAGACGAACCTCGCGCACAGGCAAAGTCCAGCCGGTGGGTGCACCCTTGAGGGAAGCATCCGAAGAGATCGACAGGTGGGTCTTGGCAATCACCACCGGCAGATGCGAGTACCCCAAATCAGCAAAACGCTTAAGCTGCTTTGCCGCTGCGGGAGCAATCGAGATACCGTCTGCCCCGTAAACCTTAGTAGCAACCTTCTCAAGCTTAGTTTCGAGAGAATCCTCAAGATCATAGGTGTACTCCAGGTTCGAAACGTCGTCGCAAGCCTCAGCAACCACATTTGCCAGGTCAATCGTACCCTTGCCACCCTCAGCAACACCATGATGGATAGCTACGCGAGCGCCAGCCTCTTCGGCAATACGGCGAATAGCTTCATGCTCAGAATCGAAATCGGTGGGGAACGCGTTAATAGCCACCACCGGCTGCACACCGAAGTCACGCACAATCTCAATGTGCTTCTTCAGGTTAGTAGCCCCTGCTTCAACGTCGGCAGGGTTCTCTTCAAGCATGCCTTCGGGCAGAGGCTTGCCCGGTACGATCTTGTACAGCCCAGAGTGGGATTTGAGGGAACGTACGGTGACAACCAGCACAGCAGCATCAGGCTTCAGCCCTGAGATTCGGCATTTAACGTTGAAGAAACGCTCAGCACCCATATCTGCCCCGAAGCCTGCCTCAGTAATCACGTAGTCGGAGTATTCCAAGCCAACGTAGTCAGCGACAACTGAGGAGTTACCGGTAGCGATGTTCCCGAAGGGGCCCGCGTGAATAAGTGCCGGAGTGTGTTCGAGAGTCTGAAGCAGGTTGGGGTTAATGGCATCCGCCAGAATAACAGCCATTGCGCCGTCAGCCTTCAAATCGGCGGCGGTGACTGCCTCACCATCGTAGTTCAGACCGATAACAATCTTCGCCAAACGTTTGCGCAGGTCCTCAAAGGAGGTTGCCAGCGAAAGAATCACCATGATTTCAGAGGCACTGGTAATATCAAACCCGGTCTGTCGGGGCACGCCGTCAATACGCTCGCCCAGACCGACTACGATGTTGCGCAGGGAGCGGTCGTTCATGTCGATAACGCGGCGCCACTCGATAGCACGGGGGTCGAGACGCAGGTCATTACCCTGGTGCAGGTGGTTATCGATCATGGCGGCCAGTAGGTTGTGGGCTGCGGTAACGGCGTGGAAATCACCGGTCAGATGCAGATTTAGCTTCTCCATGGGAACGATCTGCGAGTAACCGCCGCCAGCGGCACCGCCTTTAATACCGAAGGTTGGTCCCATGGCAGGCTGGCGAAGCGCCAGCGCAGCTTTACGTCCGGTCTGGGCGAATCCCTGTGCTAGCGAGACAGAGGTTGCGGTCTTACCTTCGCCGAGCGGTGTGGGAGTTACAGCGGTAACGACAATGTACTTGGAACCGCGCTTTTGGGCGGTTTCTGCGTTGGTGCTTTCGTCGAGCAGGACCTTGGCAACATATTTACCGTAGGGCTCCAAACGATCTTCGCTGATGCCGTTCTCGGCGGCTATTTCGGTGATGGGCTTAAGCTCAGCAGCGAGAGCAATTTCGAGGTCGGAAGGGAAAGGCTTGTTCGTCATCATTGTCCTTAACAAGTAGAAACCAACAGTTCCATATCCCATTCTATGCTCTAGCTCACGGAATGTCACTCATTTCTGCCTATGCCAACGGACTCTCAATACCTTTCGATGTACAGAGAGAATACTTATCAGTGGTAACTTTATAGCCAGTGTTCCATAGGATTCTGCCACGTGTGATCACCCTGAGAGTATATAAGGCGGGGGGGACATTTGCAGCGGGAGCGTGATCTTCGAACCGGTGCTCTCGAAGTTCAAAAAAACTATATACAAACTGAACGAGTTTCTTGAACGTCTTTACATCTGCTATCGCCCTAAGAAAGGACGGAATCGCTCGTACAGACCTCGGGTTGCTTTTTCGACACGTTTCTTTGTGCGTGCATACGCACTCTTTGTAGCACCAAACCGGCGCATTTTTGGCAAAATTTTTGGGAAATCAGTTCCAGTTGTCTTGAATTCTCCTGTCTCAAAGGCCCTGTCCATAAACAGTTTGGTTTTTTCAGGGTTTAGTTTCTCAGTTTTGATCAGCTCTTGCTCTTCGTTTTCACGGATTCCAGACGCATAACTGATTAGTCCTTCAGCCGTATCAGTGTAAACATCCGGGTTCTTTACCACTTCTTCTACGTATCCCTGAATAATATCCTCACTGGGGCGCAACTCGGGGTTTGCATGTACCGCGCGGTTGATGGAGCGGCGAATGGTATCGCGTTCCTCCCCATCTTCCGCACCGTGAAGTCGCGCAACGAGTTCCAGAATATAATCAACATTCACTTCCTGGTGCTTCACCAAGTCGATTTCAAAAACAAGCTGCTCGAAAGCCTCAACAGTTTTTTGAGCTTCGGATACTTCCTCGTCAGTTGATGCTGCGAACTCGTCAGGATCCTCTAAAATAATATGCGCTTCGGCAACTTCTGCACGTACATCCTGGTAGGTTCCGGTGTAGTCCTGAAGTGTGTAATCATCAATTAGCTGTGCCTGTTCGTCATATTCGTCGAACATCATGAGCTTATTATGCAGATCAAGTACCTCGCCCAAGGTCTGCACAAACTCCGCTTTCTGTCCCTCGCTGGACAGTGCTAATCCTGTAGCACCAATAGGAAATGATTCAAGCAGCTCAGTAGCTTTTTGGGTGTATTCTGCGTATATCTGTGAGTAAGGTTCAATGAGAGCGGTGCTTGCGGCATTTTTATCGCCGAAAAGCCCAAGCGCCTCATTCGTATTTTCTTCAAGATCGCGAAAGCACACGATATTCCCGTAGGGTTTAACAGCGTTAAGGATGCGATTCGTGCGGCTATAGGCCTGCATAAGCCCATGCATGCGCAGGTTTTTATCAACCCACAAAGTATTAACTGTTTTGGAGTCGAACCCGGTAAGGAACATGTTAACCACAATAAGAAGATCAAGCTCACGGTTTTTCATCCGTTGAGAAACATCCTTGTAGTAGTTTTCAAAGCTGTTTCCTTCAAGCGAGAAGCTCGTCCCAAACATAGCGTTATAATCGCCCACAGCGTCCGAAAGCAGCTGCCAGTCTTCGTCGTTCAGATTATCCGTATCGAAGTTTTCCTCACTCATAAAGCCCTGCTGAGCAGCACCTGGTTTTGAGTATATGATGGCTATTTTGAGCGCAGAATCTTCACGAATATCATGACTTGCTATACGTTCTGCCTGCAGATGAGCGAACTGAGTGTAGTACTTACGTGCCGCCTCAATACTGCTGGTCGCTAGAATCGAGTTAAACCCGCGCCGTTGCGTACCTTTATAGTTGTACCCACTCCCCTGGTTAGTTTTCTTAGCATAGTTGGTCAGGATGTAGTCCGCGATAGTGCGGATACGGTCATCAGAATTTAGTAGTTCACGGGTCTGCTCGTCTTCGTCGCGGGTTTTTCCCTCAACGTCACGGTATTGAGCACTAACATTGTTGTACTCAATGCGGAAAGGCAGCACGTTACCGTCTCCGATAGCGTTGACTACAGTATATTCATGCAGACGTTCGCCAAAGAGGCTTTCGGTGGTAGCACCCAGTGTGCCGGTAGAGTTTGCGTCAAAAATTGGTGTTCCGGTGAATCCGAAAATACTGTATTTTGTGAAGCGTTTAGTGATAGCTCGGTGCATATCGCCGAATTGGGAGCGATGGCATTCATCAAAGATAATCGCCACACGTTGGGAGTACGCCGGATGGTTTGTCTCGCTCTTAATGAGGCTGTTGAGCTTGTGAATAGTAGTAATGATAATGCGTTTTGATGGGTCACTCAGCTGTGCGTTTAAAATCCGGGTTGAGCTGTTGGAGTTTGCTGCCCCCTTCTCAAAAGCGTCGTATTCTTTCATGGTTTGATAGTCAAGATCTTTGCGATCGACTACGAAGAGGACTTTTTCGACCAGACCCGTTTCAGCCAGTAATTGCGCGGTTTTAAAGCTGGTGAGGGTCTTCCCCGAACCGGTAGTGTGCCAGATAAAGCCTCCCCCTTGGCGGGTACCAATGCGTCGGCGGTCGTTATTGGCAATGAGCACACGGTTAATAATGCGTTCAGTGGCCACAATCTGATAGGGTCGCATGACCAGAAGCGTACCCTCAGTATTCAGCACACAATAACGGGTAATAATATTGAGGATGGTTCGTTTTGCGAGGAAGGTTCGCGCAAAAGGGATAAGGTCGGTAATACGATGGTTCTGTGCATCTGCCCAGTAACTGGTGAATTCAAATGACTCTGTACCTGCTTTAATATTTCGCTCTTGGGCATTTCCGTATTTAGCTACCTGTGCGTTCCGCACCGTGTTGGAGTAGTATTTGGTCTGTGAGCCATTACTAATAACGAATAGCTGCACATATTCGTATAGCCCTAAACCCGCCCAAAAACTTTCTTTCTGGTAGCGGTCTATTTGTTGAAAAGCTTCTTTGATACTCACCCCGCGTTTTTTGAGCTCTATATGCACCATGGGAAGACCGTTAACCAAGATGGTGACATCATAGCGGTTCATCAGGGGGTGGGTGCCATCGCTGCCCTGCACACTGTACTGGTTGATGACCTGTAGCCGGTTGTTATTGGGGTTCCGGCGGTCTAGAAGCGTAATATTGCGGGTAGTTCCGTTATCCCGTTCAAAAGCTATACGCGGTTCTTTCTGGATGCGGTGAGTTTTCTCGGCACGTCCCTCACTTGGTTTAGCAATGTGATCGGTAAGGAGCCGTTTCCATTCATCGTCGCTAAGAGCAAGAGGTTCGTTATCACGTGTGTTAAGAATTTCAATTTGTGCACGCAGGTTGGTGAGCAGGTCTTCTTCGGTATGAATGGGTAGATACTCATACCCCTGGGAAATTAGGACTTCGATGAGCCGTTTCTCAAGCTGTGCTTCGCTCTGGTGGGCGCCATTTTTCTCACGTGGTTCATCGTATTCTGCGATCACGGTTGCATAGTCGGCGTTGACTATGAGCGTGTCAGTGGGGTTAGTAGGCACCGGGTAGTGGGGTACAGTTTCCATACTGAGAGCCTTTCAGCTATTGCTTGTGTTCGGTGGAGTCGGATGCGCGCGGAAATGTGAGCAGACGGTCACGATAGTATTCATACTGCTTACGACGAGCCTCAATTTCAGCAGGTAAACCTGAGCTAATATCATTCACGAGGGCATCAAATTTATCGAGAATTTTTACGATGCGCTCCTGCTCAGCGAGAGGCGGGAGAGGAATACGTACACGCTTGAGGACTGTTTGTGTAAGACTTGGTACTCCACTAGCAGTATTTAGCTCAGATAAATTTTGAACATGTAGAGCATAGTACAGATATTTTGGAACTATCTTTAACTGATCAATCTCCGTATAAAAAATTGTATCTACATTCCAAAATGGAGTATCCGTATAGAAAATATTTCCAATAGACCCTTTACGCGGAATAAGGACAGACGGATCACTATAAGCACTACGATCAACATATGTCATAATTCCGCCGGAACCATATACGGGGATGTCTCCAGAGTTAAATCCTTTGTAACTTTTTCCATTTTTGATTCGGACTAAGTTTCCTAGAATTTCAGCCCCCCCCCATTGAGATTCTCGAAGAGAGAGTTCCGGTAATATTCATACTGGGCACGGCGAGCCGCGAGCTCCGCTTCTAGCTTCGTGAATTTGTCAAGAATTTCAACAATCGCATTCTGTATTTCAAGAGGAGGGAGGGGAAACTTAAATTTCTTAAATCCTTTCATATCAACACTTGCAAAGCTAGACTGCGTTGTATTTGATTTACACCATTCATCAAGAATGAATCCATAATAAAACAAGAATTTTATATTTACTTTATTTAAATATTTGTTCTTGACAGATAATGCCGTAAAGCGCTGATTGCATAAAAATGGAACTTTAATAAGTGCATGTTCGCCTATAGTAGCCGAAGTTGCAAAAATTATTGAGTTTTGCGGGAATATTTTACCATTTTTAACCGCACTTTTATGAACATGTTTTAAAGAATCGCTTAGAACACGCCCGTTAACTCTAATATCTTCCATTCGAAACCAAGGGATTTCCCCATCTTGCCAATAGGAGGGTATAGATTTTGAAGGAGTATATCCGTTCTTCGTATCAAAGAGCTCTGATATTTCTACGTATTCCACACCATCTGGGCAAAGTTCAGCCACAAGTTTTTCAATATAGTTATGCGCTTTAGGGGCTTCCATATCCGAGGATACCTTTGGCATATCTTTTGTTTCTTCGCTCATCTATGCTTCCGTCCCTTCCAGCTCAGCCACTATCGCATCGATCTGGGTGCGAAGCTCAGCCTGACGTGCCACGATCTGTTCAATCTGTGTGTTTAACTCACCAATATTGATCTGCTCGCGTGTGTCTTCTGCTTCTACCCAGCTCGAAACAGACAGGTTCGCGTCCTGCTCCAGCAGAGTCTCGCTCTTCACCAGGTGAGCAAAATACTGCACGTTCTCGCGTGTCCTCACGGCTTGATAAATCTTCTCGCGGTGCGATTCAAGAAGCCTATTCTTATTGCCTACACGTTCAAATTCCGCTGAAGCATCCACAAAAAGCACGCTCGTATCGCGCCGTGTACCCTTTTTGAGAATAATAATGCAGGTACCAATCGTGGTACCAAAGAAAAGATCAGGTGGCAGCTGAATCACCGCGTCAACATAGTTATTACGCAGTAAGTATTCTCGGATTTTACGCTCAGCACCGCCCCGGTACAATACACCAGAGAACTCAACAATAGCGGCCGTACCATCTTCGGCAAGAGATGACAGCATATGCATGGTGAACGCCAAATCGGCCTTCGACTTAGGAGCTAGCACGCCAGCAGGTGCGTACCTATCATCATTAATCAATAAGGGGTTCGAGTCCCCTTCTCACTTGGTCGAATACGGCGGATTAGAGACAATCGCTTCAAAAAGTTCCAGGTGCCGGTGTTGCGGATCGATCAAAGTATCGCCATGCGCAATATCAAATTTATCGAAAGGAACGTTATGCAGCAGCATATTGATGCGGCACAGATTGTAGGTTGTGGGGTTGCTTTTCTGCCCCAAGAATTCCTTCATATTCTCTACGCCCAGCAGCTTGGCAAACTTCAACAGCAAAGAGCCAGAACCACACGCAGGGTCGCACAAGCGGTCACGATGGATACATGCCCCCAGTGCGGAGTGGGACCATCGGATAGCGCCAATACCGGCTATAAACTGGGATTTATCACTGGCGCCGTGGCTTGGGGATCGGGCTGTCGAACCTTTGTGAGTAGAGTTCTTCGCTATCCCGGCTGGCTTCCGTAGAGGGGTGAACCAGCCGGGACTTCGCGCGCAGTAATAGCGAAGCAGCAGATAGCTACATACAGAAATAACTCGCGTAAACGCCGCGCTGTTCCTTTCCCGCAGGAGCTCGGGGAGAAAGGAACAGCGCGAAGACGTGCTAACGATCAGAGTGCCGCGTTTATAGGGCTCCTATTTGTCAGATACCTGTTGCGGCTTTGAGTGCATCCCGGAATTCGGTCATGCGGTTCTCCTGGTTGTAGAACGGCAGGCCGATGATACGGTAGTCGGTGTTGTCGACGTAGATGGTGTGCGGAACCGCGTTCTGCTCGATGGCGAGTAAGAATTCTTCCTTCCACTTGTCGGTTTCGAGCAGGTGCGTGCCCTTCGGCTCCACGTAGATCTGTTGCTGTTTGTAGGGCTGGCCCTTCTTGCGCAAGAAGAGGAGGAAATCGGGTTCGAATCGCTCGCCGGTCTCGAACGAGTAGATGGCCAGCGGTGCGAGCCGTTCGTTGCGCACCAGGTAGACCTCGTCGTAGCACTGCTTGAGGTCGTCGACAACGGTCGAGAAGTATTTGACAAAGGACTTCTCTTCGCTAGTGCCGTAGTTGTCGTTGTAGACATACCATTCGGCGTTTTCAAGGTTAACGCGACGGCTGGAATCAGGATCGCTGCTTTGGCTGGTGCCGATTCCACCTTCGACCGGATTCGCGATCTGTAGGCGCTTGTTGCGTAGCACCTCATTCAATCGTTTGGCTTCGAACTGGTGCGTGCCGCGGTAGGTGACTTTGATGCCTGCCAGGTAGCTGGCGACGGCGAGGAACACCTTGTCCAGGCCCGCCCGCAGTTCGGTTGCAGTGAGGTCTTCAGTGTCGCTTTGGAAGGTGATCTCAGTGTCGCCGAGGTAGTCGCTAGACATGATGAACTCGCGGGCCGAGTTCAGATGAGGGAAATAGTGCTTGAGCGCCTCGAAGCGCAGTGCGTCGTAACGCGCCAACGATCCCAAGGCCACGTTCAACGGTATCTCGTTGATCTTTCGGCGGATCGTATGAACCTTCGGACTCTTGGGCGCCTCTGCTTTCCCGCTGTCGACGCCGAAGAGGCCCACAAGCTGGGAATGTGTGTGGCGGACATCGAGCTGATAGATCGCCGACTTCACCCGGTTATCCAGCTGGGTGACTTCCTCGCGGGTGACTTCCTCGCGCTGGTTACTGAAGACCATCGCTTGGTGGTAGAAGTCCGTCTGTTTGAACGACGATTTGAGTTCGTAGGTGACTTCGGTTACTTCATCGGGAAGTAAGCCTGTCTCACGTAGCGCCAGGCGTAGCTCGGTGATGTACTTCGAGTCCTGTTTGGAGTGGTAGAGCAGGGTTTCAAGGAGCCGGTTCGGGCTGTCAAGATCATGATCGTACTTGCGGACGAACTTGTCTTCTTGATCGCGATCCACGGACTCGTTCTCGAGCATGAACGGGAAGTAGCGGGCTCCGCGCCCAATCAGTTGCGCTTCCTTGATCGTGTACGCGCCGGGTTTTCCTGCTTTGCCTCCCTGGCGTGTTTCGTAGAGGCGGACGATGTCGTAGAGGTTGAGAACGTCCCAGCCTTCGTTGAGCATGTCGACCGTGAAGATGATTCGATACGGGTTGGAGTGATCTTCGAGCGAGTTTACTGCCAGCTGCTTCTCCGTGGAGTTGTCTGTGGAGCCGTTCATGATGATGGCGTTCTCTTCGGCAAACCCTTGCTGGATACTCGATCGCAGGGAGCGCAAGCTCGGATCCTTCTCTTGGAAGTAGCTGATCACCTCTTTCATCAGACCGTCGGTGGCCATCTCGAGGATCTCGTTCTCGCTGAGTTGTTGGAGTCGCTGGAAGAACTCGTCGTAGAACGCTTTCGAATCATCGATCCTTTGCGACTTCAATAGCACAACGGGCTTCGAGTAGACGCCGCCGTCAGCAAACAGCGCGCGACGGTACTCCGACAAGACAAGTGCTTGAAGAGTCCTTCCCCACGGGTCGAGGACGGATTGAAAGTTCTGGAAGTCCTTAGTGAACCCAGACTCGCGGAAGCGTGCCAGCGGGTAGTCGAAGACGATCTTGTCTTTGTACTTCTGCAGGATGTTGCGGTCGCGCAGATCGACAGTCGCTGTGAACTCCAGCAGCACATTGTCCCGGTTGCCCAGGAAGGCTGAGCTGACCCTGTATTCCCACGAGCGGTCTTCCTCGTCCTCAGCCTTCGTTGCCCTCTTGGTGCGCGTATTCACGTGATGTGACTCGTCAGAAATCATCACCACGGGTGCATCCTCGAAGTCATCGTTTGTGAGCGCGTTTTCCTTCGGGTCAAGGAAATCCAGATGCAGTTTTTGGGTCGTCGAGAAGCAGAGATTGATTGCGTTCGGGTCGGCGGCAGCAAAGTTGCTGACTTCGTTGATGGGAACCCGTATGCCGTCGATCTCGATTGACTCGGCGAAAAGATACTTCGCTGAAGCCGAGTCCAAGAAGTTGGCTTTGGTCTTCTCGATGATGTTCGTTTGGTTCACGAAGAACAGGAAATTGCGGTAGCCAAGCGAGTAGTAATGCAGGATAAGGCCAGCCATCATCACGGTCTTACCTGAACCCGTCGCCATGTGATACAGGAGATGAGTCTGGCGGTTCTTCGACAACTTGTCATTGCTCAAGTACTCGAGCGTATTTGAGAACGCATGCTCCTGGTACTCACGCACCTCGATGTGAGGGGCGAGATTCTGCTCAATGTGTGCAGGTAGCTCGTGTCGCGTCCCGAGGTGATAAAAGAGGTCGAGCTGCTGGAACAGGAACATGTCTTGGGTCGTTGGGATGCCCATTATTCGCCCTTCTGGTAGAAGGACTTCGTGAACGCGACGTCGGCCTCCGACAAGCCAAAGTCGGCATCTTCGACTTCTGAAGCGTTGACGTACAGCCGGTTCTTGTCGACCAGCTCAGCCACGGTCATCTTCTGATCGTCGAAAGACAGCTCCGCAAACTCCGATGCGGAAGCCGCTAGCTCGTCGGGCAGAACAGATGGGCGCAACAGGCCACGCTCAGTCGCTCGATCGAGTACCGACTGAACTTCATCGGCGGTTGTCGCGTCCCGCAGTTCACCCATAAGCTGCTCGCTCTGCTCTGCAAGCTCGACGAAGACGAACGAGCCGCCACCTTTCCAGTTATGAGCTTTTGAAACTCCACTCTGCTCTCCATCGATCACTGCGCGCAACCGAGGGACCGTAATGGTCTGGATATACTCCATCTGCTCAACGCCAATGTAACGACGCCCCAGTTTATGCGCGACGGCGGCTGTCGTTCCAGAGCCAAGGTGAAAATCCATAACGAGATGACCCGGCTGAGAAAACATCTCGAGGTAAAACTGGATATATGCTTCAGGCTTCTTTCCATTCCTGAACGAAACGCCACCCTCACTATTCACAATGTTGTATTCCTTCACAAAATCAACGAAATTGGGGTACGGCTTTAGCGTCACGTCGCTACTTAGCGGTTGACCCGGGTAGTAGAACCCATTTTTATTATTCCCCTGGGGGAGCTCAAATATTCTGAAGTCGCGGCCGTCATCACCCATGTTAGGTACCGCGAATACAGTTCCCTTCGGGTATCTATCAATAAATGATTCAAGGTGTGCGACATAAAATCTCCCACTTGAATTCTTTTCGCGGATGCTTCCACGAATAGACATGGACTTAAGCCCGCCCGTATGGCCGACTGATCTTGTTTTCTTCACTCGATCCGGGAAATAGACCTTGACAGATTTTCCGGCCAGCGTGAGTTGCTCATTGGGTTCATCGAGGAACTCGAAATCGTACTGATAATCATCAGCAGTCTTCTTAAGCTCCCTCTTTGGAACTTCAAATGACGGTGACTTGGAATAGATCAGGGTGTACTCGACAACGTCATTGAATTTCTTATCCCCAGTCAGGCTTCTATCGGGATGCCGAACTAGAGTATTCATGTCGAACTGGTGGCACTGCTCAGAGAATATCTCGTCAGCGGCTACGCGCAGATAAGGGTACTGGTGGAAGCTGCACTGAACAAGAATGACACCGTCTTGAGATAGCAGCTTTCTGGCTAGCTCCAGCCTGTTCTTCATAAAGACAAGCCATGAAGAGCGACTAAACCGGTCGTTGTAACCAAAGCTGTCAGATCCGGTGTTATACGGCGGATCGATGTAGATACACTTGACCTGACCTTCGTATCGTTCTAGCAGCGAGCTTAGAGCGAGCAGGTTGTTACCTTTGATGAGGAGGTTTTCGTTCTCATCGAACTCTGTCAGGCGTTCCTCCCCTTCTGCTGTGTATCGAGTCGCATTACAGAAAGCTTTCGGTGCGAGGAGTCTGGTCACTTCGTCAGGTGCGAGTGTCTCGTTGTAAAAGACCTCGTCACGGTGCTCGTCTTCCTTGTCCTGGCCACCTTCAAGTACGCAGTCCTTGTATGGCCACACCAGAGTAACGTCGCTCGAGGCTGAGATTAGATCGTGGTCGTTGGCTGAGAGGCCGATTTTGTTTCGGTAGGCCGTGTAGCTGTCAGGTAGGAACTCCTTAGAGCTGACCACCCACATGAATTTCTCTTGGTCAAAGATGGTGATGCCATCGACGTCTTTGAAGAAATGCTTTCTAAGAAGCGGGGATGCCGCTAGGCTGCGGATTAGATCGGCATCGAGCTGCGAAACGGCGTCGCGAACTCGTGGTTTGAGTAGTTGGCCGTCCTGGGAAACGAAACGCTCATCGCTCTTGAGCACAGCTTCGAGTTCTTGTAGGAACTTCATCATTCCACCTCTTTCTTGATGGTTCCGGATGTGGTTTGCCGCTGGTTGTTTCGTGTTGAGGGAGAAGATGGGTTTGCGTCAGACAACGCAGTGAAAGCCTGGTTGTACCTGGATCGACCACCCAAGCGACTACTATTCGGTTCTGAGATTGCCACGCAAGTTGTCAACAGGCTTTCCCGACGGCATGCACTAGGCTGGCTCATGCGTCTTTTCCTTTCTCTTCGTCAGCAGGAACAACTTCGACGATTTCTGCCATTTGGCAGTCCAGTGCTCCGCATATTCGTGCGAGCACTTGCAAGGCCGGTTGCCATTGAAGATCTTATTCAGATCAGTCTCGTTGGCCCCTTTCCAGACCCCTGCTTGAATCGCGGTCTTGCCGATTGGGCGTTGCACCTCACTCTTGGATTCGAACTCTTCCAGCTCGTAGGTGTCCAAGATGATGTCGAAAAAGTCCTTAACGAACCCTTGCTTGCTCTTTGCCGCACCCGATAGGTGCCGATAAAGCAACTGAAGATAAGGCCCCAAAGCGTACGTATTCTTAGGCTTTTCTGCCATCGCACACCTCCTGACTGCAGATCTTGTCACTACCTTGCCTCATTTCGCCTCGGGTGAAATAGAGCCTTCTCAATAGCGTGGAAACCAGCGAGCGGGAACTAGACCCGAGCAGACGGAGCAACGACTCAAGTCTACCGCTTCTACTCGCGATTGTGGTCACAAAGTTCACGTTCGCGAGCACGACCTGCCCACCTGGACGCAGTAACCACCGCGTCCAAGGCAGACCAGAGGAAGGAGGAAGACGATGAGTAAGGCAAAGAACGCCAAGCAGACATCGAGCGCCGTAGCCCGCAAAGCGTCAGCTGCACTTCGCGACGGCCGAAGCAGCACTCGAACCAAGTCGGTAGCCGGATCCGCGCTGTCACAGACGCGCCCCACGCGACGGAAGTAGTCTCGCAAGCTCATGACAGTGTCGAGCATATCATAAGACGCGCCCCACGCGACGGAAGTAGTCGCATCTGGTCCGCAGAGTAGCTAACTGGGGACCTCACTTTTCAACCATTCATTTCAGGAGACAACTCGTCGGGCCCGGCGGGTACCTACCTGGACTGTCAGCTCCCTGCTGGCTGCCAGGTAGGTACCCAACCTTCTTTGTGCCCGATGAACTCCTGAAACAACAAACCGACGCAGCTCTGTCTCCGCAATCCACCCACTTGGTGGAGAAACGGAGACCACGGTGTCCCACCGTCCTCACAAACCACAACATGCCCCTTACTCTGTCCAGACCAAGAAGGTCGACACAAGGTCTACACCCAGATCTACGTGCCTTCGACCATCTCTAAAGACGGCATTCAGAACTATGCGTGGATCGAGCTCGTCGACCCACCCGTTGGAGACGAATCGCTCGGCCTGAGTGCCGACGAGGTTCTCGCCTTGCTCTACGACCCGACGTACGTGCCGGAGTGGAAAGTCGAATATCTGCGCACTGCCTACCTCATTTTTCGTGCCGCTGAAAACGCTCGAAACCGTGGTGACCTCTCCTATAGCGATTGGGAAGTCGAGGTTCATAACGGACTCCAGTATTTGAACGTCTCAGTTCACGAAGACCAGATCGACAGCGAGCTGGTTGTCGATTGGCTGCTGTCTCAGGTCAGCACCAAGCAAACCGAACAGATCCGCCCGCACGTCTTTGAACGGCTCTCCTTCGTCGAGATCGCTCGTGAGGAGCTGCCCGGCGCTGACGAAGCCGATGTGACCAAGCGAGCGAACAGCATCGGGCGCTCGGTCAAGAGGGCTCTGAAGAAGCTTCAGGAATTTATTGAACAGGAATGTCCGGATCTGACTCCCGTCGGGGGCGTATGAGTGCCCGACTCCCACGAAGGCCAGCACAAATCGACGCTCATCTGAATTCATTAAGGAGGAAACGATGGCCAAACATCGTCTCAAGGTTACGTTGTCTGACCAACCCGAACCTGACGCTGCGGTCTCTGCCCGCAAGGTCAGCATCCGAAGCAGGATCGCCCGCAAGCTGCTCAGTCATAGCGGAAGGGTCCTTTTTCTATTGTTTGGGAAAAATTCTAGGTATGGTTTAGGATTCGCATCATCATCCCTACACCAACTCTTCAAGTATACGGGTGTCCCCTCCGTAAATAACCTACCGCCGTCACATAACATGAAGGGTGTCACCAGTGCATGGTTACATGACACTGATGACACCCTGACAGATACACTCCAAGGAGTATATCTTTTAGAGAACTCGGCGTTTAGACGGTCAGCAGCACCTTGGTCGCGGTACGCTGATCCATTGCCTCATAGCCCTTGGGAGCTTCGTCGATGGGCAATACTAGATCGAAGACCTTACCGGGTTCAATCTCACCCTTGTAAATCAGGTCAATCAGGGTCGGCAGGTATTTACGAACCGGCGCGGGGCCTCCTTCAAGATGAACCTGTTTGTCGAAGAGCACATCGGTACCGATCGAGCTGTCGTGGGGCACGCCTACGAAACCGATGTAGCCGCCGTGGCGCACGCAACCGAGTGCCTGGTCGAAGGACTGCTGGTTACCAACAGCCTCCGCGACGCCGTGTGCGCCCACACCGTCGGTGAGCTCCAGAACCTTGGCGATGCCCTCTTCGCCGCGCTCTTCCACGATGTGGGTTGCGCCGAATGCCTTAGCGAGCGCCTGACGTTCAGGGTTGCGGGACATGATGATGATCTTCTCCGCGCCGAGCTGCTTAGCGCCGATGACTGCGCTCAGGCCGACTGCACCGTCACCAACAACCACGATGGTCTTGCCGGGGCCTGCCTTCGCTGCATCTGCTGCGTACCAGCCAGTGCCGAGCACGTCGGACGCCGCCATCAGGTGCGGGATCTGCTCTTCGGTGGGGGTTGCGGGGGTCTTGACGAGGGTGCCGTCTGCGAAGGGTATGCGGGCGTATTCTGCCTGGGTGCCGTTGGAGCGCATACCGATGAAGGCGTCGCCTGCTGCGCTTGCCTTGAGGCAGCGGGAGGGGTAGCCTGCGGTGCAGATTTCGCACTCGCCGCAGGAGATGCAGAAGGAGCCTACGACGAAGTCGCCGGGGGCTACGGTGGTGACCTCGGAGCCGACTTCTACGACCTCGCCGATGTATTCGTGGCCCATTGCGCGGTGATCGACGGGCTCTGCGTCTGCGCCGCGGTAGGGCCACAGGTCGGAGCCGCAGATGCAGGATGCTGCGAGCTTGATGATGGCGTCGGTGGGTTCGAGCAAGGTCGGCTTCTCAACTTCGTTGACGACGACCTTACCGGGGGCTTCCATGATTACTGAACGCATTAGCTGTACTCACTTTCATGTAAATTCTTTAGGTTTTAACCAGTCGTTGTATTAGAGTACGCCCTTCGAGTTACTCGAAAGCAAGCACCATGGAAGATAAAAGCTATGTTATTCCACATCTATTTTTGAGAATAAAACTTAGTATCTTATACCTTTGGGGTGCCGTGAGATACTGAAATTATGAGTTACAGCGTCAAAGAAATCTCAGAAAAGCTTGACATAAGCCCGCATACGGTACGGTATTACAGCGACAAAGGCCTTATTCCCACTGTGCAACGAGATGAACATGGACGGCGTGTTTTCACCGAAGAATGCGTGGGGTGGTTTGAAACGATTCACTGCTTACGTGCATGCGGTATGAGCATTAACGATGTCAAAGCCTATGTAGACCTCAGCCGTCGTGGCGTGTCTACAGCATCGGAGCGTTTACACATTATCGAATATTACGCACACGTTGCCCGTCAGCAGCTACTTGATGCTCAGCGAAGGATTGATTTTGTGGACCGAAAAATTGCGTACTACCAAGATTTAATGGCGCAAGAGAATAAGAAGCATGCATAACCTAGCGCTCAATTTATTAGTGAATATCGAATATAAATCGGGGTACCTCACACCATTTTAGGTGAGGTACCCCGATCATTATTCCTCTCAGAGAGTATGTGTGAAAGACCCGTCTACCCAAGCTATCTTTTGATACTCTCTAGCATTGGATCTCGCCACCTTACACAGGCTGGATCTTCTTCTTATTCATGAAGGGTTACCTGCGATGCAGGAAGCTGCTGCACCTTCAAGGACGATGCAGGAGCATTGGTGTAAACCCTTACCTTAACGGTGCGCCCTTCCATGGTGCACTTATCGGGCGCTCCAAGCACGGAGCCCTCAACAGTGGCCACGTGGAGAGTACCGTTACTTTCAGCAGCTTCGGCACGTACATCAAAACAAGTTGCGGTACCGGTCGGTACGCTAAAGGTAATCTCATGATCACCCGTCACCTCATAATCCGACCAGTTAACAACATGTTCATGTTCCAAGGGGACGGAGTTCGAATCATGTACTGCCGGAGCTGAGATACCTGCATCCGAGCTAGTTGCCGGAGGAATGACCGGAACGAACGCCTGCACATAGGCAGAAGCTGCGGGGGCGGACAGCATCGAAGCGCCCAACGCGAGAGAGACGGCACCGACCCCGACCAAGGTGGCACGCCGAACGGCTGACAGCGTAGTCTTAAACATGAGCATCGCTCCTTTGCTCGACAATTGCTTGCACCTCCACCCTATAAGTTTTTAAATCTCAAGTGAAGAGTTACATAAAGATGACACACCCAAGATTTAAAAAAATTTTTACGAGTCTCCTAGACTCCCCTGAATTTGACGCACAAAACCCGTATATTCCCTATGTTTTCAAGGAAATATACGGGTTTCTTAAAGTTATATCTTCCTGATCTCAGGATCAGTTTTTGAGACTAAAAATCCCAGTCCTCATCCTCAGTGTTCACGGCTTTACCGATCACATAAGATGAGCCAGATCCCGAGAAGAAGTCGTGGTTCTCGTCGGCGTTGGGCGAAAGAGCCGATAAAATAGCAGGCGAAACATTGGTCACGCTCGCGGGGAACATCGCTTCATACCCCAGGTTCATGAGAGCCTTATTCGCGTTGTAGTGCAGGAACTTCTTGACGTCTTCGCTCCAGCCCACACCGTCATAGAGTGAATGCGTGTAGGCTACCTCATTCTCATACAATTCGTACAGCAGGTTGAAGGTGTACTCCTTAAGTTCTGCCTGCCGTTCCGGGCTCTCTTTTGCTAAACCACGTTGGAATTTATAGCCAATGTAGTAGCCGTGAACAGCCTCGTCACGAATAATCAGACGAATCAGATCGGCGGTATTCGTCAGTTTAGCGTGTGCCGACCAGTACATGGGCAAGTAGAACCCTGAGTAGAACAGGAAGGACTCCAGCAGCGTAGAGGCAACCTTCTTCTTAAGCGGATCATCCCCCGTGTAGTATGCGAGAATAATCTTCGCTTTCTTCTGCAGGTGCTCATTTTCGGAAGCCCAACGGAAGGCATCGTCAATCTCTTTAGTCGAACTCAGAGTCGAGAAAATCGAAGAATACGACTTAGCGTGCACCGACTCCATGAAGGCAATATTGGTGTATACGGCCTCTTCGTGCGCAGTGACTGCATCAGGCAAAAGAGACACAGCACCAACGGTGCCCTGAATAGTATCCAGCAGAGTCAGCCCCGTAAAAACACGCATGGTCAACTCTTTTTCTTCTGCCGTCAAGGTCTTCCATGAGGGAACATCATTGCTCAGCGGAACCTTTTCAGGCAACCAAAAGTTACCGGTCAAACGGTCCCATACCTCAAGATCCTTATCATCTTCAAGACGGTTCCAGTTAATAGCCTCAATCGGGTGGTCGACGAGGTGCACTTTTTCACTCATGTGTATCTCCCAGATTGGATGTCACGCCCACACAGGCATGTAATATTTTCTAAGTTACCAAGCGAGTCTGTTTCGGGGTACAAGAAGAACCTCTTGCACCCCGAAACCCGTAAGATGCTGACTCATTTACAGCATGCAGGATACGCAGCCCTCAACTTCGGTGCCTTCAAGAGCCATCTGACGCAGGCGAATGTAGTAAATAGTCTTGATACCCTTACGCCATGCGTAAATCTGGGCACGGTTAATATCGCGAGTGGTCGCAGTATCTCGGAAGAAGAGAGTCAAAGACAGACCTTGATCCACATGCTGCGTTGCCACGGCATAGGTATCAATGATCTTCTCGTACCCAATTTCATAGGAATCTTGGAAGTATTCCAGGTTATCGTTCGTCATGAACGGTGCCGGGTAGTAGACACGCCCCAGCTTACCTTCCTTACGAATCTCAATCTTAGAAGCAATCGGGTGGATCGAAGAAGTCGAACCGTTGATGTACGAGATAGACCCGGTGGGCGGAACGGCCTGCAAGTTCTGGTTGTACATGCCGTATTGGGCTACATCGGCGGCAAGCTGAATCCAGTCTTCGCGGGTCGGAATATGATGCTTAGCAAACAGCTCACGCACCCGTTCGGTCTGCGGTTCCCATTCCTTCTCAATGTACTTGGCGAAGAACTCACCGTTAGCGTACTTTGAACTCTCAAACCCTTCAAAGGTCACGCCGCGCTCCTTGGCGATCTCCATGGAAGCGCGAATAGCATGGTACGTCACCGTGTAGAAGTAAATATTGGTGAAGTCCAGACCTTCTTCGGAACCATAGTAAACGTGCTCACGCGCCAGGTACCCGTGCAGGTTCATCTGCCCCAGACCGACCGCGTGGCTCATATCGTTACCGCGTTCGATAGACGGCACGGAACGAATATCGGATTGGTCGGAAACTGCGGTAAGCGAACGAATAGCGGTTTCGACGGTTTTTCCTAGGTCATCACCGTCCATGGTCATTGCGATGTTGAGAGACCCAAGGTTGCACGAAATATCTTTCCCAATTTCGGCGTAGCTCAAATCGTCATGGTAAATCGACGGCTTTGAAACCTGCAGAATCTCCGAACAAAGGTTAGACATGATGATCTTGCCTTCAATCGGGTTAGACCGGTTAACCGTATCCTCAAACATCACGTAGGGATACCCGGACTCGAACTGCACCTCAGCAATAGTCTGGAAGAACTCGCGCGCGTTGATCTTGGTCTTGCGAATCCGCGAGTCATCCACCATTTCGTAGTACTTCTCAGAAACGTTGATATCTGAGAAAGCTACTCCGTAGATACGTTCTACATCGTAGGGCGAGAACAGATACATATCTTCGTTACGCTTTGCCAGCTCGAAGGTAATATCAGGAATCACAACGCCCAAAGACAGGGTCTTAATGCGCACCTTCTCGTCCGCGTTTTCACGCTTAGTATCTAAGAAAGCATAAATATCGGGGTGATGCGCGTGCAGGTAAACCGCGCCTGCACCCTGACGAGCACCCAACTGATTTGCATATGAGAACGCATCCTCAAGGAGCTTCATCACAGGTATAACACCGGATGATTGGTTCTCAATCTTCTTGATGGGAGCCCCAGACTCACGTAGGTTCGTGAGGGCGAACGCGACACCGCCTCCACGTTTTGAAAGCTGCAGGGCAGAGTTGATGGAACGGCCAATCGACTCCATATTGTCCTCAATACGCAGCAGGAAGCAGGAAACGAGCTCACCACGCTGCTTCTTACCAGCGTTCAGGAAGGTCGGGGTTGCGGGCTGAAAACGACCGGAAATGATCTCATCTACGATCTCTTCTGCAAGTTTTCCATTGCCTTCAGCAAGAAGCAGAGCCACCATGCATACACGATCCTCGAAACGCTCCAGGTAACGCTGACCGTCGAAGGTCTTGAGCGCGTAGGAAGTGTAGAACTTGAAGGCGCCTAGGAAGGTGGGAAAACGGAACTTGGCAGCATAGGCACGTTTGAAAAGAGACTTCACAAAGTCAAAACTGTACCGGTCGAAGAGTTCCGGCTCGTAGTACTGATTCTCAATCAGGTACTCGATTTTTTCTTCGAGATCGTGGAAGAAAACCGTGTTGTTATTAACATGCTGAAGAAAATACTGACGTGCGGCTTGACGGTCGGCGTCAAATTGGATCATGCCGTTTTCATCGTAGAGATTCAGCAAAGCGTTCAGCTCGTGGTAACTCATACCTTTGAACTTGTCAGGTACCGCTTTGGAGCTGTGTCCGGCACCGAGAGTCTCTAGCGCTGAAGGCAGTTTTGCGTCCAAAATTCTTCCAATCCTTTGTTTACTTTTTCGACATCTGAGGAGGTTCCCATAAGCTCGAACTTGAAGAGCAAGGGAACATCGCATTTCTTCGCCACAATATCTGCTGCGATTCCGAAGAGAGATCCGAAGTTTGTATTTCCCGATCCGATAACACCGCGAAGCTGGCGACGGTTCTCTTCGTTGTTCAGGAATTTGACGACCTGCGGGGGAACATTGCCTGCACCTTCAGGCTTCCCGTATGTGGGTACGCACAGCACATAGGGTTCGTGCATAACGGGAGTCTCATCCTTAGTTCGCAGAGGAAGGCGCACGTTTCGTGCCTGTAGTTTCTCAACGAACTTATGAGTGTTGCCTGAAATTGAGGAGAAGTAGACAACGAGCGGCGAATCCTTACCCAACGAGCTTTGAGTCGCTCGGCCCTCAGCGGCATCACGTGTCTGAAGAATAATCTTCTGAATCTCAGCGTTCTCATGCGTAGGATTTTGTGCGAGGGGGGTGCTCATATTTCTCCTTACTCCACGATCGAATACCCACGGAAATTCTGTGGGTTGAGTCGTGCTTGACGCTGCCGCCTATGCTAATGCAAGCGCGTTAATCTTGTCAGGCTGGAATCCTGACCAATGCTCTTCACCGGCGATGACGACCGGTGCCTGCATGTATCCGAGGGACTTAACCATCTCTAGCGCCCGGGAATCTTCCGTAATGTCTACTTTGTCGTAGTTGATGCCCTTGGCATCTAGCGCCCGGTAAGTCATGTTGCACTGAACGCACTGCGGTTTGGTGTACACGGTCACTACCATCGGTTTTCTCCTTGTCAGCCCCAAGGCGGAGCGTAATTGCGTGAATACTTTGTGTGCAAGGCAGAGGATTCTTGTGCTTGATGAGACTTCCTTTAGCTCTAGAAGACTGGAAGCATTTCGTCATCGGCCGCGCAAAGAATCGAGCCGGGTATTAATACTACATGTTGTGTCTGAAAATTTCTCTGGCACAAGATGCTGTGGTGAAGTGTGGATGTTTTGTTCGAGAAACCCACACGCGAGCACAAGGACATTCAGTTTATCCACACCTCAGGAGAGTGTAATTCCGCTAATTATTGCGGACAATACAGAGTTATCCACATATCGGCTCTGTGAGCGGAACGCGCATCGCTCTTTTAAACTGAAAATCTGTTCTGTTTTTTCAGGGCGAACAGGCCTTTGTGTGAGATTTCTGGCATTGTTTCCCTCTTGATTTTTAAGCTTTTATACCCATTCCTTGATTCTCTGCGGAACGAGGCTGAAAAACTCGACTGGAATCCACCTACATGCGTCGTGTTGGAAGTTTTTTATGGCTTTTGAGAGTATGGCAAAGATGTGATTAAGAAATTTTTGAAACATTCAGATGATCGGCGTGTTGTTGGGTTTTTGTGAAAGAAATCGTCAAACCCATTAAAACCCACATCTCGTATGAGGTCAGTACAGTTCGCCTGTGGATAAGCGTAATGATCTACTGTCTCAATAGTTGATCTTCCCCTGCCAGCCCTCAAGATGAGGTCAGCTCTTCCCCACGCTACAGAGAACAGCCATACAGATGTATAACCTAATACGTGTTTAGAGAAGTCCTCGGTCACGAAGCAGTCGGCTCAATGTATGCCCGTCATTCGCCTCCATCCACAATGGAGAATTTGTCATTTTTTGCGCTCTCTGATCGCTCCAGACCCGCCCAGAGGCGAGAACGCTCTCCCCCACCGTGAGGTTACGAATCATAATAGCGGCGACGTTCTGCGGGTAGCGCACCGCAAATCCGTTGTATATATCCGGGTCACGCTGTCCGTCGTCGCCGATAAGAATCCACTGCATCTGGGGAAATTCTTGGGCAAGTCGTTTTAGAGAGTTCACTTTGTGTTGGGACCCCGACCTAAACCAGCGGTCAGGAGTTGGCCCCCAGTCTGTTAATAGGAAGGTTCCACGCGGGTAGCCATTGCGGGTCAGAAAGCGACGCAGTGTCGGTGTGATATTCCAAGCGCCAGTGGAAAGATACATAAAAGGTGCCTGAGGATGTGCTCGATGAATGCGGTCCATGAGCACCGCCATGCCCGGGGTCGGAATGCGCGCGTGCTCATCCAGTACAAAAGAGTTCCACGCAGCGACAAGAGGACGCGGCAACATAGTCACCATAACGGTATCATCGACGTCTACGATAACCCCGATTTTCTGGGATTCCGGAACGATATAAACGTTAGTTTCAACGGCGCGGGAACCCGGTACATACATGATGACCTTATGCATTCCGGCCGGTAAGTCTAGGTCAAGGCGCACATCCAGCACTCCACCACGGTCGGTTTGTACCTCAAACGTATGCCCCGCAATAAGAATAGTCACATACACATCCGACATGGCAACGGTGGTAAAAGCCCGCCACCCGCGCGTCGGGTTATCGGTATCTTCGGTGCCTTCCACCACATGCAGGAGTTTTTCAAAGGCAGCCGTTTTATAGAGGGCACGCCCAAGAATACGCACCCACCCGGATTCAGTATCTGTGGCTACCCGTCCATATCCTTCAGAAGGCACCACAATAGGCTCACGCCCGTGAGCCACAGCTCGCTGTTCACGCCAACGATGCACGGCATCGCCCATACGATACCCTAGGTTAACGGCTTCACCTGCAACTTCGGTGACCACGCTGCGCAATTCTTGTGAGCCTAGATTCTCCATGCTTTCTAGTTTTCCATATCTTGCAATAAAACACCCTATTTTCAAGTTCGACTTCTAAAGCGTCCTCATCAATTAGTTTCATAGCCGCTCAACCTTTTTCTCAGGGGGTATTCAAACGGGTTAAAGAGAAAAGGATCTCGGTTCCCCTCTACTGTGGAAACCGAGTCCTTCTCTTTCGTCGTTAGGGCTGCTACGGATTTAGTGTGTGCGATAGATCAGATACTCTCAGCCGATGAAGGAACAAGTATCAGTTCAGTGCTCACCACTTTCTAGTGATGCTCAGACTGCCCGGATTCTTCAGTATGCAGCTGGAATGGACCTGAGCTGAGTTTTACCTGGCAGTACGCCGCGCCTTTACCTTCTGACTGTTCTACGTGGTGCACAGGCTCTTCTTCACCGGTAACTTTGATACCGCATTTCACCACGTCATTAGGGTTATCCGCATAAACAGCTACCTGAATGACCTTGCCAGCCAACTCATGGTTATCAGTCGAAGTCAGTCGGTAGTAGTTAGTTTTCGCTTCTAGACTCTGTTCGGCAGAGTTGATTTCTTGACCGTCTTGAAAGATCCGAAGCTTTCCAGTTTGAGCCTTATAACCATTATGTTCACTGCCGTTTAGGATCTCGGCAGAGACGGTAATATCGCCGCGATTTCCATAGTCTGGAGCGGAATTCAGAGACAAACCGGGCACAACTTCTGCGGAGCACCCAGTGAGTAACGCAACCGAAGCGGCCGCAACGAGAGTAATTTTCTTGACCATATGTCCATGGTAACAGTAGGCTACAGGCGAAAACGCTAGATGATGCAAGGTTTCAGCACTGTATCCGTACTAGTTAAAATCTGACACTTTCGCAAAAGCGTCGATGGTCATCTCTTGAGCTAACCGCACGTTATCCTTAAGAGTATGCCGCACTCTCCTTCACGCCGTCTGCTTCTCGCTGGTTCTCTCGGTGCATTAGCACCGATTATTTTTGCGTCCACGCCCAAGACTATTACTGCGACTACTAGCGATTTTTCCTCTACCGCTCATGAAACACAGGATAATGTTCCTGAGTCGCTCACGTTCTCTCCCGCAGCGCCGCCAAAGCCGAATGAAGGTTTCAACGTAGCAGCTATTGCGAAACAGCCGTGGTCTGCCCCTATGACCCGCCTGCCGGGTGAAGGACGTTATATCGCGTGGACCGTTGACGATGGAGTCAGCCCAGAAACAATTCGAGCCTACGCAGAATTTGCTGCGCGTACCGGTGTGCGCCTAACCTTCTTTGTCAATATGACCTATGTGGGGTTCACTCAAAATGTTGATGTGCTTAAGCCGCTAGTGCAAACCGGACAGCTTCAAATTGCAAACCACACCTTTAGTCACCCCGATTTAAAAACTCTCAAAGATGATCAGATTAAGCACGAACTAGAGAAGAACGAGGCTGAGATTCAAAGAGTTTTTGGGGTCTCGGCAAAGCCTTATTTTCGTCCCCCCTACGGCAGTTATGATGCGCGAGTGCTCAAAGTAGCCGCTAGCGTAGGATACACGCGCCCGGTGCTGTGGGAGGGAACTCTCGGAGATGAGGCTAAAACCTCAGCGCGTGTTATCTATATGCGATCGCTCAAATACGTTCTGCCGCAACGAATCCTGTTAGGGCATCTGAATTTCACGACCATTATTCCGCTTCTTGATCGTCTTGCTGGGCTAGTCGCCGAGCGTAAGCTCATCACGGTCACACTCAACGACTATTTTGAGGGGCTAACCGAGGAAGAACGTAAGGCCTCCGAGCCAAAACCCGAAGATAAGAAGGACGAAAAGAAAGAAGAACCAGCTTCCCCAGCTCCGGCCGCGGGATCTGGTCTTGGCACCACCGGAAATTAGAAACATACAGGATTTTAAGAAATATGTGCATCTTTGACCGTAGGTACAGCAAACAGTTAGAGAGGCACATGTTTTGATCTAGCATCATTTGCTTTGGTTGCCATAGGAACAGCCATGCCCACTGAATCCGCAGGTTGTTCCTTCCGCTCTCCCCTTGGAGGCATTAGAGCTTTGAAGCCGTGTTCGGTCTTACAGGGCTCATAATTTAGGGCTAGTGAGTTTCAGTCCAAACCCGGTTGAGCCCTTCCAAAATTGCCGCGGACGGTTGAGCTCCGTTAATAACCCACTGCGCTTCAATCAAAAAGAAAGGAACGCTCGTGATGCCCAATTCCTGTGCCACGCGTTCGTCAGCGCGCACATCCTCAGCATAGTGGTCGCCCGCGAGTATTTCATCAACCTGACGTGAATCAAGGCCAATATCAGAGGCGATCTTCCGAATGGACTCGTGTTTTTCAATGGAGCGTCCCTGCGTAAAATATGCTTTTTTGAAAGCCTCTTGAGCCTCTGCGGCTTTTCCCTGTGCAGTTGCGTGATGAATAATACGGTGAGCATCAAAACTATTGCCGTACTTTGCGATGCGCCAGTTAAAATCCAAGCCCACTTCTTGGGCACGTTCTGCTATTCCTTCTTGGGTAGCGATAGATTCCTCTAGGTTGAGAGAATATTTCGCGGCAATACGTTCAGCAAGCGGCAAAGCATTATCTTCCCGGGCATTTTGGTCGAGCTCAAAGCTATGCCAACGAACCTCTACCTCATCACGGTGCTCAAATTGGGCGAGAGCTATTTCAAAATTCCTCTTACCTAAATAGCAGAAAGGGCAAACAATATCTGACCAAATATCTACGCGCATCATGTACCTTTCAAGAGACTAACGATTACGCCGGTAAAACTCGCACAGCACTAATTTATCCCAGCGTACGTTCTACCCGTAATAGTCACGCAAGGTTACGGGGGTAAGATTCCGTTCGTCCAAAAGCATTTTGATCTTATCGAGCACTTCAATAACTCCGGGGTAGTTCAAATGGCCAATGAGAATAGTCTGCGAGTTCGCATATTTTTTGGAATATGCGTATATTTCTTCGGCAGGTATGGGTGAAGAATCAGCTAAAGACCCGTACCAGAGAACCGCCCTGTCGAATCCTGCACCTGCTGCAGCCTCAAGCACACGAGAATCATAGTATCCGTATGGTGGGCGGTAATATGGTTTAGAAGACACGCCGAAAAGTCGCTGTATCTCTTCGTCATTTTTCGTTAATTCTTCGGCAATTCCTGCATCATCTAGCGTAGTCAACGCCGCATGCGACCACGTATGATTGCCGATTTGAATCTGCCCTGATTCTACCAACGGTTTAAGAACGTCTAGGTTCGGTTCAAAAGCGTTATATGACCCGTTGATAAAGAAGGTAAGCCGGGTTCCCGTTCGGGCGGCAAAATCTGCATAGGCGCGCACAACATCAGGGCTTTTCCCGTCATCAACGGTCCAAGCAATATAGTTCCCTGCACCTTCCAAAGCGGTTTGCGGTTCATCCCACGGGTGCGCCACCTCTATGGGATTTATCGACTCCGGCAAAGCCGCTTTCTGCTGGTCATCCTCTTCTGAGGAATCTAACGCTGGTGCCGAAGATGCAGAGGACGAATCTACCCATGATGCTGATTCTTCAATACCCGCGACCTTTTCATCTCGTGTTACGGCATAAGGCACGCCTGCGCCCAAAAGCGGGGTGAGCATACCTAAAACGGCCGCTCGGCGTGGTATACGGGTGAAACGATCCGCCGAATTACGATGTGGAGTTTCTTTGCTTGGACTCTGGTGTTTATATGGGTACATATACTTCTACCCTATCGTGCTCTCGTGCAGAGACATAGTGCTTTTACATAACTTATAAAGTTGGGCGGGAGCGTTCCCACCCAACTTTTTATAACGTAGTTATTAGGGTTTATTTCTTTTTAGGTTCGCAGGCGATACCATCACCATCTGAATCAAGATGAGTTCCATACCCCGGCTGTCCGCGGTATAAAGGCGCAGCCCCTGCCGCCCGTACAGCAGCACAATTTTTGTAATAGACACCACCACCGTTATTTACAGGCGCAGGCTGTTCTGGAACCGGGGCAATATGCCGCTGCTGCGCCGAAGTCTGCGCAGGCACAGGAGCAACAGGTTGCTGCTGCACGGGATCCTGTTGCTGTTGAACCGGAGAAGGTTGTTGAGCTGCCTCGGGCTGAGGGGCAGAAGTAGAGGCGTCATCAAGAGGTACCTCGACAACATCCTCATGCTGTTCAGCGTCAGCAGTGGCAGCTGGTTCTGGCGTTACTTCAGAAATAGTGGGAGATGTAGTTGGAGTAGGGGTTGGTGACGGAGTTATGGAAGCCGTAGGGCTTGCAAAGGTGCTCGTAGAGGCCGTCGCAGAGATTGATGGGGATGAAGAAGGGGTTTGTTCTTTGCGGGCATTATTGCCGGAGCATCCGGTAAACAACACAGCACCAATAAGCGCCACCGCGACAATGTGGTTTCTCATATACAATTATTCCTCATGAATGAGTGGTGAATAAATCCTCATGGAGAGCTACCATAGCTCTCTGTACTAGTTTAGCCTAAACTTATGGTCTCTAATTACTCCGTGTTTTTATATTTGAGAAATTCCCAATGGAGTCATATCTTGACATATGTTTCTTAGAACAGGTTCATTATTATAAAGTTTTTATCTCTAAGTTATAACGAATGTCTTCTCCAGAAGATCTTCAGATTTTCCCTAGAAGCCTCACAAAATTCAGCATAATATTCTTGCTATCGAAGGTTTTCGAGAAAATTATCGAGCTCGGCAGGAGCACAGAACCGGTATATATGGGCTTGTACTTCTGGATGCGCGCATGCCGCCATAATACGCGGCAAGCTGTCGCGCCTATAGCGCAGAATCCATTTCCAAAATTCTAGGTTCTCCGGGGAGCGCCGTAACGCACGCATACCGCATACGCGAGCGCTAAAGTCTAAGAGAATAACCGTATCTGCCGCCTTGAGCCGTTCTAGTAGTTTGGTATCATACACGCCTAAATCACCGTCTATAATCCATTCAGGCTCAGAGATGATCTGCTGATGAATAACATTCCACTGATCTACTGGAGTAGGCGTAAGGTCTTCATCCCAGAAATACTGGTCTAGCTCGAAAACAGGTAGTTTATAGCGGGTAGCAAGATAGGAAGCCAGGGTACTTTTACCGGCACCACCGCGGCCTAAAATAGCAATACGTTTCATCATGACACCTTATAAATTCTCAAGAGCTAATAGTGTTCGAGTTCGTCAATGCTGCCCAATACGGCAACATCCATAGTTCTCAGGGCCTCAAGATTTGTAATAGTGTCATCTTGATCAATCAGATATACAGTGTATCCCTCGTGTCTCATTCTTCTCATAATTTCTAGAAGCATATGCTGGGCAACCTCGTCCACAGAATAAACTCGGGTAACATCAAGCGCTATTCGTGTTCCTGTGTAGTGTGTATCAACAATTTCACGGATAACTCGCTCTGCACCGGCAAATCTAATTCTGCCCTGCAGTTGAATTACCTGAGTTATTTTTTCGCCGGTACCTATTCGGTAGTTAGCTCGTATCGCGGACCGAGCAACAGTGGGTATGTTCATAACGTGCATGCCCATATCTGAGGAGAATCGTTCGAAGAGAGATACACCGCGCACGCTGTTGCCGTGTACATCTAGGCGTGGTGAAAATGTTGCTAGTCCCAGCTGGCCCGGTACGGCGCCAATAATTCCCCCGCCTACCCCACTTTTAGCAGGAATTCCGACCTGCGTTGCCCAGTCCCCTGCAGCGTTGTACATACCGCAGGTGAACATAACACTCAGTACCTGGCGCACCACTGTCTTAGGTACTACCTGTTCCCCGGTAACGGGTTGAATTCCGTAGTTTGCCAGAGTTGCCGCCATCATCGCCAAATCCTGCACGGTTACCAGCAAAGAGCATTGACGGGTGTAGCCTTCGACTACGCCGGTGGGGTTCTCCGTGAGAATATCGTGACTGCGAAGCATATGAGCGATCGCTAGATTACGATGCGCGTGCTCGATTTCAGATGAGTACACCGCTTCATCAACGTCAAGGGAACGGCCAGCGAAGGCAGAGAGCCCAGAAATCACACGTTCCATACGCTCTGCCGGATTCATTGTTTCTGTACCGACTAAAGAATGCGTGGTAATTGCGCCGGCGTTAATCATGGGGTTTAGCGGACGACCAGAGCTGTCTTCAAGGGAGATCTCGTTGAAGGGTTCCCCGGACGGTTCAACTCCAACTTTGTCTAAGACTTTCTCAAACCCGCGATCAGCAAGGGCTAAAGCATACACGAAAGGCTTTGAGATGGATTGAATGGTAAATAGCGAATCAGTATCGCCGGAAGCATAGAGTTCCCCATCGACCATAGCTATAGAGGCGCCAAGACGTTCAGGATCAACCTCGGCAAGTTCAGGAATATAATTCGCAAGTACACCCGTTCTATCGGCCGCAACGCTTTGGAGGACTTCGTCAAGGTAGCTCGGTATCGGTGAATGCATGAGTTCCCTCCTGACGGATGATATTTTCCTAGTACACGGCGTAAGGTTCTTGAGCGTAGAAACTTCATGCATCTTCGCGGTGGTCAGATTCCGCCCATTCCCTAGCTTCTTGAAGTTTAGCTTTTACGCCTTAAATACTCCAAATATGGCTTAACTATTCCATCTGCTCGTAGGCGTATTCCCCTTTCCTCTTCCCAGGTGGCTAGGGCAAATTCTGCTTTCAGGTAGTTTTTCGTGTCCTGCAGGTCTTTAGCACGACCGTATATTGTAGCTTTGACATTGATACGAAAATTACGAAAGGAGAATCATGGCTACATTAATTACTGGTGCGTCTTCGGGGATCGGCGAGGAGTTCGCACACCGTTATGCCGCTCAGAAACATGACCTCGTCTTAGTAGCGCGAACCGAGAGGAAACTCCAGGCTCTAGCCGAAAAGCTGCGTGCCGAGCACGGTATTACAGTAACGGTAATTCCTTGTGACCTATCCGAGCCCGATGCGGCTGAACGGCTCTGGGAAGAAACGAACCGTGCCGGGTTAGAGATTGATGTGCTTGTCAATAATGCAGGGTTTGGAACCTCCGGTGACGTCGCTGATGAGAGCCCTGAGCGTCTGGAACAAGAAGTACGCCTTAACTGCCTCACGTTAACAGGTCTGACGGCTCGGTATCTGCCCGCCATGCGTGAACGCAAAAACGGAACCATCATCAACATTGCTTCGACTGCTGCCTTTCAGCCGCTGCCCCATATGGCGGTGTACGGCGCAACCAAAGCATTCGTGCTTTCCTTTACTGAAGCGCTCTGGTCCGAAACCCGAAAAGACGGCATCCGCGTACTTGCGGTCTGTCCCGGCCCCACCGATACCTCATTCTTTGAAATCGCCGGTGAATCTGCAGCAATCGGAAAAATGCGCTCTGTCCATCAGCTGCTAGACAACACGTTGCGTACTCTAAAAACCACGAAACCCAGTTTTGTGGATGGAGTGGGGAACGCCATTGTGGCGCGATTTGTAACCCGCGTGGTGCCTAAGCGCTTCGTCATGACAATAGTCGATCGTGCGCTCCAACATAGGAGCTCTCAATAGGATGCACACCCCTCTCTTCCCTGGATGAAGGAGCATATTCTTAAAACTCTTTTTAGAATCTTAGCTAGGTTTTTAAATGTATTGTTCGGGGTAATCGCCATACCCCTCTTATCTCTTCGCACTATTATTTCGTGTAAAGGACAAATACTATTACGCGCCAAAGGTACATTCATGTGAAAGCACCATGTACTGTTAGAAAAATAATAAAATACCGCCCAGTCCTTTCGGACCAGACGGTCAATAGTGGAGATAAGGGGACTCGAACCCCTGACCCCCTGCATGCCATGCAGGTGCGCTACCAGCTGCGCCATATCCCCTCATATAGTTTTGCGTTGCCTTAGCAACAGAAAACATAATACACATCTTTCTGCTAGGCATGCAAGTTCTCGCACTGTTACAGACATAAAATGCAGAGCACCGCCGAAGATACCAAATTCTGGTATGCCTCAGCGGTGCCCCACATGATGCAACAAAATTGTTACTCGTCAGCAGGAACGACCCGAGATGCTTCCTCTTCGCTTTCGCCTTCTAGATCAAACGGAACTTCATGGGTAACACCTAGTTCAATACGCGGAGCCTGCGCCCACAAACGATCCAGAGCATAGAACTCGCGATCTTCTTCATGCTGAACATGCACTACGATATCCCCAAAATCTAGGAGAATCCAACGACCAGATGCACGTCCTTCTCGGCGTACAGGCTTCAAATCAACCTGTTCTCGAAGCGCATCCTCAATTTCATCAGCAACCGCATTGACGAGGCGCTCATTATGTGCCGAAACTACCAAGAAACCGTCAATCAGCCCCATAGCGTCAGAAGCATCCACCGCAAAAAGCTGGGTTCCTTGTTTTTCTTCCGCCGCTCGGGCGGCAATGCGCAGAGCCTCACAAGAGGACTGTGCAGCAGTCATTTTTTCCTTTCTTGCCGTCAGATTTCTCTGACGGACAGGCGCCAAAGCAAGCAAATGCTTATGCCAATCGTTACCTTTGATTGGAGATAAACATATACACACCCAGAATAGCTAGGATAATGCACCCGATAATTACGATCCAGGACAGCAGGGACAAGGACTTATTTTCGCTTGTCTCAATAGATTCATACTTCGACACTGTTTCATCCGTGTTCGTTGCAGGAACCTGTTTCATACTTGCAGTATTTCCAAGCCTACGAGGAGACTTAGCAGCGTTAACCTTCGCAATCGAGGAGGTCATCGCCTTTTCTGTACGTGCAGACACACGCTGTGCGAGTTCAGTTGCTTGGTCTGACGTCAGGTTCTTGCCATCGTTTAGAGCTTTATCAAAGCCTGGCTTATTCTTCGAAGGTGCAACAGGCTTTGCATCCTTACTCTGAGGCGATGGCTTAACAGCAGAGGTAGAACCCGTTGCCGGAGATTTAGCGGGTGTAGAATCAGACTTCTTCACCTGCGAGAGCGAACCAGTGCGCGCGTTTACCTTCGGGGTGGCGCCTGTACGCTCGGAAACCTTCGGGGTCGAACCGGTACGATCCGAGACCTTCGACATCGAACCGGTACGAGTAGGTACCTTAGGCACAGACCCAGTACGCGAAGAAGACACCCGCGATACAGACCCGGTACGCGGTGAGACCTTGGGGGTTGATCCGGTACGATCGGACGCCTGCGATGGTGAATCTGCGCCCATCGGATTCTGTAAACGGACAGTATTCCAGGGGTTTACAACCTTCGGAGCTGCATCTTTCTGTTCAGAAACCTTGGGGGTTGATCCGGTACGATCCGAGACCTTCGGCATAGATCCAGTACGGGCAGGAATCTTAGGAACGGTACCGGTTGCCGACGGTTTCCGTTTAGCAGAACCGTTCTTTGCCGCTTTCTGCGCAGGAAGAGCACCAGTCTGAGCATGCTGCGCCGAGCTCTTTGCTGCGACGGTATCGTTTTGTTCCTTAGCCTCAGAGCCAGCTTGAGCGGATGCGCTATCTTGCTGAGATTTCTCGTCCAGAACCGACAGGTCAAGTCCCTGAGCATCCATCGCGCGGATGGGTGAAGGAAGGTTCAACGGCACAGGAGCAACATTGATGCGGTTCTCATCGGCTTCACTCTGCGCATCAGCTGTATGACGGCTTTGCTGAGCTTTAGAGTCACTGGGTTTTACTGTAGGCTGCGGTGCAGTTGCCGGGCGAGCCTGCGAGGAAACAGTTTGATCCTCGGTCTCAACGATCTCAGTATCTTCACCCTCGACAACAGGCTCATCGCGCACCATGTACTGGTGCATCTTCGGGGAATTATCAGGAGAAATAATCGGGATTGACGAGGTGAACGTCAAATCGTCTGCCTCCACATGGAGGGAGTCCTGAAGCAGGGAATCTTCCGGCTGTGGCTGAGGAGCAGGCGTCGGAGGCGCGGCAGGTGCAGCAGCTGGCGTAGGCTTATTAGCTTTAACCTCTTCCGGGCGAAGAGCACGCATAGTGCTGGTTAGCGGCTCAGGTTCATGCAGTTTCTCTTCATCATTCGCATTCAGCTTAATAGACCCCTGAGTAGCGAGTGCAGCAAAACGACGCTGTACCGCCAAAACGCGTGGATCTATATCGTGGGTATTTGCCAAAGACCCCATATTCTCAACAGGGTTAGGACGCTCGCCACGACCCATAGCGCGCAGATAGTTCGCCACGTCTTCGCGATAACGTGCTAGACGGCGCGGACCCATCACACGCGTGGGAGGCGGCACCTCAATGCCGTCCTCAGTCACGTATGTTTCGTAGAGGTACGCGTCTCCCTCGCTGTAGGGCTTCTCTTCTTTGCCCTTAGCTTCAGCCATGTAAAACCTCTTGTTCCATTACTTTGTCTTCACTAGTTGGTTGAATATCTGTTGAGTCTTTCTGGCGAGGCAGCCCGCCGCCGTAGTGCGTGGCAGCATCCTCAGGAGAATACAACCGATACTTATTGATGTACTGCACCACGCCATCAGGAACCAAATACCAGATAGGGGCACCCTTAGAGGCGCGTTGGCGAATATCGGTTGACGATATTGCCATCGCGGGAATTTCAAGTGTGGTAATCTGCCGTCCTTCGCCTAACGGAGGATCAAGCTCGTGTCCCGGACGGGTCACTCCCACAAAGTTAGCCAACTCCCACAGCTTATGAGCATTACGCCACGTCATGATCTGGCTAATCGCGTCTGCACCGGTGATGAAGAAAAGATCTGCATCGGGTCGCAGAGCACGTAGTTCATTAAGGGTATCAAAGGTATACGTTGCGCCGCCACGATCTATATCTATCCGGCTTACCGTAAATCGTGGATTAGATGCAGTCGCAATCACCGTCATAAGATAACGATGCTCGGGATCGCTCACGTGCCTCTCCCCCGTCTTTTGCCACGGCTGACCAGTCGGTACGAATACTACTTCGTCAAGATCAAACACCGCCGCAACCTCGCTGGCGGCTACTAAATGCCCGTGGTGAATAGGGTCAAAGGTGCCGCCCATAACTCCTAAACGTACACGCCCAGGAGTTCGCGACGGAATCGACTCAAGGCTGAGCCGCAAAGCTTGAAAAGTCACGATACTTTCCTTAGCAACTAGCGGTTATGCTTCTCGCTATAGCTACGCAATGCCTGTGCTTCGTCACCCTCCATGAGCTCCGGTGTGTGATCGGGCCGTACAATACCGCGTCCGCTGTACGAGAGAGTAACAAGCAGCAGAACGGTAAATACGACGGCAGCAACGATGCCGTAAACATAGGTCGGGATGCCGTTAAGCATTCCCGCAGTGTGCTCAGCACCGTGAGCTGCTAGGACAACCGAGTTCATGTGTGTGCTTCCTTTCGATGGTTAAGCTACTCTCTATGCTACCGGTTAGGGGCGAAAATACGCGAAACGACGGGCCTATATATGCGTGATAGTTGAGACATCTTCCACGTCGTCAGGCTGCCTAATTCCCCGACTTACCGGGCTACTGCTTGGCCTCAGGCATATCAATACCTTCAGCTTTACCTTTTTCCTTGAGCTTACGGCGATATTCCACCGATTCAGTCCACACACCCGCAACGCGCTCTTGCTCAAGCTCGGCGCGAGCCTCTGCTTTTGCATCCATGCGTTCCTTATATTCCTCACGTTTTTGGGCTCGGGTGGGGCGAATAATCTCTTCGAGGCGAGAGTCAGTACCACGAGGGGAAGACAGAAGTTCAGCGCCGCCTACCATAGTGGGTTCCCAGTCAAAGACCACGGAGTTATCATTTTCACCGATAACCACGGCGTCTCCGGCACGGGCACCGGATTTAAAGAGTTCGTCCTCAACCCCCAGTTTTGCCAGGCGATCCGCCAGGTAACCAACAGCTTCATCATTATTGAAATCGGTCTGCTGAATCCAACGCTCCGGTTTCTCCCCAATAACCCGAAAGAGCGGCTCCAAATTACGTTCTTCGCGGCGAATAATAAACTCTTGTTTTTTCTTGGAGCGGAAGCCCTGGGGGCGAATAACTGGGGCTTCAATCGTAGAATTATCTTCTTGAGTAACACGCTTCTGACGGTCTTCTTCCACAAGGTTTGCCATTGCAAAGATGAGCGATTTAAGCCCTTCATGGGACGCCGTCGAAATTTCAAAAACTTTGTACCCCATGTTCTCAAATTCAGGTCGCACGAAATCGGCAAGTTCACGCGCTTCAGGCACATCAATTTTATTGAGAACAATGATCTGGGGACGGTCATTGAGCGGCACAGTTACCCCAGCAGTGGGGTCTACCGCATAGTTTTCTAGCTCACCGCGAATAACTTCAAAGTCGCTGATAGGGTCACGCCCGGGTTCTAAAGTGGCACAGTCAATCACATGCACCAGTGCGGAGGAACGTTCAACGTGACGTAAGAAGCGGTGGCCAAGCCCTTTACCCTCGGAAGCTCCCTCAATCAGACCGGGAACATCCGCAACGGTGTACCGAACATCACCTGCCTGCACAACACCCAAGTTTGGGATAAGAGTGGTAAAAGGATAGTCAGCGATTTTAGGCCGAGCCGCAGAGATAGCAGCAATCAGCGAAGATTTACCGGCTGATGGGTACCCAACAAGCGCAATATCTGCAATGGATTTGAGTTCTAGGACAATATCGGTTTCTTCCCCCGGAATACCGAGGAGTGCGAAGCCAGGTGCTTTACGTTTGGTGGATGCTAACGCAGCGTTTCCAAGACCGCCCTGGCCACCTCGTGCAGCAGTATATTCGTCACCCACATGCAGCAGATCGGCAAGCACGTTGCCGTCACGATCTTTGACGACGGTTCCCTGAGGTACATTAAGCACTAGGTCTTCGCCGTTGTAGCCGTGGTGCATATCGCCGCGGCCGATATCTCCATTGGGAGCGTGTTGGTGCGGGCTGTGATGATACTCCAATAGTGTGGTGGTTTGGTTATCAACACGCAAAATCACGTCCCCGCCGTTACCGCCGTTACCGCCATCGCCGCCGTCACCGCCGTCGCCGCCGTTGCTAATAGGCTTAGTGTATGTGCCCACGCCGTCCTGAATCTTCTTAAACGTCTCTTGGAAGTTCTGCTCAAGATCGTCCATCTCCTGCGCCCACTGGAGCAGGCAGTTGACAAGACGCTTTTCGGCTGCGGAGCAGTCCGTAATCATCTTCGTCAGGTTCGTGATCTGCTCGTTGACCGGGGAAACGAAGAAGGAACAGATCAGGCCGAAGGCGTTGCCGTTGACCTGGCCCTTCGTCGAATTGGCGACGCCCACGCTCTCGTCGAGGGTCGACGCACAGTCACTGACCGTGGTCGCATGATCACGGATTACTTCTGTATTGACGCCAAGATCCGCGCTCATCGCTGACCCGCTCCAAGGGAACCAAGGTTCGAGGAAATAGTCTCGAGGTAGCCGCCGAGCGAGCCGCCGTCCTCGCCGAACCGCTGGGTGGTCTGCATGCGCACGTAGTCACGCATGTTACGACCGGCGTCGGCGTAGGCCTCCATGATCGAGTCCTCGAGTTCGCGCGCGCTTCCCTGGAGCGCGTCATCGTCGATCGACAGCTTGACGAGGCGACCGTCCGAGTCGATTTCGACCTCAACGTCACCCTGAGCGTCGTGGCCGCGTGTCCTCGCCGTCTTGAGGATCTCGACGAGTTCGCGGGCATTCTGGGCACGCTTTTCGGCGGCTTCCATCTGAGCCCGGATAGTCTGCCTTACTTCTTCGGGGGTGCTCCCCATCGTCTCTACCATACGGTTATCCTAACTGAGTTCCTTGGCGCACGTGCACCACTTCATGTACCGAGACGGTAAGACCGCCTCTGTGGCGACCGGAAGTCACCAATACGTTCAGTATTTGCGAGTGATTGCTCGCTCATGGGAATCATTCACTGCGCGTGGTACCGAGGGCTCGTGCCCAGGTGAGCCGGGTAACCGGACGCGCCTGAAGTCACCACCTTCTCATCGAGGCCCCGGTACACATACGTGTCATCGTTATAGACGGAACTCGGGTTCGCGAGCCCATCGTAGTAATCATCGATGAGATCAGGAGTCACCACGGGATTACCCCCCTTCTCCTCAAAGGGGTGCACATCCGGGTATTGAGTCGGATCCGACCCCAACAGAGCTGCCGGATCGACCTCGCCGTAACCGGTGCGCTCATTCCATTGACCGCCCGAACCACGAGCCGTCGCTGCCAGCGCCTGCAAAATCTGCTCGGCCGACACATTGTCGTCGAACCGCTGCCATGCCAACGCCAAGACACCAGCAACCAACGGAGCAGCAAACGAGGTCCCGTCAACGGCATAAAGCTCTCCGTCGTCTGATCTTCTCGCGGTAAACTTACCAACGGCAGCCACAGTGACGCCGTCACCCCAATTCGAGTAATCTGCCCAGCTGCCATCGGTCTCGAGCGCCGAAACGCCGATCGCGCCACCCCACGCACCGACGACGTTGTCAGGATCGCGCTGGCCGTCGTTCCCCATTCCCCCAACAATCGGCACGCCCTCAACGACGGCGCGAGAAACCGCCCACTGCATCGCCTGGGCATCCCTCTTTGTAAAGGTCGCTGAGATCGAAATGATGTCAACGCCGTCATTCAATGCCTGTTCGATCAGCGACGCCTGATCCCCCAGTGCCGATCGATTCATCCCCAGCCCACAGTCTGCGCCCGCGTCGTTGGGCGAGTGAGCCACAGCGTAGTTGTAGATCGTCGCGCCGGGAGCCACACCGAAGTCCGGAGCAACGAGGAGCTGAGCGATGAACGTTGCGTGATCATCAGAATCAGCATTCGTTTGAATGGTGCACGCGGTCATATCCTGGATGTCCGCTCCCTGCAGCTCGGGAATGGACGTGTCGATGCGCCCGTCGATAACTGCGATCGTCACCCCCTCGCCCGTATACCCCTGGGCGTGCAGCGCCTTCAGGTTGTAGCGCGAATAGTACGCCTCATCCGCCGCTGTGACCTTGCGATCCACCGCCTCCGCAGGGGCAGCGGGCGCGACGGGCGAGAGCACAGCCGTCAGGGCCAGGGCGCAGGCCGAGGCCAGAACGGAGAGGGCGCGCAGGCCTCGGGACCGACCAATCGATCGCATCATTGTGTCTGTTCCTTTCGTTCGGGCACTCGTGCACTCAGGCACTCGGGTAAGCCGAGGCCTGTCACTGACTGTGGTAGCGAGGGCTGGTGCCGATGTGGGTCGGGTAGCCGTTCGCGGGGTTCTTGAGCGTGGTTTCGTCTACTCCCCGGTAGGTATATGAGTTGTCGTTGACGATCTCGGTGGGATCCACGAGGCCGTCGGCGTATTGGCGCACCTCGCCCGGAGTGGGGCTGCTTCCGCCTCCCTTGTCGGCCAGGGGGTTCTCGTCGGGCAACTGCGTGGGATCGGTGTTGAGGATCGCGCCGGGGTCGATGCCGCCGTAGCCCGTGTACTGGTTCCACCCGTGGTCGGGGTTGAGTCCCGTCGTGACGAGGAGCTGGAGGAGCTGGTTGCTGGTGGCGTTGGGCCACTTTTGGCGTGCGAGGGCGAGCACGCCCGCGACGATGGGGGCAGAGACAGATGTGCCAGATACCTGAGCGACTCGTCCAGTGCCGTAGTCATGAACGGACAGGGGACCTCCGATTGCTGCTACTGTGACGCCCTGCCCCCAGGAGGAGTAGTCCTGCCTCGCGCTGTCGACGCCGATCGCGCTCACGCCGACGACGCCGGACCACTTCGACAGCGCCGCATCGTTATCGTCCTGCGCGTCGTTGCCCACCGCCGCGGTGATGATGGCGCCCTGGGACATGGAACGAGCGATAGTCCATTTCAACTCGTCGCTGTGTGAGTGGCTTGATGCCGAGAGGTTGATGATCTGGGCACCGTCGTTCATGGCAGCATTGAGCAGCCACGCGTACTTATGCTTGTCGAGCTGTGAACCAACCTGACAGTCGGAGGCCGCTTGGTCACCGTCTTCCGTCGATGCCGTTCGATAGGTCAACAAGGTCGCTTCGGGTGCGATGCCGTAAGCACTTGATACAAGAACCGAAGCAACTGACGTTCCGTGGCCTTTGGAGTGTGGTGACGAGGTGACCGTACACTGCGGTTTGTCAGAGATTGAAGCCCCGGAGAGCTCCACAGCTCCGGTATCCACCTCGCCGTCCAGCATTGCTATGGTCACACCCTTGCCCGTGTATCCTTTGGCGCGCGCCTGGTCCAGGTGGTAGTAGGCGAA